>Ga0209606_1001901_pt1 | contig 24516 bp, 14 predicted proteins | sample AD_UKC057_MetaG_FD_184412 | JGI IMG/M metagenome (GOLD analysis project Ga0209606, IMG submission 184412) | Active sludge microbial communities of municipal wastewater-treating anaerobic digesters from USA - AD_UKC057_MetaG (SPAdes) (version 2) | ecosystem: Engineered > Bioreactor > Anaerobic >...
TCGTCAAGCCCGCCAAAAAGTGCGCCAAGCCCAAACCGAAAAAGAAGACTCCCGCCGCTGCCCCGGAACCTGCCCCTGAACCTACCCAGGTTGATGAAAAGACCGCTTCCGCCACGGCCCCCGAACCTACCCAGGTTGATGAAAAGACTGCTTCCGCCACGGCTGCTGAACATACCCAGGTTGATGAAAAGGCCGTGTTCGGCGCGGTCCCGGAGATTACCCAGGTTGATGAAATCAGGCTGGCCGGGGTGTACGACGAGGCGGCCGAGATCGGTGACGACGACTGCGATTACGTGCCCTGGGATGATGAAGATGGTCGGGGACTTGCGGACGCCGAAGATGATTCCGAGGGCGTGGATCCGTACTCCGGCGACGGGATCCCGGACGACGTGGTCGAACTGCCCGACTTCGCGGAATTCGGTTTCACTGACGACGGTTCGGCGTGCGCTTCATACCTGGAAGCGCTGACCCCGATGCCCAAGAAGCCGAAGGGGACGGTCAACATCTACCACAAGGTGAAAAAGGGCGACAATCTGATCAAGATTGCCCGAAAGTACAAGACGACCGTCAAGAATCTGGAGTCCCTGAACGGCCTGCGAAGGAAGCCGGCAAAGCTGAAGAAGTTGATGCATCCGGGCAAGCTGGTCCTGATACGGCTTGGCGATCCGGCGGACCTGCTTGCGGCGCGGCCGTATCTGGCGGACTGGGTCCACCTGAAGGCCCAGAAGGGATACACGGTAAAGCGGAGTTCGACCGCGTACGGCCGTCCGTTCGCCATGCGCCTGATGCTGCGGTCGATCTGTGAATTCCGCCGCCGCAATCCTGACGCCGGCAGCATCGTGGTCGGCGACTGGTCGGGCAGGGTGGGCGGTCAGCTCAGCCGGCACCTGTCGCACAAGACCGGACGCGACGTGGACCTGTCATACTTCATCAAGGGCAGGCCCAACCTGAAGGGGTTCGCAAAGGCGACTCCGTCGACCATAGATGTCGAACTGTCGTGGGAACTGGTCAGGGCGCTGCTGGACTCCGGCCAGATCGAGTACATCTTCATGGATCACAAGCTGCAGAGGGTTCTGTACAACCACGCGTTGAAGAAAGGATTTCCCCAGGCCGATCTGGACCAGATATTCCAGTACCCGGCGCCCAGGTCGTCGCGTTCGGGCATCATCAGGTGGGCGAAGGGGCATGACGATCACATCCACGTGCGCTTCCGCTGTCCGAAGAACGACTGCATGTGTCGTTGACTGACCGTGCCGTTGGAACGCCAGCGGCGTCCGAACAGGTCAGGCCTTGATCATTCCCGTGGCGAGCAGTGCCAGCGCGACCGCGGCGATCCCGATTCTGTACCAGCCGAACAGCGTCATTCGGTGTTTTGACAGGTAGGACAACATCCATTTGACGGACAGAAGGGCGAACACGAACGAAGTGAACAGGCCGATCAGGATGGTCTGGAGTCCGAAAGACTGGCTCAGCTCGGACCAGTGGAATACCATCTGGTAGGCGGTGGCCGCGCCCAGGGTGATCACTCCAAGCAGGAATGAAAACTCGACCGCCGACGGTATCGACAGGCCGACCGCCGCCGCGCCCAGGATGCACACAAGACTGCGGCTGGTGCCGGGGATCAGCGCAAGGCACTGAAAGGCCCCGATCACGATTGCCCGCCGCCAGGTCAGTGTCTCGAGCGGGGCGCCACGGGTCGGATCAGGGGCGCCGCGCCGAAGGTACAGGACGAGGATGACGATCCCCCAGAATGCCCAGGCAACCGAGATGACGTACATGCCGGAAAGGCGGTCCTCGATCAGACTCTCGCCGGCCAGACCGATCACCGCTGCGGGCACGAAAGCCGCGATCAGATTGATCAGAAGCCGCCGCCCCTCGCGGTCGTGCCTGGTCAGCCCGGCCGCCATCTGCCTGAATCGCGCCCCGTAGATGACAAAAATTGCCAGGATTGCGCCAAGCTGAATCGAAATGGCCCAGGCAAAACTGGCGTCGGTGGACTCGATGCCCAGAAGCCGCTGGAAAAATATGATGTGTCCAGTCGAGCTGACCGGAAGAAACTCCGTCAGGCCCTCGACCATCCCGAGCACCATCGCCTGCCACGAATCCATTGGAAATCCTCCGGCGTGGTGATAGTGTAACCCCGGGCCCGGGTGCGGGCAATGTTGGCAAACCCTTCTCTGATCTGGCGGACTCCGACCATGCGGATACTTTCTGGAATTCAGCCGTCCGGGCGGCTGCACATCGGCAACTATTTCGGGGCGATCAGGAATTTCCTGAGGTTCCAGGCCGAGGGGCACGAGTGCTACTACTTCATCGCGAACTACCATGCGCTGACATCGAAAAAGGATGCCGCCGCCCTGCGCGAGTCCACGATGCATCTGGCGGCCGGCTACCTGGCGCTTGGCATCGACCCGGCAAAGAGCGTCTTTTTCGTCCAGTCGGACGTGCCCCAGGTGACCGAACTGTGCTGGTTCCTGAACACGGTCTGTCCGGTGGGCCTGATGGAGCGAGCCACGTCTTTCAAGGACAAGGTGGCGCGCGGGATCGCCCCGAACATGGGCCTGTTCGACTACCCGGTGCTGCAGGCCGCCGATATCGCGATATACGACGCGAACATGGTCCCCGTGGGTGCGGACCAGAAGCAGCACATCGAGATCACGCGTGACCTGGTCGGCAAGTTCAACCAGGCGTTCGAGCGCGAGGTCCTGGTGATGCCGGAACCCTTCATCGTGCAGTCGGTCGCTGTCGTGCCCGGGCTTGACGGCCAGAAGATGTCCAAGTCGTACGACAACGTAATCGAGATCTTCGATACCGCGAAAAACACCGCGAAAACGTGCGGGCGGATCGTCACCGACTCCACGCCGCTCGAGGACCCCAAGGATCCGGATAAGTGCAATGTTTTCGCCTTGTTGAAACTGTTCGCGCCCGCCGATGAACTGCAGACGATTGCCGCTGCGTACCGCGCTGGCGGTTACGGCTACGGTCACGCGAAGAAGCGTCTGGCCGAGCTGATCAACGACCACTTCGCACAGGCGCGTGCCCGCTACGACGAACTGATCTCCCGTCCCGACTACCTGACCGACATCCTTCGCGATGGCGGCGTCAGGGCGCGCGCGACGGCATCGGCCACCATGGCCAGGGTCCGCGATGCATCTGGAATCCTCTGGACATACTGAACGTCTGCGGTTTGGACGGACAAGCCTTCCCGGGCCTCAGCGCGACGGGCGGCGGAACCTGCCGATGATCGCCTCGGCCACGTGAAGACCGTCAACGGCAGCCGACACGATTCCACCCGCATACCCGGCGCCTTCGCCGCACGGATACAGGCGGTTGTTCGAGACGGCATTGAAAGAGGCGTCCCTGGTCACGCGGATGGGTGACGATGTCCTGGTCTCAGGGCCGTAAAGGGTGGTGTGCGGGGCGTCGAACCCGCGAATCTTGCGGCCCATCCGGGGAAGGGCGGCAGCGATGGCGTCAAGGACGAAACCGGGCAGATAGTCCGCCGCGTCAAGATGTTCGACCGTGGTGCGGGGAAGCGATCCCGCGGCGCGTGCAAAGGCCGCGTTCTCGACCCTGCGCTGGAAACGAATCCCCGCCAGCGGGTCGTCGCCGCCGAAGTCGGCCGCGTCGACATTCACCACGATCGCGGAATTGGCGAATTCGCCGTCGCGCAGCATGTTCGACATGCCGTTCGTGACCACGCCGCCCGCCTCCGACGACGCGTTAATCACGGTGCCGCCCGGGCACATGCAGAAAGACCATGCCGACCGTCTTTCGTCGATGCGCTCGGCCAGGCGGTACACAGCCGGTGGCAGGGCCGGGTGACCCGCGAATGGCCCATACTGCGCCTGGTCGATCTGCCGTTGTGGATGCTCGATTCGCAGGCCGATGGCAAAAGGTTTGGACGACATCTCGCAACCGGCCGCGTTAAGGGCCGCGAACGTGTCGCGGGCGCTGTGTCCCGTCGCCAGCACCACGGCACCGGCCTGGATGAACCGATCGTCGTTTACGACCACGCCCTGCACGGTCCCGGTCCCGTCGAACCTGACCTGGTCCACGCGGCAGCCGAAGCAGACCTCGCCCCCAGACGAGCGAATCAGGTCCGTGACAGCCGGGATGACGGTCCGCAGCCGGTCGGTCCCGATGTGTGGCATGTGTTCCCACTCGATTTCGGGCGGCGCCCCGGCCTGGACAAACGTCTTGAGAACCTGCGAGCAGCGCGGGTCGCGGATCCTGGTCGTCAGCTTGCCGTCCGAGAACGTCCCGGCGCCACCTTCGCCGAACTGCACGTTGCACTCCGGGTCCAGCGCGCCGCCTTTCCAGAACCGCCCCACCGCCTGGACGCGATCCCGGACGCGCCCCCCCCTCTCAAGCAGCAACGGCTGGTAACCGGCGCGGGCAAGCTCAAGGGCGCAGAAGAGTCCGGCCGGACCGGAACCGACCACGACGACCCTGCCATCAAGCGACTCGCTGCCCGGAGAAGGAACCTGCCAGGTGTTTTCAATGACCGGCTCGATTTCGGCGTTTCCGGCGGCCGACCGCAGGAAAGCGGCTTCATCGCTCAGCTCGACATCGACGGTAATCACCAGGACGGGACTGTGGCCGCGTCTGGCATCCACGGAACGCTTTACATAACGCCACGACAAAGGCTCGGGAGCTCCCTTGCCAAGCGCCGCGTGAATGTAGTCGGGAATTCCGGGAACGCCGTCCAGGGGAACACGTATGTTCGAGACGCGGATCATCTGCTGGTGTCGTTGCCGATGGTGTCGGCCTCGATGACGTCAGGCTGGGTGGAATCCGTCTGCGTGGAATCCGGCTCGGTGGCGTCGCCCTGTGTCGCGTCGGTCCATTCGGCGTCGGTTTCGATCACGTCCGGAGTGTCCTCGACCACCGGCGGGTCGTCCGGCCATTCGCAGCCGTCCCACGTCAGTTCGGCGAAATCGGCCGGGAATTCAACATGGTTCAGCTTGGCGATAATCGAATATGGCGCCCTGTTGGTTAACTGGATGTAGTACACGCCCGGCCTGACGCAGTTTCCCGCGACCGAGAACGACACGTCCTGGGTGTTCATGCGTGTCGCCTCGAACGAGCGATCGGCATCCGAGATGGGACGTCCGTAATAGCTCCACGCGATTTGTTCGTCACCGCTTTTGACGACAAGTTTGACCTCGGGCGAGGAGTCGTAACCGTACATATCCTCGGCCCTGAAGTACGCGATAAACCCGTTCGAGCCTTCCGGCACCACGATCTTGTGCTGGAACGTTCCCGCGACCGAGGACTGGAACTCGTACGTGTACGAGTCGGACGTGCCCGGCAGGTAGTATCCCTTCTGTCCCAGTTCCGTGCCGAACTCGAGGACCCTGGCGCAGGCGATCAGGTTGTGGTTTTCCAGACTGTCATTCACGACGGAAAGGTGTTCCGGGTACAGTTCTGTCGTAACGTCCAGCATGATCTGGGCGGCCTGCTCGAACGTGGTCGTGGGGCCCAGGTCGGCAAGGGTGCCGTAGGCAATCTGATCCGCGATTTCGGCGCCAAGCTGCGAGCGGATTTCCCAGAGGGTGGACGACCAGATTCGTCCGTCGTAGTGCGATTCGCCAACGTATGAGTCCGGGCAGCGCTTGAACTCGGCAAGGTCACGTGAATCCTCACCCAGGGCGTAGTCGCCCAGAAGAGCCAGATCCAGAATGCTGCTGGCGAAGTAGTCGGCGAAACCTTCGTTCATCGCGGGCGGATCCGCGTTGAAACCCTGATCGTCGCCGGTGTTCAGCGACAGGCGGTTCCTTCCAACGACCGAGTGCGTGTATTCATGGAAGATGACCGATGAATCGCTGCAGAAGTCGATGCGGCGTCCCTGGCCGAACGCCAGCATCTCGCCGTCGTGCATGTTGAAGCCCATGAATCCATAGGACGCGTCGGGAAGATAGGCCGCGTTGTCCAGACCAAGCCAGCCCGGGCTCTCGACTATCTGGAAGGACATGTTGACCGCCACGAACAGCGAGCGGTCGCCGGCCGTGTACTCGAAGCTGTCGCGGAAGTAGTCGTGGACTTTGTTCAGCGAGTAGTACGAGTGGCCTTCCGCGAACGGGTCGTTGCCGTCGCGCGGGCTGGGCGCCTGCAGGTGCAGGTAAGTGCCGTCCTCGCCGGGAACGACCGTCTGCCGGTAGTTGCACAGTTGGATCTGGTAATTGCTGCCGCCCCATGACATCATTTCGATCGGGCCGCCGTCTTCGCGCAGGCAGTTCCAGACGTCCGCGTACTTGCCGGTCAGCTTGCCTGCCGGCGACACCAGGTGGGGATAAATCACCTGGGTTGGCGTGCCGTCGTCGGGCGACACGATCCAGGCCCATCCCTGGCGTTCTTCCAGGAAAGGCGGGTTGGTATCCTGTTCGGGGACGTCCTCGATGACGTCCGTGGCGTCCATTCCGTCGATGTCGCCAGTCGGCGTGTCGGTCGGGTCCGTATCGCGCGCGACGTCTTCGCCGGCGTCCGGGTCGAGACCGTCGGGCAGGACGTCAAGCAACGCGGCGTCCGTTCCCAGGTCGGTCGGGCCGATATAATCCGCGCCGCAGCCCGCCAGCAGGGCGGCAAGGGCCAGGAGGGGGACGGGAATCGTCAGGTTCTTCATCATCAGCGTCATCTCCTGGCGATATCCACGAACCGCACGATGGCGCCGGTCCGCAGGTCAACGACCGCCTCGAACAGGCGGGTCAGGTCAGCACCCTTCAAAAGCATCCTGGCCGCGGGGACCAGCGTCAGGTCTTCGCCTGGAAACCAGACGAGTTGCGCCTGGTCCGGGCAGATCAGGCCGTTGTGACGTTCCAGCGCGTGCCGCCGGATGGTCTGGGCCGCCTGGTCCATCGTTACGGCGGGCTTGCCTGACCAGACCTTCAATCCCTTGAAATCCGGAGGAATGGACAGCTCGGCGGACTTCATCGAGCCGTCCGGGGCCGTCTGGATCTTCAGGTAGTGGTCAAGGACCGGGATTCCGTTGAGCTGGATGGTCGAAAACGCCACCGAACCGAAGCGCGAGGTCCGCACGTCGGTGTCCAGCACCTTGAAGTCGCGTCCGCCAAGCACGGTTGTGCGGAGCTGACCCATCAGCCGGATGGATCGAGCGTCGATCGCGCCCGCCTTTTCGGCGCCGGGTTGCCACCGGATCACCAGCCTGGAACGGGAGTCGAACTGGACCATTGAGGTGGTCTTCAGTTCGGTCGTCACCTTGTTCAGCACCATGCGTTCGTCGCGGTCACTGGCCAGGACCGGCACCGAGAGCAGCAGGAAAAGCCCTGCGGCAGTCGTCGCCGTCAGCTTGGTCACATTGATTGGCGTCATTGACGGGGCACCCCGGAATAATGGCCACGAATGATACACAAAGATCGCGTGCGCGAGCAACGAATGAATTCCATCTTTCGTTGGATTTCCGCATGTTTCCGGTCAACCCTGTCCCTGTTCTCGTAGCGGCGAATTACATTCGCCGTCAGGAAGGGCGAATTAACATTCGCCCCTACGCCGGATCTGTAGCCGGTCCGTGTAGGGGCGAATCACATTCGCCCCTGGCGCAGGCGGTTCGCCGTCAGGAAGGGCGAATTAACATTCGCCCCTACGCCGGATCTGTAGCCGGTCCGTGTAGGGGCGAATCACATTCGCCCCTTGTGCAAACGGTTCGCCCCTACGCCGGAACCTGTCCCAGACCCTGTCCCTGATCCTGACCCCGACCCCGATCATTGCGGCCGCGCGGCCGATCGGTTATCTTGCTGTCGGCATTTGGTCTCGGAAATGAAGTTCACATGGGCAATTCGTTCGATTCATTTGATTTACCTGCATGGCTTCACGACGCCTTGAAGGCTCAGGGCTTTGAAAGCGCGATGGAAGTTCAGCAGGAGTGCTTCGGGCCCGCGATGGAGGGCCGCGATCTGGTCGTGCAATCCAGGACCGGCTCCGGCAAGACGCTGGCGTTCGTCCTTCCGATCGTCGCACGGGTTCAGCCGCGGGCGGCCAGCACGCCCCAGGTTTTAATTCTCGGGCCGACACGCGAACTGGCGCTTCAGGTTTACTCGGTTGTCGAGAAGCTCGGTACTCCCGGCGGCATCCGAAGCGCCTGCGTCTACGGCGGCACCGGCTTCTCGGCGCAGCTTACCGCGCTGGCCCAGGGCGTCGACATCGTGGTCGGAACGCCGGGACGAATCCTTGATCACGCCAGGCGCGGAACCTTGAAGCTGGGCGGCATCAAGTGCGCGGTCCTTGATGAGGCCGACGAAATGCTGTCGGCCGGGTTCTACGAGGACGTCAGGTCGATCCTGAAGTCGATCCGCGACATCGACCAGATGTTCCTGTTCTCGGCCACCATCGAGCCGGGGCTCGAGAACCTGATATCGGACATGATGGTCGACCCGGTGAAGGTGAACCTTTCCGGCGACCGCATCGACGTCGATCGCATCGAGAACGTCGCGTACCTGTACACGGACGACGGCCCCAGAATCAGGTCGCTGGTTTCGGTGCTTGAATCCGAGGACCCCGCCGCGGCCATCATCTTCTGCAACACGCGCAAAACGACCGAGTCCGTGACCGCGTATCTGCGTCGGCGCGGTTACGACGCGGCCCTGTTGAACAGCGATCTGCCTCAGCATCAGCGTGAGGAAGTGATCCAGCGGATGCGGGACGGCCGACAGAACATCCTTGTGGCCACCGACATCGCGGCGCGCGGCATAGACATCTCGTTCCTGCCGTGCGTGATTCACTTCGATCTGCCGGACGATACCCAGCAGTACATCCACCGAACCGGGCGCACCGGGCGCGTGGACCGACGCGGGCGTGCCGTGTCGCTGCTGTCCGCGCGTGACCTGCACAATGTCCGCAGGATTGAATACAGGTACGGAATCAAGCTCGAGCGCGCCGAACTGCCAGGCCGCGAGGAGACGTTGAAGATGCTTTCGATCAGAAGAATCCGCGAGTTGAAGGAACGTCTGGACTGTCAGCCGGTCATCCCCGACGAGTTCACGGCGATCGCGAAAGACATATTGACCGATCCCGAAGCCGAGCAGCTTATCGCTTTGCTGGTCGATTCCTACCTGGCGTCGGCGCCGATCGTTCGGCCCGATTCCGGTTGCGCGCGTGACCACGGTCACGACGGTGAAGACGGCGCACAGGGCGAAGGGTCGGCCGGGCAGGGTGATTCGGGCCATGGCCAGGGTGGAAGGTCGCGGGGCGGGGCTCCGGCCGGGCGGCGGCGCAGGCGCTGACGAAAGGGGGGCGTTGATGGAAGAAAAGTCCTTTGAGGAACTGCTGGCCGGCATTGACGCGATTCTGCAGAAGCTTGAGCACGAAGACCTGCAACTCGAGCAGTCGCTGAAGATGTTCGAGGAAGGAATGGCGTCGTTCCGTCAGGCCCGGGCCAAGCTGGAAGCCGCGCGGGTCAGGCTTGAACAGGTCACAGGCGTGGACGCCGACGGCAACGTCGTTTCGGCCCCCCTGGACGTCGGCGTGGACGACGCCGGCTGACCCCCCCAGCGCGCTTGTACGCGTCGATTCCGCTGCGTTTGCGTCAGATCCAGCCGCAATCCTTGTCAGTTCACCTGGACGTTGACAGAGAAGTCGTCCTGTCTGATATCGGTCTTGAAGTTCACGACCATCGTACCCTGGTTGCATCCCGGCACCGCCGGAACATCGTACACAAAATCAAGGTTAATGAATCGTGGCCCAGCCCGACAACGCGGCCAGCCCCGAGTTCAGTTGATGTCCACATAAAACTCATAGGGGTCGGTGCGGATGTCGGTTTCGAGCTTTACTACAACGTCCCCGTTCGGGCAGACCGGTCCCGACAGCACGTCCAAATAGACCGTTCCCGAAATGAACTCGTCGGGGTCAAGTAGTATGGGGCCGTCCGAAAAAGAAACGTCCTGCAATTCGACACTGACCGGGCAAGACTCGCGCTGACATTCCAAATACGGATAGCCCGAGCAGTCGATGGACATTCCAGTCAACGAAAAAGCGAACATGCCGTTGTTGTGGATCGTCACATCGCGAGTCATATCCTCGACCGGAAGCTGGAAATTGAAATCCACAACCGTAGGAATGATCCTGAATTTTGGAACGGCCGCTCCACCGGTGACAGGGACTGTGCCAAGCACGGTGGAGTTCCCGTCGACAATCTTCAGTTTCCCAATACTTCGGATCTTCACGTCTTCGCTTACTGGTTGCCATCTCACTTTTATGATCAGGCTGCTTCCAACCGCCACGGGATTTGCCCCGTCAAGCTCGACCGAAAGCCCCGCGTCCCAGTCGGGCTGATGTGAAACACTGATAGTTATTGCCGCGTCGGAGGCGTTTTCAAGAGTGATTTCCGACTCCACGGCCGTGTCGACCCTTACCCAGTCAAAATCCAGTCTTTCCACCGACAAAATCACTTCTATCCGGCCGGCATCGACGACTGTGTCTTCCTGACCCATGTCGACGACTGCGTCTTCAACCACCGTCTCGGAGTCAAGTCCTGCCGCATTATCCGTTACCGCGGAATCGACGATTTCGGTGTCTGCGCTCCCGTGATCGTTTCGTACTTCGTCTTGAAGCACGTCATTCGGGCCGACTGGTTTTGAGCACGCTGCCACACCCACCACGATGAGCAACGTGGACAGGAATGCCGTTCGAATTTTGCCAAACACGAGTTTCGTTAGCATTTTCATGGTGCTTCCTCCTAGTATTCGCACAATAATTTGGGGCCAATTTCGGTTGTCCGGTCTCCTATTCGAATAGATTTGATGCTGGTCCAACCCCATTCATTCTGAATATTCCGGTTGCCGATTCCGAGAACGCCCCGTTGGCGCTTTCAAATGTAGTGATTTCCGCGGATGTCGGATTCGGCGAAACCGGGGTCTCTTCAGATGGCGGCTTCATTTCCGGCATTCTGGCGCGGGACGATTATTCTGCGTTCATAGACGCGCTCGACGGAGCGTGCGCCAGCGACCCGGTTCCCGACGCACTGGCGATGGTGTGTAATGATCTGCCGCAGGTCAGGAACGCCGGACAGAACATGTTCGATATCCATGCGAAGGGTGATGGCACTTTCGTGGCGCCGGACGACGAACACCCGGCGAATGCCGTAAGCTTCTGCGTCAGCTTCACCATGGCCCAGGCATCGATTGTGGGTTTCATGTCTGAGAAAAAGGACTAGCCGCACCGTATCCGGTCTCAACAGAACGTACGTGCCCTGGAAGGCGTTCCTGTCCGTCGATTCTACTGCGTTTTCGTCAGCTCCAGCCGCAATCCTTGTCAGTTCACCTGGACGTTGACAGAGAAGTCGTCCTGTCTGATATCGGTCTTGAAGTTCACGACCATCGTACCCTGGTTGCATCCCGGCACCGCCGGAACATCGTACACAAAATCAAGGTTAATGAATTCATCAGGAACAAGGACGGTGGCTGAAAGTGGTTCCTGGGAACCTGGCATGCAAACGGTCAGTGGACACTCCTGAAGCTCACATCCTCCGGTCAGGAAATCGGAACAGTCGACATTCGTTTCAATTAGTGTGAACGGTACCTTTCCCGTGTTTTTAACGGTCAACGTGCGAATAACCGGATCTCCTGGCCCAACTGTCATGATATGGACAGATTCCGGAAGGAATGTTAACGACGGGATTGTGGCGCCGCCAGTTACTGTGATGGTATGGATTGAATCGGATCGGTCATTGCTGATAACAATTATGCCGATTTGCTGGATTATCTGACTCTCCGACATTGGATGCCACCGCACCCGAATCGTTAGTTGACATCTGGTCGCTACGGGGTTACTCCCGACCAACTCGACAGATAATTCTTCGCTCGAGTTAGGTTGTTTCTCGGCTGAAAACCTAGTGGCCGAACCCATGTTGTTTGATAGAATGATATCAGCTTCGAAATCATTGCCAACTCGTCTCCATCCGAAGTCGACTTGATCATTGGAGAGTGTCACTCCATATTCAACGCTGTCCTGTTGGATATCTTCGGGGGGGTGAATCTCCTGAAAGCCGGAATGATCATCATGAATTGCAGCATCAATAATGTCTGCCACGTCATCTGTCGATACGCTTGAATCCGACGATGCATCCGTCTTTTGCTCACGGTTGTCCAAGCAGCCCGAACAAATAGTAATCATTAGTACTGCAACTGATGCTGTAGACTTGATACGGATTTGAACCGGATAAAAGACTGGTGTCATGATAACCTCCATAACAGTTAGTTAAAATTCGCAAATTCTGTAGTTACCCATCAAAAGGCCATCATAGCCGAACCAATGTGCGCAAACCGGCCCGGACCAAATCTGGAGATCTCCAATTTCACCATCAAGTGTCTGCTGGTGATTGGAATCGGAACCCACAGTGATAATGCCCGGATCGTTCGCACCTGTCGGACTAGAATTCGCATCTAAGACAACCCAGTCTGACCAACCTCCATTGCCGTCTTCCTCCGCCAAAAGAATTCCAGCTGACGCGTAAGGATGAACCAAAAAAATCAATCTATACCATCTATTGGAAATGATGTTTTGTGTTCCCACTCCTCCAAGAACTGGGCCGCCATTCACCCAAGCGCTTAGGATCCCTGAGGTGGTAGTCTCTCGGTCTATTACAACATTGTAGTGCCCTGAACGTATCAGCGAAACTGTTGTGCTCGAAATCGAATCAAGCCTGAATGTCAACATAACGGAAAAACCAAGATAGCTGGCAATCCCTGGTACACCCATTCCGGTTGCATATATTTGAGGACTTGAGGGAATCTGCATGAACTGCCCAGAGCCTGGACCCGCGAACGAAACTGAATATCCGGGGTCAATATCGACGCTGCCGGGTGCTTTGTTGCCTGGCCCCGCGACAGAAAATACTCCCGAAGCTATGGTTCCGAAGCCCGTGCCATCGATGGGTCCGGAGCTAGAAAACGAAGTTCCATAGGCGAGAAAAACGTGTGGGGAAACAGCAGATGATTTCAGCACATTTTTTCCTTTGTCGAATATCTGTTTCCATTCGTCCTTGTCGGAAAGCACTGAGTACAACCCATTGCCAAAGTCGTGATAATAAGTTTGATTGGGATAGGAAGGAGTCTGACTGTTGTTGTCGAAGTCAATTGAACAGACTCCATTCTGGCAGAGCGGTAATGAGGCCCCCGAGCGATATCTGCCTTCCGCACACCACCAATTCGTGGCAAGCCGTTCAGAGTGGCCAGGTTCAAGAATCTGAGTTTCATCAAGTTCTGGTTCTCCGCCACGGCTGAATCTAATCCAATAGTGATTTGTAATTGGGGGCGCCCCGCAATCTACTTCGCAAGTCTTTGCCCCCGAAGTGCATCTGCCAGCAACGCAGTCTCCCTCTTCGCACTCAAAAGCAAACATGCAAATTGGGCCACAAACTCCAGGGAAACAGTCATCATCAGATAAACAGGTCATTCCAAACGAGGATGGAAATGCGCCCTTCCTTGCCATTGAAGCTGGCGATTGATAGAAGTAGTTTCCAATCGAAATGCGATTAGGAATGTATCCATCGGAGGAAGTGTTGAGTAAATGTCCGATCTCATGAGCAGCGATTGCTGATGAATAGTAATGGTCGGATATCTCTGTGAGGTACAACTCGAAGGCAGTTTGAAAAGTTGCAGCATATCCCCCGGCAAAAGAAACGCCGTAGTAGTGGTCCGAGGACAGAAAGCGAAATACTCCAGAATACCGCCTTGAACTCGGGAAAAATTTGTTATGAAGGGTTGCTGCGCCGTGCAACGGATAGTCTTGGTAAAGAATCTCTCCGCTAGCTGGGGCCGATCTAAAAAAATGAATTGATGTCGGGTACACCGACCCTGCATCAAGGGGACAGGTCCCGGAAGATACAAGACTGTTCGAATCTCGACACTCCACTGGTTCCTGCGAAAGAGTATACTTCAGATATAACTCTGATGTAGCCGAAAGTGTGTGATCATGGGCGCTTCCTGATATTAAGCCCAAAGGGTCGGAGGTGCTTGCAATATGAATGAAGATATCGTAGACCGTTGGGTCTGGATTGTCCATCGTTGATAAAGGCAGTTTTTGACAATAGCTACAATTTGGGTTAAGTGAGGCATCTGTGCATATCCCGGCATCCCACAAAGGGCTTGCCGGGGTGCGCTGGCACTGCTTTTTTAAACCGTAAATCTCTGCAAAATCAGAGGCCCCGTCCGAGTCACTATCCTCTGGCGAAAAGGAGGCATACGAAGCAAACTTTCTGCCGTTTGTACTCGAACAGTTGATTGATGGGCCTGATGAGTCGTCACAGGTTCCCAGGACCGACTCGATCTCGCGTGATAGGCCGTCCCCGTCACAATCAGAGTACAAGGCGCTTGACGGGCACGATGGCGTTCCCCAGCCGGACTTCCTGACATGAAATAATCGTGCATTCAAAACAGCGTCATTGGCATAAGCCCCAACCAGAATGGATGCAGCCGTTGCCGTCCATGGGGCCGAGTAGATTCGGCTCAATGTCCCGATGTCATCATCGTTGTTGGTATATAAGCCGCAAGAACCGCTGCTGCAATTGAGGGAGCTGTTGTTGAACAAATAGAGTGTTGAGTCGGAGTAAGTAGATGGATTGTAGGGAATATCGGTCTGGTTCGTGTTCTTCCCTACAAAAATCTGGTCGCCTTGTCTTACGTTCTTGCTCAGCACTTGCCATCCACCGAAGGTCTGGTCGTTGAGCGACAGGAGAACCTGGCCATCTTCCTTGAGGGTGATGTCGCAAGTGCCATGGTTGTTTCCCATATAACCGTGAACAAGAATGGTGACAAACTTGTCTTCGGTCACAGTGAAGCTGACCTTGGAAGCAAAACTGCCGTTTGCCCAATCATCATTAACGGCTATAAGGGTCCCAGCGTTTTCGTCGATAACCCGAATAACCGTGTCAGGGGTGTTAGATTGACCAGACATCTGCTTCAAGTCGGACGTCTGGATCACGTATGTCTTGTTGGCATAAGCGGCAATAAACGTCCGGTAGACCTTGTAGACACCTGTGTTTTTACAAACTGGATTGTACACACCCCCATAACAACCGTACAACGAAGTCGGATATGAAGTGGTTGCCTTTACGCCGGAAGACGAATATCCATCCACGGCCTCAACCAATTGACCTTTCGGAGAAGCCTCGGATGATGAAGGAAGCCCGAGAGACGAATCCTGGCTGACCGGATCTTGGTTGGCCATAAGGGGGTGAAGATCGGATATGGCCTGAATCTCATTTTCGATTTCGGCTAGGCATTTCTCATCGTAACGACCGCATGTGGCCTTCAGGTCAATCGTCTGCTGTGCGATTAGGTCAGAATCGTTGTTTGCCGAGGCCGTTCCTGGAAGAATTGATAGTGAAATCAACAACCATTTCATGGGCCTGACTCTCCAAAACTGTGTTACGGTCGTCATTGAGGATACTCGGATTGTGATGTTTTGAGCATACGGAATTCCATGTCGTGATGCAACCAACATTATTGTGTTTATTGTCGGAGGCTGGCGGTGGCCCAGCCCAGAGTTCAGTTGATATATACGTAAAACTCATAGGGGTCGGTGCGGATGTCTGTTTCGAGCTTTACTACAACGTCCCCGTTCGTGCAGCCCGGTCCGGGGAGCACGTTCAAATAGACCGTTCCCGAAATGAACTCATTGGGCTCAAGTAGTATGGGGCCATCCGAAAAAGAAACGTCCTGCAACTCGACACTGACCGGGCAGAACTCACGCTGACAATCCACACCCAGATAGCCCGAGCAGTCGATGGACATTCCAGTCAACGAGAAAGCAAACATGCCTCTGTTGCGGATCGTCACATAGCGTGGCTTATTGTCGGCCGGAAGCTGGAAATCGAATTCCACAACCCAAGGTAGGAATTCGAGTATAGGAACGGCTGCTCCACCGGTGACAGGGATTGTGCCAAGCGGGGTGGAGTTCCTGTCGACAATCTTCAGTTTTCCGATACTTCGGATCTTCACGTCTTCGCCAACCGTCTCGGAGTCAAGTCCTGCCGCATTATCCGTTGCCGCGGAATCGACGATTTCGGTGTCGGCGCTACCGTGATCGTTTCGTACTTCGCCTTGAAGCACGTCGGTCTGAGCAGTGTTCCCGCACCCCGCCATCAGCACGACCGCCATCAATCCAATCGACTCAAGCACCAGTGACTTGAAGGTTGTCATGACCGGTCCCTCCGGCAGGCGTGTCGCGCGCTCAATGCTGTAATGGCATCTCGAGCGCTGCGTTTTTACAGCATTCTCATAATGATAGGTTTTAAACTAAATGTTTTCAATTATGAATCTCGTTTGTTGTGTGAACGGTCCATGTAGGGGCGAATTACATTCCTGACACGCCGAAGCCCTGGCGAAGGCGGTTCGGCCCCACGAGCCTCACCGCATCCGCAACCCGGTCCTAGCCGCACAGGACTTTGCCGGGGTTCATGATGCCGTTGGGGTCCAGGGTGTGCTTTATGGTCGACATAAGGTTCATGGACGGGGCGTTTTCGATGGCGGAAAGGTCTATCGCGGCCATTCCCACGCCATGTTCGCCGGTCACGGTCCCGCCCAGTTCGATGGCGTGCTTTATGGCGGCGCGTCTGAATGCTTCAGCCGTTTCCCTGGGCCACAGGGGAGGGGCGCCGGTCGCCAGCAGGATATGCAGCAGGCCGACACCGGCGTGACCGAAGATGCAGATTCTTTCATGACCGCCCAGATCGCTGGCCGCGCGTTCAAGCCAGTCGACATATCCGCCAAGGTTCTCAAGGCCGACCGCCGGGTCCAGTCGCACGGGGCGCCCTTCGTCCGACATCTCCGAGATGACTCCGGTGAATCTGTGTCTGGCCTCCCAGGGCGCCTGCGCCCGGTCCGGCGACCAGCGGGTGACCGGCGAATGTCCGGGGTCGTCCAGCAGGTCCAGCCACGACGTGTCGACTTGGGTGTCGGACCACGAATCCGAGTGAACGGACAGCATCAGAACCGTCTTGCCGCGTGGAAAGCCGGAGTCCGGTATGACCCGGTTTATAAGCTCGACCGTGCCGCGCGAGACAAGCTCCAGGGCCGCGATCGCCGGGGATGCTCGACGCAGCACCGCACAGGCCCGGGCCGCGTCGCCCGGGTCGTCGAATGCCAGAAAGACCGAAGCCTCGGACACCGGGCGCGGGTGAAGGCGGACGGTGGCTGCGACGATGACGGCCAGCGTGCCCTCGGCGCCGACCAGCAGGGGCGCCAGGTTCAGGCCGGAACTGGACTCGCGGACGTCGTGGCCCAGCCTGACAAGGCGGCCGTCCGACAGGACGCAGTCAAGGCTGCATACGTTGTCGCCCGCGCTGCCGTACTTCATGGCGTACATGCCCCTAGCGTTGGTAGAAATGACCCCGCCGACGGTCGCGGTCTCGCCGGCGCCGGTCGGCATGACGGGAAAGAACAGTCCCTCGGACGCATACAGGCGGTTGAGGCGGTCGATGGTGACTCCGGCCTGGCAGTGAACCAGACCGGTGTCGGGAACGGCCGGCCCGATGCGGTCCAACGTCGTCATGTCCAGCACGATCGACGGCCCGACCGGCACGGCGCCGCCCGACAGCCCGGTGCCGCCTCCGCGGGGAACAATAGCGACCGGCGGCTGAAGTCCGTCCAGCGCTGCCTGGTGAACGACGCGGCAGACCGCCTGCACATCCTGAACGGATGCGGGCCTGACCACGGCAAGTGGAAGCCGTCCGACCAATCCGGACTTGTCCGTGCGGTACGCGCCCAGACCGGCTTCGCCACGCAGGAATTCGGCGTCGGGTCCCAGCAGTCTGGCGATTTGATCAAGCATCCGCACGACGCCTTTGACGGAAAATGCACATCAGGAACAGCGCGACAACGATCGCGAGGCCGGGCAGGGCCGCCACGTTCAGGCCGGACTGGCTGCATCCGCCGCCCGTGTCACCGGACACACAGGTGTAGCCGTCACCTTCGAAGCCGGCGTCGCAGGTGCATTCGTTCGGGGCCGTGCATTCGGCGTTCTGGCCGCATTCGGGCGAACATATCGGGGTAAGGCAGTCGGTTCCCTGCCAGCCATCGTCGCATTCGTCACACTCTTCGGACGACACGCAGCCGACGCACTGATCCGGGCATTCTATAAGGCACTGCTGGCCGCCGTATCCGTCGTCACATTCGCAGATGTCGGTTCCGACACATACGCCGCGCGAACCGCAGACGTCCGGGTTCGAGGCAGCCGTGTCGAAGCACTGAACCTCGAGGATGGTGATCGGGGCCAGTGTGGTGTTGTTGGTTTCCTGGTGCTCGAAAATCGTGTTGTCGACATCAGCGATTCCACCGACATAACGCGTGCCGGTCGGAAGGCCCAGGGGAAGAGCGACCTGGGCCACGATCAGCCCTGTGTCGGCGCCGTTTGCCAGAGATGTCGTCCGTTCGTGGGGAAGCTCCGAATCCTGCGTGTCGATGACGTTGTTGTCCGAGAAGTACAGTCTGGTCTTGAAGTCGTTGGCCGGCGAGGCACCGGCGTTGATGACCTTGTACGATATTTCGACGGTGTCGCCGGAATGAGCCGAAGTCGGGTTTACCGAAACGGTCGTGAATCGAAGGTCAGGCGGGTCAACCACCGTGATGGTGGCGCTGCGAGCGTTGTCGACATCGCTTGTTTCAACCACCTGGTTGTCGAAATCCACGATCGCGCCGACATAGCGTGTCCCGAGTGCCGCGTCCGCGGGAAGCGTGACATCCGCGACCATCTCGTCATGCGTGGTGGAGGCCGGGATGGCCGGCAGGTCGACCGACGTCAGAAGGGGGTCGGTTGTCGTGATACTGATGTCGTTGCTGTAATAAATACCGAGTTTGCAGGGGCCCGAGTCGGTGTCCCCGAGGTTCTGGATCTGGAAATGGGCTGTCAGAGGCTGACCGATCCCGACGGTACCGCTCGAGGTCAGCAACTTCACTACCTGAAGGTTAGGAGCCGCAAGGACCGACGCGGGCTGAAAGACGGCAGTGACAGCCACCAGGGCCGCGAGACACATGAACCCGTACAAGGCTCGGTTCGCCGTTGTCATGATGCTTTCCTTCGGGGTGCCCGCCCCTTGAACACCGCACCCGCGGATTCTATCAGAACCCCGGATTTCATTCGATATCTGTTCATAAGGTCGCCCGTCCTGTTCAAGCGGATTGACTGTGTTCCGGCGGGGTTGTACAACCCATAACCATCCAAAGGCGGTCCGTCGACTTCGGGAAATCGGTCGGCGCGCATGCACTCGAAAGTACAGGGAACACAGGTGGAAGCAATGAATCATCGTGTTATATGGATGCTGGCGGTGTTGGCATTTGCCGCCGGTTGTGACACCGGGCTTGAGCGGGCTGTTGACGGTAACGCGACGCAGGGCGCGCTGGCCGTGGCGGGACCCTCGCCGGCCGGGCGGAACGCTGTTCAGGTCCAGGCCTCGATCGACCGTGACATGACGGTGAATGGATACGCGGATTATCTAATCTATTTCGCCGATCGTCCGGATCTGTCCCCCGCGTACTCGATGAACTGGGTCGATCGTGGCCGTTTCGTCGCCCAGAGCTTGCAGAAGACCGCGGCCGCATCGCAGGCAGCCGCCATTTCCGTGCTGGACGCGAACAAGACCAGGTACCGCAGCTTCTGGATCGATAACGTGATAGCGGTCACGAGGTCCGACCGGAACACATTGAATTCCTTGTCGTCGCTGCCGGGCGTCACCAGGATCATCGCGCCGCGCAAGCTGGGGATCATCGAGCCCGAGGTCCGCAGGGCGGCCGTGTCGTCCGGCGTCAACGCGGTCGAGTCGAACATCACGCATGTCGGGGCGCCCACGGTCTGGGCCGATGGGGTCGACGGATCGGGTATCATCGTCGCGAACATCGACACCGGCGTCCGATACACGCACAGCGTACTGGTCGATCATTACCGTGGAAACAACGGCGACGGCACGTTCTCGCACGCATACAGCTGGTTCGATCCGTACAGCAATCTTGCCGAGCCGGTGGATGAAAACGGTCACGGCTCGCACACGATGGGAACGATGGTCGGTGAGGACGCCACCAGCCAGAATCAGGTTGGCATGGCTCCAGGCGCGCGCTGGATCGCCTGCCGCGGCTGCGATACTTCCGACTGCACGGATACCGCGCTGCTGGCGTGCGCTCAGTGGATGGCGGCGCCGACCGACCTGACCGGCGCGAACCCGGACCCTGACCGACGTCCCCACATCGTGAATAACTCGTGGGGTGATTGCGAGACTTCATACGACAACTGGTATCAGGGCGCGGTGGACTCGTGGCACGCCGCGGGCATATATCCTGTTTTCTCCAACGGAAACGCGTCGAATTGTTCGTATTCGGAGCCGGCTGGATGCAACACGGTCGGAAATCCCGGCCGCTATGGCAACGTCACCGGCGTCGGCTCGACTTCGCAGGCTTCGGGGCAATACGCGACGCACTCATTGTGGGGACCGACCGACAATCCCGATACCGTCAACCCGCAGGGCGATCCGTCGATCAAGCCGCAGGTGGTCGCGCCCGGCGTTGACATAAGATCGTGCGTCGCCACCGGCGACAATTCGTTCGAGAGCTGGGGCGGAACATCGATGTCCGCGCCGCACGTTTCAGGTTTGATTGCGCTCGCATGGCAGGCCGCGCCGTGTCTGGTCGGGGATTACTCGCAGACAGAGACCCTGATGGAACAGACCGCCACGCCGATTCCGTATGTGTCGACATGCGGGGGCGAAGGCGCCGGCAACGTACCGAACAACGCCACCGGCTGGGGCGAAATCAATGCGGTCGAGTTTGTCCAGGTCGCTTCGGCCGTGTGCGGACCCAGCGGCAGTATCAGCGGTCGCGTTAACGATATCAACGGTCAGCCGGTCTCCGGCGCGTCGGTGTCGGCGGGCGACAGAACGACAAAGACGGCGGCCGATGGGTCCTATGCGCTGACGTGGGTTCCGGCGGGTACCGTCGACGTGGTGGCCGCGAAGCTGTGGTACCAGACGACCACTGTCCCGGGCGTTGTCGTGGTTGACGGCGAGTCGGCTGTCGTTGACCTGGTGATGCCGGCCGCCCGGACGGTCAGAATTCGAGGCACCGTCAAGGACGGCTCGGGCCACGGATGGCCCTTGTACGCCCGTATCAGGATCACGTCGGCCGACGGGGGCGAGCCGATGGTGGTGTTCAGCGATCCGTTCACCGGAGCGTGGGGCGCCGACGTCGTTCCCGATTATGGTTTCACATACGAAGTTGATCCATGGCTGGACGGGTATGCCACCATCACTGACGTGCAGGCAGCATCGACGGATCCGACCACGCGGGACTTCGAGGTGCCGATCGAAGGCTGTGATCTTGCTGGATACGAGATCGTCAACAGTGACCTGTACTTCTCGGATTTCGAGTCGGACAACGGTGGGCTGACCGTATCGGGAACCCCGACGTGGGAATGGGGCGTGCCGGACAGCGGGCCTTACGATGCAAGGTCCGGCAGGAAGGTCTGGGCGACAGGCCTCGCGTCACCTTATCCGCATAACGCGGAGGCCTACCTGAACATGCCGACTGTGGACGCTTCCGGGGTTGAAGGCACGCTGACGCTGGAATGGTATCAGTGGGCGCAGACCGAGGGCGAATATGACTTGATAAGTGTCCAGGCGAGTGTCGACGCCGGCACCACGTGGCAGACCATATGGGGACCGTTTTCAGGAGACGTTCAGACAGGGGACTGGACCCGTGCCAGTGTGACGCTCGATTCAGGGTTCCTGGTGCCTTCATTGATGCTGCGATTCGCGTTGACTTCCGACCCGTCGATCTGGCTGGCCGGCTGGTTTATCGAAGACGTTCGTCTGTACGAGACCAACTGCGTGACGACCGCGGCGGGTCTGGTCGGCGGATTCGTCACGGATGGGACGAGTGGCGCGGCGATCGACAACGCGCGGGTGGCGGGCGTGGATAATTCCGTCGTCACGGCCGCGACACCGGATGACCCGAACGTTCCGGACGGACTGTATTTCATCCCGGTGCCGGCCACCATGCAGACGCTCAGCGCCAGCGCGTACGGGTATTCGCAGGCCACGGCGAATCGATTGGTGATGCCTGATGAGTTTGTTCGCCAGGATTTCGTCATGGCGCGTTCCACGGGCGCAAGGGTGTCCGGAAAGGTTGTCGACGGCGAAGGGCACGGATGGCCGCTTTACGCGATGATTACCTTTACCGCGCCGGAGTTCGGCGAAAACGTTGTGGTGTTCACGGATCCGTTCACAGGTGAATGGACTGCCGAACTGTTCAGCGGATATGAATACGACTACGTCGTCGAGCCGTTTATCGTGGGTTACGACGATCTGGGCGGGACCATCAGCGATCCTTCGGCACATCCGGCTGAGACCGTATTCGTCCTGGAGTCGACGTCGTGCCAGGCGCCGGGGCTGGATCCCGATTCGTGTCTGCCGATTCCCGGTGGGCTGTTCGGCGGCTTCGTGATTGATGCCGTCACCAGATTGCCGATCAATGGAGCGGCGGTCAGGGCTGGGACTTCCGGCTTGAACGTGCCGCTGGCGCCGCCTGTCAATGCGGTGGTTCCGGACGGACTGTACTATGTTTTCGCCGCGACCGCCGAGCAGGTCGGCCAGACGATCCCGGTCACGGCCACGCTTTCCGGCATGAGCGAGTTCGAATGGCCGTGGCCGATTGTTACGGATGCACTGTCGCGCCACGACATCCCGATGACCGAGGCCTTGCTTGTCTTCCAGACGTCGTCGGTTCAGTTCCAGTTGCTGGCCGGGCAATCCAGCGCGGTTCAGGTCGGGCTGGGAAACTCCGGCAACGGCGCGGCGGATTTCGAACTTGTCGAGCATTGGATCGGTGGCGGCGGTGACGGCGCGGTCGGACCGAGGATTCTGACGTACTACTCGACAGAGGATGGTGTGTGGGAAGGGACTCCGCTCCAGGTCGCGCTGGGACGCCAGGGACTTGCCGCCACGACTTTCATCGACGATCAGAACGCGGATTTCCTCGACGCGCTTGGCACGGACGAATGGGATCTGGTCATCTATGACGGCACGCTGAACTGCGATCCGACCGTGTTCCCCGCACTGACCGACTATGTGAACGGTGGCGGCAGGCTGGTGTTTTACTGCTGGCAGTTCTTTGATTCGTATAAGAACGACCCGCTCGTGGCGGCGATGGGGATCTCCGGGCCCGTCGCGGTTTTGTCGCCCACGAATGTGTATCGCTGGGGTGAGAGCGCGATATTCGACTCTATCGAGGATGTGCCGGACTTCACCTCGCCGACCGAGGCAGGATACGGCCTTTCTGGATTCCAGGCTGATGTCCTGCCAGGCGCCGTGGCGGTTGCCGGATATGCGCAGTCAGCCTCCGCGGGCGCGGCGGCGATGGTCGTCGGGAACGAAGGCAGGACTGTCTGGCGCGGCATACCCGATTACACGCATCGGGATGACCTGGACGTTGATGGCGTCGTCGACACGGTCGAGCTCTGGGGCAATACGCTCCGGTTCCTGATCGACGGTTCGCTTACTGACATACCGTGGTTGAGCGAGGAGCCGGCCGCGGGCCACATCAATGCGGGCGGGGCGTCCAATATCGTCATGACCGCGGACTCGGCGGGCCTGCCGCACGGAACATACACTGCCAGGGTGGTGGCGAAGACCAACCAGTCGCGGGCGCCCGAGGACTATGTGGATGTCACGATGGACATCGGGCATCAGTTGACCGTGATTCAGAGCGCAAACGGAACCATCCTTCCAGGCGGCGAGAGATTCGTTCGGCACCACGATTCGCTTCAACTGTGGTTCACCCCGGACGAGGGCTATCACGTCGCGGATGTCATCATCAACGGGCAGTCGATGGGCCGGCAGGACTCCTGGTACATCGAGCATGTCACGATGGATCTGCTGGTCACGGCCGTGTTTGAGTTCACGTGCTATACGCATGACGATTGCACCCATCCCAACAACGACTGTGTCGGATACTGCGACGTGGACACTTGTCGGCCATCGATGGTCAAACCACTTGGGTGGGCCTGCGGTGATCCTGAAACAACCGATTGTTCCATGCCCGACACCTGCAACGACGCCGGTGTATGCATGCCGAATCTGACACCGCCGTTCGTCATGTGTCGCCAGTCCGAAGGAGAGTGTGATGTCGAGGATTTCTGTGACGGCGTCAGCGCCTATTGTCCGGAAGATGTGAAGTCGACGGCGGAGTGCCGCGGGGCCGAGGGCGACTGTGACGTGGCCGAGGTTTGCGACGGTGTCGACAACGACTGTCCGGAGGATGTGAAGTCCACGGCGGAGTGTCGAGGGGCCGAGGGTGTGTGCGACCTGGCCGAGGTGTGCGACGGTGTCGGCAACGACTGTCCGGAGGATGTGAAGTCCAGGGCGGAATGTCGCGTGGCGGCGGGCGTGTGCGATCTGACCGAGGTGTGTGACGGCGTCGGCAACGACTGTCCCGAGGATTTGAAGTCCAGGGCGGAGTGTCGCATGGCGGCGGGCGTGTGCGACCTGGCCGAGGTGTGCGACGGCGTCGGCAACGACTGCCC
>Ga0209606_1001905_pt1 | contig 24485 bp, 19 predicted proteins | sample AD_UKC057_MetaG_FD_184412 | JGI IMG/M metagenome (GOLD analysis project Ga0209606, IMG submission 184412) | Active sludge microbial communities of municipal wastewater-treating anaerobic digesters from USA - AD_UKC057_MetaG (SPAdes) (version 2) | ecosystem: Engineered > Bioreactor > Anaerobic >...
TGATCGCTCCGCCTCGGGATACGATCCCCGTGAGTCGTCGTCGCACGAGGGGCAAGTGCTCCCGCAGCAGCCCACAATGCAGGGTCATGTAATCGACGCCTTGTTTGGCCTGGTGTTCTATCATGCCCAAAATCTTGTCCACCGTAAGCTCGCGAATGGAAGAAACGCTTTCCAACGCGTGGTAAATCGGCACGGTGCCAATGGGAACCGTCGAGTTCGCGATGATGCCTTCCCGAATGGCATCGATATCTCCACCCGTCGATAAATCCATCACCGTATCAGCCCCGTAACGCACGGAGATGCGGAGCTTATCGAGTTCTGTCTCGATGGTGCCCGTCAGCTCGCTATTGCCGATATTTGCATTGACTTTGCACCGCAGCGCCATCCCGATCCCCACGGGCTGCAACGAGAGATGATGGATGTTGGCGGGAATGACCAGGCGTCCGGCAGCAACTTCGTCACGAACCATGGCCGGATCGATGCTTTCATCGTTGGCGACATGGGCCATCTCCTCAGTGATGATTCCCTTGCGGGCGAAGTGCATTTGACTTTGGTTCGGACTATTTTTTCGTCGTGCGATCGCTTCTGCTCGGTTCATGGCTCCTCACGGTGGTCGCCCAGACGACCTTCCAATCAAGGTAGGTTCTTGTAAGCAGCCCGTTCGCAGAGGGCAACCCTGATCGCCGAAAGCGATGGAGATTCGAAGTCGCGAAACGCGCCATGTCCAATTGCGCTCGTTTTTTTGTAACACGATTGCTGCTAGGGTCATGATTTCGATGTCTCCACCCAAAACGTTGGTGCTTCAGCGAACCAAAGAGCGGGAGAAGGTAGCCTTTTGGCTCGGTACTTGGTTTGGATGTGGGCTGTCGCCCCGGAGCCCAGGCACGGTTGGTTCGCTTGGTGCCTTGCCTCTTTACTTTTTGGTCGTGCGTTTTGGCCCTGTTGGCATAGGCATCACCGCGCTTGTCATCACGTTGCTCGGAATTGTTGTGAGCACGCGTCTGGCACGAGCCTCAGGTTGCAATGATCCACAATTCGTCGTGATCGATGAGGTTGCTGGCATGCTTTTTACCCTTGCCTTCGTTCCCGCAAGGTGGGATGGCCTGCTCGCGGCTCTCGTGCTTTTCCGGCTCTTCGACATCCTCAAACCTCCCCCCTGCCGATGGATCGAAAAGCATCTGCCCCCTGGTCCAGGCATCATGCTCGATGACGTCTTCGCCGCAATATGGGCCATCGGTATGATTTTAATATTCAATAAAATTGGATGGTTATAAATTTTCCGTTGTCGAAGAGCAGCGAGCATCCCATGAACACGCTCGACATTGGGCAGACTCTCATCCACTCTTTCAACCTTTGGAAATCATCTCATGAACCATTCCCGAATCGCCATCGCCACCGTTTTTGTCGCAGGCCTGCTTGCTGTTGGATGCTGCAAAAAGAAGCCGGGGGATTCTTGCTCGGGCACTTCGCCCTCCTGCTTGGACGAAAACAATTTGTTGGTATGTGAGAAGGGCACGCTCATCAGCACCCCTTGCAAGGGACCGAACGGCTGCAAAGTCGAAAACAATCTGATCAAATGCGATATTTCCGGCAATGCGGCAGGCGATCCCTGTAGCAGTGGCGATGAAGGGGATACGGCTTGTGGTGTCGATGGCAAATCACAGATCTCGTGTCACTCCGGCAAATACGAGGTGGCTCTTTGCCGCGGCCCCGATGGCTGCAAGACCCAAGGCAACACATCGATTTGTGACCTTTCCATCGCGGAAGAGGGACAAGAATGCAAAGGTCCAGGAGCCATCAATACCTATGCCTGCTCTGTCGATGGCAGCAAAGTGCTGAAATGCACGAATGGGCAGTTCAATATGTCGGGTTATTGTCGGGGAAAGAAGTGCGAGGTCAAGGATGGCAAGGTTGGCTGCCCCGATCCCATCGCCCTCGTCAACGATCCCTGTGATACTTCTTCCCTCGGTTCCTACGCCTGCGCCGTCGATGGATCCGCTTTGCTCGTATGCCGGGGGAGTAAGTGGATCGTCGACGAAAAATGCAGAGGCAAGACCAAGTGCAAAGAACAAAACAATCAAGTGGGATGCATGTAAGGAGCGGAATTCGGTTTCACTCCCCTGCCCCGTATTCGAGCAACGATACGATCGGAACGTCCCCGAGTTTTTCACGCCCTTTCAGAAACGACAGTTCCACCACAAAGGCATAGAGCTTCACCTTTGCCCCCTGATTGCCCACGAGTTGCGCTGTCGCCGCGGCGGTGCCTCCTGTCGCCAACAAATCATCGACGATAGCCACCCCCATCCCCTTGCGGAGAGCATCTTTATGCATTTCCAAGGTATTGGAGCCATATTCGAGGGTGTAGGAAACTCGATCGACAGCGGCAGGCAGCTTGCCGGGCTTGCGTACGGGGACGAAACCGATTCCGAGACGACTGGCGAGCGCGGCACCAAAAATGAACCCTCGGGATTCGATCCCGACCACGGCATCGATGCCGCCTGCCCACATCGATTCCGCAAGGGCGTCGAGCACGATTTGAAAGGCTTTGGCGTCCCCCAGCAACGGTGAAATATCTTTGAACAGTATGCCAGGCTCAGGAAAGTCAGGCACATTGCGAATCAAGCCGTCCACGTACTGCCTGCGCCCACTTCCGTGCCACAAATCCTGATACTTATCGCTCATCGTTCGCTCCTTTGCTCCGCTTGCCACGCACGAATCATCCTGTCGATGATGTCATCTCCCCGAGAATCGAAAGGGGTGAGAGGCAGATTCGTCACGCCAATGGCTCCTTCATGCAAAGCCCGCGTATCGGTTCCTGGCGTGCATTCATCCTTCATCACACCCGCTCCACCGATCCAAAAATACTCACGCCCTCGAGGGCTTCGTCGAAACTCGATTCCTTCGCCATATACACGTCTTCCGAGCCGGGTGTGGCGAAGCTCCCACGAACCGCGGGCAGGAATATTGACATTGAGGACCACGGGTTCGGCTCGATCGAAGATTTGCAAGAAATGCCAAGCAAGTCGCGAGCTTAGATGCGCGGCACGCTTTCCATCGGCTCCCGGCTCCGCGGATACGGCCATTCCCGGTACCCCCCGCATCGCGGCTTCCCTCGCTCCCGCCACGGTTCCCGAATAGTAGGTATCGAGACCTAGATTCAGCCCCGCGTTCAAGCCCGAAACCACGAGATCCGGAATACGAGGTGACACGCGCTCGCCCCCCAACAGCCCAAGGTACACACAGTCCGCTGGCGTCCCATCGACCCAATAGCGATGCGGCCCCAGCTTTTTTCTCTGCAGGGGCCTTCCCAACGTAAGTTGGTGAGAACAGGCGCTTTTTTCATGAGACGGCGCGATCACCAACACAGTCGCCCACGCCTCCAGCGCCGCAACCATGGCCTCTAGACCGGGTGCTCCATACCCATCATCGTTGGTCACGAGCAAAAGAGGGCGCGCATCGTCATCCATCATGAAAACATCATTCCCATGGCTCATACCGCAGGCGTCTCATTCGAACGTGGGCTCACCGCCAGCCATGGCATCCTGCAGCATGGCGTCGGTCCCCATCGCCAGCGGAGTGGGGATTTCTGTTGCATCGAATAGCCGCGCTTCCCGAACTTCAAGACGATTGACCGGTTCGAGATGGGAGGCGTCGACAGTCACCTCGACCGCAATGGTCACGGCATGAAAACGCATATCCCGGTCAGGACGGCTATAGACCCCGACCAATCTTCCGACGCGCAGCACCTTGGCACCTGATTCCTCTTGCACCTCTCGAAACAGCGCGTCGCGCAAGGTTTCCCCCCACTCCAGGGTACCTCCAGGCATGGTCCAGGTACCGGTATCGGCGCGACGAATCAGCAAATATTTCCCTTGGTTATCGCGCGCGATGGCGAGCACGCCAACGACGGGATGCCGAAGGATATGTCGTCCCATTTCTCGTAGAATCGTTAGCGCGGATCGAGGCAATAGCGCGAGGGGCGCCCACTTCATGAATGCATTCCTATGATCAATTCCCGTGGGGAAGCAGCTTGAAAATGATTTCGTAGCACGTCCGCCGTCGTTCGTCCTGCCTCACCCAAGACGAGCCTGAATTTGCTTGGCCTGGTCCACCATCTCGAGCAGCGTCTCACGAATCGGTTTGATTTCTTTGATCAGACCGACCGCCTGGGAACAGGAGATGGTTCCCGCTTGCAGGTCTCCGGTTTCGAACATTCGCTTTGCCGCGGCTCCCGATACATAGGGATATAGCGCTTCGATCCCTCCGCCCTTGGCTTCAATCTCCTGCGCTTTTTTCGCGGGTTCGTTCATCCATACCCGATGGGCAAATCCCACCGAACGCATCACCACATCCGTATCCAACTCCGTCGCATCGACAAGGGCTTGCTTCAATCGCGGATGGATCGGGCTCTCTTCGGTGAGAAGCAAGCGCGTTCCCACGATCGCCCCCGAGGCACCGAGCGACAGGACCGCCAGCAACGTTCGACCATCCACCACTCCCCCTCCACCAATGACCGGAATGCTCACGGCATCGACCGTGGAAGGAACGAGCACGAGAGTGCCAATGTTGAGGTTTCCCGTAGCGCCACCATTTTCGTAGCCCACCACGGTCACGGCATCCGCTCCCATGCTTTCGGCTTTTTTGGCGTAGCGAACGCCTACGCATTTGTGCATCCAAATCATTCCGGCCGACTTGATGCGCGCCACCAAATCCTCGGGCGGCGAGAAACCGGAAGTCTCCACGATCTTGACCCCCTCCTCCCCCATAATGTCTAAATATTTGAAATTATTTAGTTTTTTCATCATGGGAAAGAGATTGATGTTGACACCGAACGGCCGGTCGGTGGCATCGCGAACCGCTTTGAGATCATTTCGAAACGTGTTTTCATCGCGGTAGATGGCGGAAGCGATGATGCCGAGAGCCCCTGCCTTCGAGATCGCGGAAACGAAGGGAGCGGTAGATAGGTCCATCATCGTACCGCCGATGATGGGCAGTTCGATCCCCAGAAGCTGCTGGAGTTTCGTTGGAAACATGGCTGACTCCTATGCTCGTGGAGCGGTTGAAAAAAGCGTCTGCAAGTTCCCCGGCACCGTACGGAACGCCGCCGCTCGAAGCAATGGGCAATGAGCGCTTCGCGTCAGGGCTTTAGCAGTGAATGAAATACGCTGCGACGAAAGGTAAGTTCGACTCCTGGGGCGAAGTCGGGCATGGTGAAGGAGTCTTCGGATTCGCCGAAGACCACCCGTTTTGGGACACGCGATTTCTCCAAAGGTAGCAACAATACCGCCTTATCGGTGTCCTGGGCTTCCACCCCCAACACGTCGACCCCGCCATCTTCGAGGCAATCGAAGGCAATTTTTTGATTGTCGAGTTCCAAGCGGCACCGCTGTAGCGATGCTCTCAAGAGATAGGATAGTTGGCTGCTTTTACTTCCGTCGACGTTCGAGACGGTCCATTGTCCCTGGAGGCGTCGTTGTGCGTGCTTTACGAAGGGCGAGCGGGGAGGTTTGCAGGCTTCGAGGGCTTGGAGGGAAGAGGCTTGGAGCAGGCAGGCTCGATAGCTTTCGGGCAGCGGCGTGCCTACACATTGTTTGGGGTCGAAGGTGCGGATCAACGAGTCTCGAAGTCCGACCAGATTGAGGGCGTTCGGATCGACGGAAACGGATTCCACGGCGGTCAACAGCCTTCTACAATCCCCTTCGGTGGCGCGGGGAGCAGCGGACCAGGTTGCGATTTCGTCACCTAGGAAGACGGCGAGCGCGTCAATGGGAATTGGGGTTCCCAGGGCCATGGCCTCGAGAACAGCCCGCATGGCTTTCTCCTCCGGATCCTCGTTTTGCATGGCCTCGCGAACGAGTTTTTGCTCTTCAGGATCGAGTTTCGCACTCAGTTCCCAACGCACGGCAGCGCCAGTTTTCGACACACGAGAATGCCTCAAGGCTCGCAACCACGCATCCGACGCCGCGGCCCACAACCGCTGTTGCGTCGTGGTTCGAGAATCCGTCAAAGAGCGAATCAGCATCGATTCATTGTCCACGAGCAAGGAAAGCCAGTCTCTTCGCAAATCGAGCAGTTCGTCTTCGATCCATCGTCCGGCCTCACGGCTTCGGGCGAGTAGAACGGAAGACCAATGCACGCGTTGTGCGGTGGTGAGCGATTCGCGTTCGATGAGGATTCCGCGTGTTTTCAATACCGCATCGTCCAGACGCGTTTTCGCGGCTCGGGGAAAGCACGCATTCATGAAGGATTCTTTGTCTTTTCGAGGGGCAACGATTTCGCAAAGTCCATCCCAGGGGATCGTCGATGGTCGAACCAAACGTGTTCGGCTGGGGGCGTTGCTTGCATGCTCGGCGAGTTCCGCGAGCGTGTCTTGATTCGAGCTTGATTCGTGATGGGCAGAAGTGATGGCGGCAGCGAACGCTTCTACATCCCCAAAAGAGCCAAAAAACGAGGTTTGTCCATAGGTTAGCCCGGCGAGGCCCAACGGCTGGCAGGCGTTTTCATCCTTGTCTTGTTTTTGGCAGAAGCCTGTCAAGCCGCTGAAGGTATGTGCCCTTCGACCTTGGACCTCGGGCATGATGTGTTGATCCATCCTCAGCCCCACGACGACCGCAGAATCCTTGCCGTGTTCGAAAACGATGGTGGTTTGTCGTGGGCTCAGCAGGTGGGAGCGAAGGTTATCGCCGCAGCGCATGGCATCCCACCATTCGCGTTGTGCCGAGAGCATGACCACGCCAAGATCATGCATTTTGGATAGGGATTCGCCCTTTGCGGAGCGCAAACGCTTTTCGATATCGATACCTCCACACACATGGCGAGCCAACCACGCACTGACATATGCGTTGGGCACTTCGGTCATTTCGATCATGTCATCGCGGATGGCAGACTCGATCACGGCCACGGTAGAGCGTGGGAAATGCTCGGCACGAGGGTTTATCGCTGCGTCAGAAGGGCGTGGACCGATGAAACGAAAACTCAACCAACATGCGCCAGTCACGGCAAGCAATGCCAACAAGACAAGGGCTCCTTGCGCCACGCTTCGATCGGCTTTGGCGCTCTTGGAGACGGGCATCCTTTGTCCGGGAGTGGTGAGGTCAGGATCGTTGAGTTGGACGCGAGACACCTCTTCCACCAAAGATAATTCGGCCGTGGAAATGGATTTGCGAACCAGGGCTTTGTCCCGCGTGATGGCCGCATCAATCAGTTTTTTGGCCGAAAGCCAGTTATCGGAACCGTGTCGAGCGACTTTGGCTGCCGCATCGAGTTTGCCAGCCTCGATCCCCCTTCGTACTTGATCCAAACTGACGGGCCCAACCTCCTCTTTGCTGTCTCCATCCGCAGAACGAACACGCCATACTTTTTCTGTCCAGATATCGTCGTCATCCACCGCGTATTTCGACATGACAATCAGTGACTTTCATGACGAGTAGCACAGCATGTCAAGGGATAACTCGGTACAGACACAAGACCGTTCGCGCGGCATTCGCGGTTCAGGGTTTTCGTCGCCCCATGCTCACGGCAAACTTGATGAGCCAGCCCAAAGCCAACAAGGCGACGGCTCGGAAGGTTTCTTGCCAGGTGGCTCCTGTCAGCACAACGAGGGAAGCTGCCAAGGCCACCACACCCACGACGAGATCTTTCCTTCCCAGGCCCCACTGACCTTTTGCGCCCATCCACAGCAAGGAAGCGGATGTGCTTCCGTATTGGGCCAGCACCGCAATGCTCGACATCGCAAAAAGCTGTTCCAAGCGCCCTACTTGCACGAAAAGCAGCACCAGGCACGAAGTGAGGATCAACGCTCGTCGAGGCACCCCTCGTTCGTTGGTCACGCCGAACCAGGTCCCCAAGCCATCGCTACGCCCGAGGGCGGACAAGTATCGCGGTGACATGGCGATCATGCCGAGGGCAATCCCCAAGGCGGAGATGCTGGTACCTACCATGACGGTCCCGGCGAGACAGGGTCCTCCGAGCGCTCTTGCTGCCTCGACCAAGGGAGCTTTGCTGGCATGAAGTTCCGGAATGGCTTGGACACAAGCGAGATGAAGGCCGAAGTACAACACGCCAGCGAAGGAGAGAGAGAGTATCGTGGCCGTAGCCATGAAGGGGCGAGAGCGCACCGAACTAGCTGGAACTGCAATAATTTCAAAGCCTTGCAGCGAGAACAGGACGATCAGGCCGCTGCGCAACAGTGTGGAAGGCTGCACATTCGCGTCGGATAAAGAAAACGATGCATGATGGGCGACGGGCGCTGCCATCCACACGACGAGCAAGGCCAGCAGGGGAGCGAGCTTTGCCACCGTCATCGTTGTCCAAGCCCATGCCGTGATACGCAACCCGCCAAAGACGATCGCGGACAGGACGAGAACGGTAGCGGTTGCGACCATGCGTTGGGCGTCGGCCGTGAGATAGCTGGTGCAGATGGCCTCGGAAAGGCCGCGGATCACGGCGGAGGTGCTCAGCACGGCGGAGCTGAAGGTCAGCCATCCGACCATGAAAGCGGCGTCAGGACCGAAGGCCGCCCGGGCAAAGACGTACGGTCCTCCGTCTTCGTCGAAGATCGGTCCCAAACGGCTGAAACACAAGGCAATGGGAATGCAAAACAGGGTGGTGAGAGCATAGACGCTGGCTCCCCAGACACCTGGGATATAGGAGGATACGGTGGAAGGGATGAAGAAGATGCCAACGCCCACAATCCCGTTGATGCCGAGCGCGAGCAGCGCGATCGGACCCAAGGGGCGGTAACGGCGTTGATCCATCGCTACACGATGATATCTCGGAAACGATTTCGAATGAGCATCGCGGCGGCATCGGCGGCGCATTGATCACAATAGCCTTGTTGCTGTGCGAGAGCGTCGAGGGCGTCGCGGACTTCCTTTTTTCGCTCCTCGGAAAGCATAGTGCCATCGTGACGAATGCATTCCACGATGTCGCGACACAGTTCGGCGATGGGTTTGCGAAGCTTGGCGTAAACGGTTTCCCGAACGTTTTTTAGCTGGTCGGCAAAGACCAACAGATGATCGAGAGGCTCTTTTGGATGGTCCAAAGACCACGCAGCCAGCCTACTCAGCATCCCCCGACGATTCTCTTCTCGATTTTCGTCCCATCCCAGAAGGGACTCCATTTCTTCCATGAGGTTGGTATCCGGATTCGTATCCTCGCCTGTGATGCGGTTGCGGATACGCTCGCCCTTGCTCCAGGCGGATACGTTTTCGATGTAGCGTTGGAAAAGGCTGGCGTATTGTTTTTCATCCACCAAACCGCTGGCGGTTCGGAATTCTTCCTCCCAGGTATCGTGCAAACGGTCGAGCAGCAGTTTTCGAAACGCGGCGTGGTCATGATAGCCGCCTTCTTGCGGGGATTCTTGGAGCCAAGCGAATTGCGAGATGCGTTCACAGAGTTTGTCGAGTTCTTCGAGTACGGCGAGAGGTGATAGGCATTGGTAGTGGGGATGCTGAGCTGCATCGAGCAATACGGTTTGCACTTCCCGCGGGCTTGCGCCGATCATACCTTCGTACAACGAGCGCGATTGCCCTTCCGCCAGAATCGATGGGATATTGGAGCGAAGGGTTTTTCGCTGGTCGAGGTTCAATCGATTGGGAATGAGGCCGCAAGCAAAGAGATCGGCTTTTTCGAGGGCGGATAGAGAGGACGCAAGTTCGCGAAGGGCTTGATCATATTTATCCGGATCCGGCTTCATCATCCGGGTGAGAACGGCGAACGTTGCGGCGACGAGCGTCGCGTGAGGCGCGACATGGCATTGCACTTGCGCTGCCACCTGGTTGTCGTAGATCCTCTTCTCCGCGAGGTAATCGAGGAGATAACCGGTGCGAATGAGTTCCATTCGACCACGGAAGCTTGGGAACTCGGGGTGTTCCCGGAAAGCGGCGAGGTGAATTTCGTTGGCGCTTCCGATCATGACGCAATTGAGCATGAGGTTTTGACGTTGTAGCGCCACCTCTCCCGCTTCCACGGAAAGCTGGAGATATTTGTACGTATCCAGAGGACGCTTGAGCAGGTCGCTGAACTCGAGTAGCCCTCCAGCAGCATCGACGAGTTCTCCGAAGGCCTCGTACAGAGTCGTTGCTTGTAAGGCCACGGGCAATGCGGCCAGGGAAAGATCCGCGGTTACTTGCCGTTCTCCGGCATCGACCGACATCTGCGGTCCCAAGGTCACGGCGCCCACGCGATAGCGACGTGAAATGAAGTAGCGTTCCACTTGAACGTGTCGAAGCACCTCGGAAAGCGATCCTTTGTACTTGGACAAAAGGGCTTCGAATACCTGACGATTTTTGTGGGCTAGTTCTCCGTTGACGAGCCAATCGGGAGGACGGTCCTCGCGATTGGAGGAAGCCCATAGTTCGTTGAGCAGCATTCGGCGATCGGCGACGGGAATGAGAAAGATTGGATGATCGCGCACTTCGATGAGCAAACGCGCATCCAAGTCTTCATCCGCCCAATGCGCGTAGGAAGCCTCATCGGTTACGCGGTGACCATCTTTGCTGGTCTCTCGAAACCCCAACGGACCCCGAGACCGCTTCTCATTGGGAAACACCCAATGAAAGCGATACAGCGCTCCCTCTTCTTTGAGACTGTAGTCTTCGAGGGCTTTCATGATGCAGGCGGCCACGGTGCTTTTCGAGCTTCCATTCGGACCGTGCAGCAGCATGACCCGATTGGCGCGGCCTCCCCGCACGAAGTTGGCAAGGACGCGGTACACTTCCGCTTGTACGTCTTCTTGTCCGACAAGGGCAAAACGATGGGCTTCGGGGCCCGATTCCCAGGGAAGATCGAAGAGTTTCCATCGTGTGAGAGCACCGGTGGGCCGAATCACCGACTCGGTGCCGTAGTGGTCGAACATATCCTTGAGATACATCGCCGCATCACGCCCATATCGTCTTGGATCGGAGGAAAACAGGTCGAGATACTCGGAAAACGACAGTTGCAGTCGACCGTGATGAAAGCGTTCCTCGAAGGAAGCCGCAATGCGATCCATGTGATGTTTGCAGCGCTGAATTCGATCCTCTTGGCTCATCGCTGACAGGGTATCACTTTTGGAACGATGGTTGATGGGGTTGTGGAAAGCCTGTCCCCTGCGCGTTATCCTTTCAGTGCCATTTGCATGACGTAAGCGCGCAAGTCCTGAAACGCAGCTTTCTGCCATCGACTGTGCCTCGAGCTACGAACGCCTTTCCAATCCCACGCCCGGTCCCTAAAAAGCCTAAATATTTTCAATAGTTATCAGCAATTGGACGATATTCGGCAACGCGACATGCTCACGGTCGAAAATGGGACAAGGCATGGCATTGCGTCGTGAAAGCGGGTTCGTTTCGAGGCTGCCCTCTCCTCATGCATCTTCCTGATGACGCGTCGTGCCAAACGTCCTAGGCTTCGCGCCGATGCATCCGCGAATCCGCAAACTGCGAACCATCGCCACATTCGGACAGGTGTGGGCCTCAGGGTTCACGATGCGGCTTGGACTCCGAGCCAAGCGTGATCGAATGCTTCGTCCACGCATTTCAGGAGTCGTTCCAGCATTTTCGGAAGCGGAGATCGAGCGCTATATTTTGAGTACGGGCGGAGCGCTTGACGAGTATCGCGACTCGGATGGCTCTTTGCTCATTCCGCCTACTTATTTTGCGACCTGGGGGCTAGCGGAACTTGGCAAAGCCCTGCTGGCTTCGTGCCTACCGCTGAACTTTTCGCGTGTTGTTCACGCTTCGAGCCGCGTTCGAGTCCATCGCTTGCAGAAAGTGAATGAGCCTGCCCGTTTCTCCGCCACCGTGGAGACCGTGGTGCGTACGGGGAAAAAGGTGCGTATCGAGCAGCAGCTCACCACCATGACCCCAGAAGCGCAACCGCTTGCCGAACATACCGTTGCCTTGGTCATCCCTGACGGACGATCGAAACGGCGCACGGAGCAAAGCGCCGACATCGTGCCCGTCGATTCGACATTGTTGTCCGCCATCCGCTTACCCCCCCATGAGGGCTGGCGCTACGCGCGTCTTTCCGGTGACTTCAATCCCATCCATTGGGCATCTCCGATTGCGAAACTCCTCGGCTGGCGAGGGCCCATTGCGCATGGTTTCGACCTGATGGCACGAACGTGTCATGCGAGCGTGCGTCATCTTGCCCAAGGCGATGCACGAAAACTTCGCAAACTCGACGTTACTTTTCGTCGTCCTGTTCACCTTCCCGCGGAGCTTCACCTGTTCGCGGGACAGGCAACCGCGATGGGGCAAACGAAGCGAGTATTGCTTTGGGTGGGGGCGGAGCAAGAGGCTCCAGCGAAAATCACCGGCCATGTGGAGGTGGATGGGTAATGGCCCTTCGTAGCCTTCTCATGGTGGGTTGTGCTTATTTCATGCCGCGGTGCGTAAACACCAAAATACTTCGGAACGAAATGGGGCAAGAACGATTTTTCAAGTGGTCTTGCTCTGCTCACGAGACAGGAGATCCAATCAGATGAGCGCCAACTACTTCCTGGACAACAAGGACCTGCGATTCCAGTTCGAACACGGCATTGACTGGAAAGAGATCGTAGAGCTTACGGAAGCCGGCTTCAAGCTGCCCGATGGTCATGCCAGCCTCGAAGATGCCAAGGAATTCTACGCGATGGTGATGGAATCCGTGGGCGAGTTCGCGGGTGATTTCATTGCACCACGCGCGTTGAAAATCGATACGCAGGGCAATCATCTCGTCGATGGCAAGGTGGTCAGCGGTGAGGCTCTCGTGGAAGTGTACGAAGGGCTGCGAGATCGCGAGTTGCTTGGCATGCCGATACCGCGCGAGTTGGGAGGGTCGAACTGCCCGATGTGCGTATTTTTCGCCACGGGGGAGGTACTCGGACGGGCTGATGTTTCGGTAATGACGCATTTTGGTTTTCATGGCGGTATCGGGTTGGCGCTGTTGATGTACGCGGCCCACGAGGGAAGTCTTCAGGTCGAGAACGGACAAGTGACTCAGACGCGGTGGGACGACGTGATTCGCGAGATTGCCGCGGGACAGAGTTGGGGAGCGATGGTTCTTACGGAACCGGATGCGGGCAGCGACCTTGGACGTATTCGCGCCAAAGCAGAAAAACGCGATGGCAAGTGGTATCTGACGGGAGAAAAAATCTTCATCACTTCGGGACACGGTCAGTGGCACATCGTGCTTGCGAAAACCGATATCGATGATCCGAAAGCGAAGAAAGACCCGCTCAAGCAATTGAGTCTGTTCATGGTGCCGCAGATGATCGAGCGTGATGGCGAGACCATTCGCAACTTCGAAGTCACCAAGGTGGAAGAAAAAGTTGGACACCACGGTTCGGCCACGTGTTCGTTGCAGTACGAAAACAGTGAATGTGAACTCATCGGCAAGGAAGGTGAAGGCTTCAAGCTCATGCTGACCTTGATGAACAACGCGCGCGTCGGTGTGGGATTCGAGTCGATCGGTGTGTGCGAAGCTGCCGTGCGACAAGCTCGAGAGTACGCGGCACAGCGTGTGACAATGGGGCAAACGATCGATCACCATCCCATCGTCGCGGAAATGCTCATGGATATGGAATTGGACATCGTCGGATTGCGCGCCCTCGCTTTCTCCGCGGCTAACTGCGTGGAACTCGCTTCCAAGTTGGAGATGAAACTTCTATCCGATCCACCGACGGATCCGGACGAACGCAAGGCCATGAAGCGAAAGGCCAAGAAATACGGCATGCAGGGGCGACTGCTCACGCCGCTTCTCAAATATGCCGCGGCAGAAGCTGCTGTTCGTATCGCACGCCAAAACATGCAGGTGATCGGCGGGCCCGGATATATTTCCGAAATCGGCGCAGACAAACTTTTGCGCGATGCCTTGGTGTTGCCCGTGTACGAAGGAACCTCTCAAATTCAAGCTCTCATGTGCTTGAAGGACAATATGACGCAAGCCCTATCCAAGCCAGGACCATTCGCGCGCGATGCGGCTCGTCTCACTTTCCTTGCCACTACCGCTCACGACGAAACGGAAAAACTATTTTACAAAGCCGAAGCCAGCCTCCATCAAGCCATGCTCACCATCCTGGCGCGCATCGCTTCCAACAAGTTGCGTCGCACCGTGGCCGACAAGGGAATCACGGAGATCGGTCAGTTCGCGAAAATGAGCAATTGGGACCCGAAGACCGACTTCACCCAGGGCCTGATGCATGCGGAGCGATTCACGCGTGCCAAGGCCGATGTGGAAATGGCGCGCATCCTGCTGCAACAAGCCAAAGAATTCCCCGAACGACGTCTCATCGCCGAACGCTTCATGCGTCGCATGGCCCCCCGTGTCGCCAAGGAAGTCGATGCGATTTTGAGCAACGACACCACCGTACTCGATTGGATCGCGGATCTCGATAAGCAATCGTAACCGCTCCTGCCAGCATCCCCGCAAGCCATCGAGTCAGCCACAAGGCGATCTCCTCTTCGATCGCTCTTCGACCGAGACGCAACGTTTGCACCTGTCGCAAGAGTCGCGCGGCCAGGCGTATCGCTCCTTCATCCGCGAACGAATCCGACAAGGGTGAGGGAGAAGCTACTTGGTGCAACAGAACAGCTTGGTGGGACTATCTTCATAAAACGGCATACAGCCGCGGTTTTTCGCAATGAGCATGCATTCCTCTTTGAAAGGAAAGGCATCACCTTCGCGCACGGAGGAAGGGTCTTTCGGCTCGCAATGATAGCTGTTTTCATAAGCCCGGTTACGCGCCATGCAACGTTCCGAATAGCCTTGCGGATCATTGGGAGGCGTCGATACCTGGTTGAATACCACTTTGGCATTCGCTGTTTCGAGAGCATCGGCTTCTTCACTCTCTTTTGCCGCCGCGGCTTTTTCCTGCGCCAACGCCGAAATTTTGTCGTGTAACTTGCTCTCCAACGAGATCGCTTTCTGTCCAAATGGGCTTCGTGAGTCCTTCTTTTGCGCCTCCTGACACGCCAACAGAGCCTCTTCGTACTTGCGCTCCTTGTCGAGTTGTTCGCAACGCTTGAAGTCCTGCTCCGCGTCATCCGTGCATCCAAGCGCCATCAACACGCAAGCGACGACACCCATCCGCTGCCCAACTTTCGCGAATAGGGTCAGCTTCCCATTTTTTCTAGCCACGACTCCATCGATCATGATGTGCCCCTAGCTCATCTCGGCTTCGAAACCAAGAGAGTCAATCGGCATCGTGGAAAGGGCAACGACACGACCCCAGAGTTCTGCGACTTCGGCGCGGGTCAGCTTCGCTCCTGCTCCCATTTTCGAGATTTTTTGTAAGGATGCACGGGCAAGGGCCACGGGAAGCGCGGCAAAAGCGATGGTTCCAGGCGGCGCTCCCCCACGACGAAGGAGCTGCACATATAGGTCCGCTCGGTCGAGATCCGTGTGAGCCAGCCCAATCACATCTTCCGTGGTCATCGAAGACGGGATGAGGCTCCTGCCCTCCTTGACGTCATCCACCGAATCCTTGGCGATATTGACAAGCTGAAGCCCCTCACCGAAACATGGGGCGAGACGCGACAACGAGTCTGCCGCCGAGCGCAACGACGGAGAATGAAGAATGAAAAGCTCCGTGAGCAATTCGCCGACAATACCCGCCACGGCATAACAATACGCTCGCAGGTCGTCCCGCGTCCGAAGCGTCAATACTTCATCCTCCACCCAGTTAGTCGCGAAGTCCGCCATCTGGTCAATGGTGCGAACCAGATGATGCTCGATGCATCGCGCCGCTTTCGGCCGCAACGCTCGTTGATCCTCCAACAATGAAGGAAACGCAGCCAATAAAGCAAGATAGCCCGCATGGGTCGTGGGGGACGACTCCCCCCACTGACGCGCCATTCGCGTTGCTTGCTGATAGTCTCCTGAACGGACAATTTCGCCGCAAGCAAGCAAAGCGCTCCGCCGCATGGTCGACGGCCACACAAAGGCGTCTTCTAGCGTGTCGGCCACGCGAAACAGCAGATACGCAATGGTCACCTCCCGTCGCAAGGGTTCATCGAGCAGAGGAATGGAAAGCGCGAAGGTGCGGCTCGTTTTTTCGAGGTGTTCTTGCCAATCGTTCATGAGCACCCGTTCTTATGGGGGCTACCTCGAACCACGGCGTCGAGATGTCAAGCGCAACACAACCACAACGAAACAGGAAATGACGGCTTGTCATGGTTCAACGATCCGCCTTACCCCTGACGGCTCTAAACCGAATGGCCGATGGTGACCGAAGCGCCGCTCGCCCCCTCAGGGGAGCTTGGCCACGTTGATGACCGCGGTCTGCATCGTCGAGATATCGTGGGAAGTCATCCCCTCACCGGTAGCTTCTCCCCGCTCGTTTCGCTCGAAGGTGAGCATGTTCAGAAATGCCATATCGCCAAGCTGCGCGGCTTGCACCTTGGCCGCCGGAATGGTGAAAGCGCCGGTATCCATCGTGCGGCACGTGATCGTATGACTTTGCCCATTCATCGTGGCACCCGTCAACGTAATCGTCAGTTCCTTGTCTTGGTCGGCACCAGACCATGTCAATGCGAGGTCTTGACTGACGCTGACTTGAATCCCATCGACGCCGATGGGCAAAGAAACCATGGAAGGCGACGTGAGGCGGAATTCCGGGCCGAGACGTACTTTTCCATGAAATGACCCTAGCCCTTTCGAGGCATCACCAGCACCTTCGAACTCGTAAATCCGGTCGAAACCAAGGTCTCCATACGGGATCGTACCGTCTCCGCCCGGTGTGGTGTACGCACCTTTTTGCTGCGCGTTATACGATAACGTTTTCGGACCGGAAGCAAACCCCGTCATCGTAAAAGGTCCGACGTCGATCGGAGAACGCGGTGTCACACAGCTTTCGCTATTCGCAATCGGCTTACCGTTCATATCCGTTTCCGGTAAGCATTGCTGTTCGGGCGCACAGTCCTGGGGCCCGGTACAGGTCGGCGTGTAGGTAGTCGTCGTTTCCTCGCACGAGCCCAACGGAACGGAAGGCTGGTTGGGTCCCGCCTCCAAGTCTTCTCGTGCTGTCGGAAGAAAGGCGCCCGCTGCGAACGTGGCCGGCTGTCCCATCAGCAAAGCCACGCCAACGGTGAATGTCATGCGAATACCTGGGTTGTTGGGATCGAAGTTGCCCTCGCCTCCCGAGCCGCCCGTTCCTCCCTGCTCCGCTCCGCCCGAACCTCCGCTACCTCCACCGCCCGTGGTTCCCGCTCCTGTTCCCCCTTGTTCTTGCCCTCCGCTGCCGGCAGCTCCGGCCCCCCCCGAAGCCGCATCCTGCTCCTCGCCCGAGCCACAACTCGGCATCCCCAGCATCCACACGGAAAAGAGCACGGTCAATGAACGTAGTTTCGACATGGCCACCTCTAAAGGAATCGAATCAGTGTAGCGCAGCCCGGAGTCGGTGAGTATGAGAGCGACCCGAGCGATGACGGCGGAAGCGTCGTGATCGGATATTTGCCTTATAATACCAATAGTTACACATATTTCGAGCGCGGGTTTCGGCCTCTTCACGAGAAACCAAAATGTACGTCGTGAGCAGACGTATGGCTCGGCTCATGGCGGGCATGCGATGGGGCGGCGCGCCTGGTTTCGGGACATCCGAGATGTTGCCTGAACAGCGATAGCTATCCCAAAACGGATAGAACGGGGAGAGGTATCAATTCGGAAAGCGGCGGGAGGTCATGACAGAGGTCACTTGCCGGGCACTTCGTAGCTCATCTTGGCGAGTTGATCGAGGTACAACCATTTTTTCTGGGCGTTCTCACCGGCAAGGCGCAGCAATTCCTTGGCTCGTTCAGGCTTGCTCTTGGTGAGCATCTTCCAGCGCGTTTCGGCGTAGGCGTACTCCTCGAAGGGGATTTTCGGCGCTTTGCTATCGAGCTTGAGCGGGTTTTCCCCCTTGGCGGCAAGGTCCGGATTGTAACGGAACAGCGGGAAGTGGCCTGACTCCACCGCACGTTTCTGGTTTGTCATCCCCATGGCCATGTCGATGCCGTGAGCGATGCAATGGGAGTAAGCGATGATGATGGAGGGACCGTCATAAGCTTCCGCTTCCACGAAGGCACGTACGGTCTGGGCATCATTGGCACCCATGGCGACGGTGGCCACGTAGATGTAGCCATACGAAGCGGAGATGAGTGCGAGATCCTTTTTCTGGATCGGCTTACCGGCCGCGGCGAACTTGGCCACTGCGCCCACCGGAGTTGCCTTGGACATTTGCCCACCGGTGTTGGAATACACCTCGGTATCGAGCACCAAGACATTGACGTTTCGCCCTGAAGCAAGAACGTGGTCGAGCCCACCATAGCCGATATCGTAAGCCCAGCCGTCGCCACCCACGATCCAAATGGACTTTTTGACGAGGTAGTCCGCGAGGGTGAGCAAGGCTTTGCTCTCGGGATCGGATTTGGTGGCGAGGATTTTCTTGAGTTCGGCCACGCGAGCACGCTGCTCGAGGATTTCCGGTTCCTCGATTTGGACTGCGTTTTTGATCTGTTCCACGAGTTGCGGATGGGATTTGGCGATGTCACTTCGCACGAGGGACTCTTCGGCTTGAACCTTGAACTTATCGACCGCCAGGCGGAATCCGAATCCGAACTCAGCGTTGTCTTCGAACAAGGAGTTGGACCATGCCGGTCCCCTACCCTCTTCGTTGACCGCATAGGGAGTCGTCGGCAAGTTGCCGCTATAAATCGAAGAGCATCCGGTAGCATTGGCGATGATGGCCCGATCCCCAAACAATTGTGTGAGGAGTTTGACGTAGGGTGTTTCGCCGCAACCCGCACAAGCTCCGGAGAACTCGAACAACGGACGGAGCAATTGGCTGCCCTTGACCGTGATCTGCTTGACTTTCGTTCTATCCGCATCCGGCAGACGCATGAAGTAGGCTGCGTTCTTTCGCTCGGGCTCGCGCAATGGAATTTGATCGGCCATTTCGAGAGAACGGCGCGACGGATTTTTCTTGTCTTTACCCGGGCAGGCTTCGACACACATCCGGCAGCCGGTGCAATCCTCCACGAAAACCTGAATGGAATACTTCATTCCGGCAAGGTCACGGTCTTTGAAATCCATGACCTGGAACGTTTCAGGAGCGTCGACCAAGGACTCGGGCGGGAATACCTTGGTTCGAATGGCCGCGTGGGGGCAAACAATCGCGCACTTTCCGCATTGAATACACAGCTCCGGTATCCAAATCGGGACTTCCAGAGCGATGTTGCGTTTTTCCCACTGGCTCGTAGCCGTCGGATAAGTACCGTCGATGGGGAAAGCACTGACGGGCAACGAGTCACCGAGGGCACCAATCATGGGGCCCAAGACGTTACGCACGAAAGCCGGCGCTTCCGGACTCACCACGGGAGGCATTTCGATCTGGCTCGTGACCTTGTCAGGCACTTTCACCTGATGCAGGTGTTCGAGGGTTTGGTCGACGGACTTCCAGTTCTTTTCGACGATGACATCACCCTTGACGCCGTAGGTTTTCTTGATGGCCGTCTTGATTTTCGCGATGGCCTCCTCGCGCGGGAGGATGCCGGAGATGGCGAAGAAGCAGGTCTGCATGATGCTGTTGATCCGCGCTCCCATCCCGGTGGCTTTGGCGACGGAGTAAGCGTCGATGGCGTAGAACTTGAGTTTTTTGTCGATGATGCGCTGCTGGACGAGTTTGGGGAGTTTGTCCCATACCTCGTCGGAGAATTGAGCAGGAAAGTGCCGCCTTCGACTGCATATTTGAGCATGTCGAATTTTTCGGTGAAGACGAATTGATGGCATGCCACGAAATCCGCTTTGGTAAGAAGATAGGTAGAACGGATAGGTTTGGCGCCGAAACGAAGATGGGAAACGGTCATGGACCCGGCTTTCTTCGAGTCGTACACGAAGTAGCCCTGGGCATAGTTGTCGGTTTCCTCACCGATAATCTTGATGGAGTTTTTGTTGGCGCCGACGGTACCATCGGAGCCGAGGCCGTAGAACAAGGCGCGAACGGTACCGGGAGCTTCGGAGTCGAAGTCGTTGTCCCAATCGAGGGAGGTATGGGTGACATCGTCGACGATACCACAAACGAAGTGGTTCTTGGGTTTGGGGGCGACGAGGTTATCGAAGACCGCCAACACCATTCCCGCGTTGAACTCCTTGGAACCCAATCCGTAGCGACCGGCATAGATGCGCGGCATGGTGGGCAGCGGACAGGAATCGTTGGCGAGCGCCTCCACGAAGGAGGATTGGACATCTTGATACATCGGATCGCCGATGGCGCCGGGTTCTTTGGTTCGATCCAAAACGGCGATGCGCTTGGTGGTTTTGGGCAATGCGGCGAGAAAATCCTTGATGCTCCAAGGCCGGAAGAGACGGACCTTGACCATTCCGACTTTTCTTCCCTTCGCCACGAGATGCTCCACCACCTCATGCACGGCTTCCGCGCCAGAGCCCATGACGACCACGACATCTTCGGCGTCGGGAGCACCGACATAGTCGAACAAGTGGTAGTGCCGTCCGGTCAGCTTGGCGAAACGATCCATGTGCTTTTGCACGATGCCAGGGCAGTTCGTATAAAAGCTATTCATGGTCTCGCGATGCTGAAAGAACACGTCCGGGTTCTGCGCCGTGCCTCGCAAAACCGGTCTATCCGGTGACAGACCTCGAGCACGATGGGCATGAACCAGGTCTTCCTGAATCATGTACCGCATGTCGTCTTTGCTCAACGACTCGATTTTCTGCACTTCGTGCGAGGATCGGAAGCCATCGAAGAAGTGAATGAACGGTACGCGCGCTTCGAGCGTCGCCGCGTGAGCAATCATAGCCATATCCATGCACTCTTGAATGGCTCCGGAGGCGATCAAAGCCCATCCGGTGCTACGACAAGCCATCACGTCCGAATGGTCGCCGAAGATCGAAAGCGCGTGGGAGGCCACGGCGCGAGCCGAGACGTGAAATACCGTCGAGGTAAGCTCGCCCGCGATCTTGAACATATTTGGGATCATCAGCAGCAAACCTTGCGAAGCGGTAAATGTCGTGGTCAATGCACCGACTTGCAACGCGCCATGCACCGCCCCGGAAGCACCGCCTTCGGATTGTAATTCGACAACATGGGGAACCGATCCCCAGATGTTGGTTTCTCCCGCCGCGGATTTTTCATCCGCGAGTTCACCCATCACGGACGACGGGGTGATGGGATAGATCGCAATGACCTCGTTGACGGCGTGAGCCACATGCGCCACCGCGGTGTTGCCGTCGATGGTCACGAATTCAGGCTTTCGGTCGGCCGGAATCATCTTGTCAGACATGGAACCTCCAAATAGCGTTCATCCCTTCCGAAGAAGGGTCTCCATCGTTATCGAGAAAGGGCGCGGTCATCCGTGGCCGACCAGCACCTTGATGTATTGGGCACGTTCGAATCCTTCCGGATCCTCACAGGTTTTTTGAGACAAGATGCCTCGGATATCCGCAACGGATGCGTACTCCTTCTCCCGCAACCACGTCTCCATGTCGCGCAACATCACCTTGAGATGAGGGGCCTTGTGCTTGTAGATCGCCGAGGCAACCTGCGCCACACTCGCACCCGCGAGGATGACTTTGAGAGCGGAAATCCCATCATGGATGCCGGTGGTGGCAGCGAAATCGATGTCGATTCGACCGTTGAGGATGGCGATCCACCGCATCGGCAGCAGGACTTCCTCCGGACGAGAAAGCTGGAGCCGTGCCACGATTTTTAGTTCGTCGAGATCCAGATTGGGCTGATAGAAACGGTTGAAGAGCACGACCCCCTGCGCGCCCGCTTTGGCGATCTGCGCGACGGTATGCGGAATGGCCGTCAGGAACGGACCTAGTTTGACGGCGATGGGAATTTTCACTTGCGAGCGAACTTGCTGCACGATGTCGATATAGTTTTTTTCGATGTCCGCGCTGGTTTTCAGCGGGTCGGTGGGCAGATAGTACAGGTTGAGTTCGAGAGCATCAGCGCCCGCGTTTTCGAGTTGTTTCGCATAGCCCGTCCAGCTTTTGGCGGACACGCAATTGATGCTGGCGAATACGGGGATATGAATGCTTTTCTTGGCGCTTTCGACCAACCGAACATATTCCTGTGGTCCGATTTCCATCGGAATATTCGCGAAGTAGCTATCCGCTTCCGGACTGCTTTGCGCCCCACGACCCAGCGTGGCGTCGAAGTCCTCCGATTCCTTGATGATCTGCTCTTCGAAGATCGACTTGAGCACTACCGCGCCCGCCCCATTCTCCTCATAGCTCTTGAGCTTCTCCACGCTGTCGGTCAACGAAGAACTCGACACGACAAGGGGACTGCGGAGTGATAGCCCCAGATACGTCGTTGACAAATCGGTCATACTGGCATCCTTTCCTTCCGTCGATCACGTGGAACCCAAGGGTTTGCCACGCTTGGCATTTCATTCGACCCACGGAGCTTCGCACCTACTGGTTGCCACCGCTCCGGCAGCCACACCCACAGCATACTCACAGGGCGGGAGATTCAGTCGGCGCTGTTATACCGATTTGCCCAAGGGATTCAATCCAACTCGCACCTGCTATTGCTCTTCTATGCACCGTAGCTGACGCAACGGAACCCAAATGAGCGATTTCATGAGCCCCCATTTCGCTCAACGGTGGAAGCATTCGGCTCCCAGCACCCCGTTTCGCCATCGGAAGCCAGCTTCGCGCGAAGGTTCTCCCTCAAAACCTGCCCTGAACTCCAAGGGCTGGAACAAAAGCAAACGACTCCCGATTGTCCGGGGCATTGAAAAAACTAGCCCCCCCCACCTGTGCCAACACGCCCCAATGGCGCGATGGGTCCACCTGAAGTCCTACCGCTCCATGAATTCCGACTCTTCCGGAATCGACAAAAAACGTTGGAATTCCAATAGATACAACCGGTTTGAAGCGTCCCCTCGTCATCAGCCACGACACATCCACTTCAAATCCCTTGTCGCGACCATTCAGAGCCGCCACCTGCCCTTCAAACCAATCCCCAAGCCCATAAGTAACCCCCACAACGCCGACAGCACCTCGCAGTTTTCCATCCACATCCACGCGCGCTACCAATCCAAACTGCCCCGCGTGACTGAACAAACCATCATCCTCCGTATCCTCCAGCTCCGGCTGCTCCATCGCTGTCGGTTGCACTTCCTCCGGTTCGAGTCTCACCCGAAACGTCACCTTCTCCCCCGCATGCGCCGAAAATTTTTCCGTCTGGGAGACAAATCCCTCTTTCGAAATGACCAAAATATGCTCCCCCGGCATTAGTCGAACGAACCACTTTCCAGGCGCATCCGATGTCCGATGCTCGATGGGCGCGCCATCCACGCGTAGCGTCGAACCTTCTGTCCTGACCTCTACCGTGAGGGAGACAATTTTTTTGTCGATTTCGGAGAGTACATTCTGCACTTCCGGAATCCGGCTCCGATCGGCGTTGGGATTCTCGAAATAGGCTTCATAAGCTTGGGCCGCCTCGATCAATCGATCGAGTTCCCGAAGAGTCGTGGCGATATTGAGAAGGATCTTCGGATTGTTCCAAAGCCCGTACGCTTGCTCGAACTTGTCGAGCGCTTCGGTAAACTGCCCCCGGTTAAGCGCTTCGACCCCTTCATTGAACAGTTGTCGCGCCTTCGTTTCGTCTTGCGCCGTAGGCGCGGCCACCGCATGCGACGAGCCGAGCGCGACCATCAGCCCAAGGGAAACACACGAGCCACACAGCAGAAAAAGAGCCACACCCACGATTCGACGGAAATAACCCAAAACGCAGGTCCACGGCTCTTGGGCAGAAATATCAATCATGACACTCCGCTCGAGACTAAACCACAGAGTACGCGCACAAGGCAATTAGACAATCCGGTGGTTCGACGGAAGGCATGGGGCATCGATTTCCAGCCTCTGCTCGATGCAAGATTCGCCTCCATCGTCGCGTGAACGAAGGCGTCGCGTGAACGAAGGGATCCGGTGGGTTCAAGAAGCAGGCTATTCGATGTACTTGCCGCGCGCGGTGTAATGGGTATGGAGCAATGTGTGTGCCGTATGTCCGCACGGACCATCGGTGAGGAACTCGTGATACACGCGCATCACCGCGGGATTTTCATGGGACTTACGAACCTCGTAGGAAGCATCCTCTGCGTAGATGGCTTTGGCACGAGCCGCTCGAATCTCCGGTGAGGTCGGGATCGGCATACCTCCGCCTCCGAGACAACCGCCAGGGCACGCCATGAACTCGATGAAGTGGCATTCGGAAAGCGGACCACCAGCTTTGATGTCCTCGAGGACACGCTTGGCATTGGCGGTACCGTGCGCCACGGCCACCTTCAGGGTTGCCCCGAGGAGCCAATCCCAGGAGTCAAACGGCAAGTCCTTATTTTTCTTCAGAATATCCGGAACTGGTCCTACTTTCGGTATCTTCAATTCCATCATGCGAATGGCTTCGAAGCCACGAAGGGGAATGATATCCGCGTGCTCGAACAAGTTTTCCACTTTGATACCACACACCAATTCGATCACGGTGCGCAGTGCCGCTTCCATCACGCCCCCTGTCGCAC
>Ga0209606_1001908_pt1 | contig 24469 bp, 11 predicted proteins | sample AD_UKC057_MetaG_FD_184412 | JGI IMG/M metagenome (GOLD analysis project Ga0209606, IMG submission 184412) | Active sludge microbial communities of municipal wastewater-treating anaerobic digesters from USA - AD_UKC057_MetaG (SPAdes) (version 2) | ecosystem: Engineered > Bioreactor > Anaerobic >...
CTCCGGCCCGCTGGTAATGTCTTTGCAGCTTGGCCAGAACCTCTTTGCGTGTCAGTTGACTCATATCAGGGTCCATTCCCTTCGGGTAACACCCCTTTTTGAGGCAACCAATGGCTTACTCGACCATCTTCTCCTCGCCCGGGTAACAATCTTTTTGAGTCAAATCGCAGCCGCAAAGAACTGGCGACGGGGCTTGACCCCTGGGACCGCAGCCGCTAGTCTGTCGCACATAGTGCTGCCTATTACCGGTAAGGTTGGGGCATGGTCGGACTATTCGCCGCCGGGCGAGTTTTGCACCCCGGCGACAACAAGAGGGGTATCGTTGTCTCAATTTCTCCGCTCCCAACTCAACCTCGAACGTTTGCCGGGTGCTTGCCCCGGCGGCGCCTCCCGGCACACCGCGCGCGCTTTCGCTGTCTCTCGACTCCCTTCCAAGTTAATCCTCTAATCGTAAGAACCGAACCACAGAGCACTCCTTGAAAAAACACGCAGTATGAAGACATACACGAACCTGATCAGTGATGCAGAAAAGCGCCCATCGGCAATGCTTGGGCGGTTGATGTTGGCTGCCGGCGCGCTCGGAAGCGTCGGCGTCATGCAAGCCAGCACGGACTATGGCCCGGCGATCTGGCGCCCGGTTTCCTGCTCCAAATACAGCACCTCGGGCTATGGCCACCGGTTCTGCGTCGTCCACGACATGGAGGGGTATTATCTGACCGGGACTTCCTACTTGCGCCGATGCGGGGTGCAGGCCAGTTGCCATTACACGGTTAACGGCAAGAAGGATTACTCATCGGACGCCTCGCCGGGGGAGATTTCACAACTGGTGCGGGAGGCCTATTACTCGTGGCATGCGACCTGTTGGAACCGCTATTCGTTTGGCACCGAGCATGAGGGGTTTGCCAGCAACCCGGCTTGGTTCACCGATGCCATGTATAAAGCCTCGGGCGCGCTGCACAAGCACCTGTGTGAAAAGTTCGGCATTACCAAAGACCGCAATCACGTTATCGCCCACGGCATGAAATCCAGTTCCGCGTGGCGCTCCTGGATGTACAACCAGGGCTACAGTTCCAGTTTCGTCAACTGCAACACCCACACTGACCCCGGTCCATACTGGAATTGGACCTATTTCATGAATCTGATCAAGGGCACCTCCTCGACTCCGTCCGCCCCGAGCAGCCTCGCCGCCACCACGGTGGATGCCTCGCGAATCAAGCTCACCTGGACCGACAATTCGGGCATCGAGAGCGGCTTTAAGATTGAACGTGCCACCGCCTCCGGTGGCCCATTCACCCAAATCGCCACCGTCGGCGCTAACGTGAAGACTTATACCAGCACCGGCCTGAAAGCCTTGACGACTTACTGGTACCGGGTGCGGGCCTATAATTCGGCCGGCAACTCGGGCTACTCCAACAAGGACAGCGCCAAGACCGACGGTTTGCCGCCGGGCGCGCCAAGCAACCTGGCGGCGACAGCGGTTTCGACCAGCCAGATCAATCTGACCTGGAAGCAGAACTCGAGTGACGAGACCGGGTTCAAGATCGAGCGGGCAACCTCCTCCGGCGGGACGTATACTCAAATCGCCACGGTGGGCGCCAACGTGACTTCCTACGCCAACACCGGTCTGAGCGGCTCCACCACCTATTACTACCGCGTGCGGTCGTACAACTCGTGGGGCAATTCCGCCTTCAGCGCGGTGGACAGCGCCACGACTGCGAACGTGGCGCCCGTCCTCGCTACCGTCGCGAACAAGACCGTGAATGAGGGATCGCTGCTTCAGTTCAGCGTCTCAGCGACCGACGCCGACGAGGTGGATTCGACGGTGACAATCTCGAATTTCGAAAGCTACGATGAGGGGCCCGCAAACGGAACGATCATGTTCCGCCACCCCGGCTTCTCCGGGACCACCAGCGGGTTTCTGACCTCCGCGACCAATTACACGAAACTGGTGGCCTCCGGCGGAGGGCGAACCAGCAAGATGCTCAAGGGGCAGTGGGCGTTCGGAACCAGCAAACCCAATCCGTGGATGCGCCTGGTCACCTACAACACGGCAACGCTCCCCAACCCGACCGTCGGCATCAACCAGCGGCTTAAGTTTGACATCTACTCCGACAAGGCCCTGAAAGTGGGTCTGGGCATCCGGGAAACGGGCACCAGCGCCGCCATTGGCGCCAACGGCGGGACCACGGGCACGCTCGAGTGGGTCGGCGTCAACGGCAACACCAGCGGAACCCCTGCCCCGACGCGCACCGTCGCCGCCGCCACGTGGACGACGCTCAGCTTTAACATTCCTTTCGAGCCGGTGACCGCCTTCACGGGCGACGGGCTCATCCAGGATGTGACCGGCAAGGGCGTGCTGGAGCATCTCGCGCTGGTGGCCGCCGGGGGCACGGGCACTTACACGATCTACCTCGATAACTTCGTTTACGAGCGCGAGAACAACATCACCTACAGCCTGGTCGGCGCGCCCTCCGGCGCAACCATTGACCCGACAACCGGGCTGTTCTCATGGACGCCAACCGAGGCCCAGGGGCCGGGCACCTACACGATCACCGTTAAGGCCACGGACTATGGCTCCCCGGCGCAGACGGACACACAGGCCTTTACCGTCACCGTCAATGAGATTTACGACGGGCCGCGCCTGACGACCATCCCGAATAAGTCGGTCAATGAAGGCGCGCTGCTGAGCTTCACCGCGACCGCGTCCAATTCCAATCCGGCCCTCACCATGACCTTCAGCCTCGATGCCGGCGCGCCGGACGGGGCCAGCATCAATCCCACCAGCGGCGTGTTCACTTGGACGCCTGCCGAGGATCAAGGTCCGGGTAATTACCCCATCACGGTGCGGGTGACTGACAGCGGCTCGCCGGCCAAGAGCGACGCCAAGACCTTCACCGTGGCTGTTGCCGAGCTGAACTCGGCGCCGGTGCTGGCGGCGATTCCCGCCCAAGCGATCGGCGAGCTCGCCCCGCTGAGCTTCACTGCCAGTGCGGCCGATTCCGACATTCCGGGCGACCAGATCACCTTCAGCCTGGATGCCGGCGCGCCGCCCGGAGCCGCCATTGATCCGGAGACCGGCGTCTTCACCTGGATTCCAACCGAGGCCCAGGGCCCGGGCGTTTACAGTGTCACCGTGCGAGCTACTGACGACGGCACACCCGCGCTGAATGACAGCCAGGTGGTCGCCATTACCGTCGGTGAAGTCAACACACCGCCGGTGCTGGCGGGGATGCCCGACCAGCGCGTCCGCCCGACCCGTACCCTGACATTCGCGGCCATTCCGACCGATCCGGACCTGCCGGCCAATCCGCTGAGCTTCAGCCTCGACCCGGGCGCGCCCGCGGGAGCGGCGATTAGTCCTGCCACGGGCGTCTTCACCTGGACGCCGACGCCCGCGCAGAATAATACGACCAACATCCTCATGGTGCGGGTAAGCGACGGCACCGTGAGCGACGCGAAGAGCGTCACCGTGGTTGTGAGCGACGCCAACAACCCGCCCGTCCTGGCGGCCCTGGCCAACAAGACGGTCAATGAGAAGACCGCCCTGACCTTTACCGCCACCGGTAGTGATCCTGACGGCGACACACTCGCCTACAGCCTCGAGGCCGGCGCGCCCAGCGGCGCGAGCATCAACGCGAGCACCGGCGCGTTCTCCTGGACGCCCACCGAGGCGCAGGGGCCGGGCACCTACACGATCACCGTGCGGGCGACCGACAACGCCCTGCCCAACCTGAGCGACACCAAGACCTTCACGGTCGTGGTCAACGAAGTGAACCTTGCGCCGGCGCTGAACCCGATCTCCAACAAGACCGTCAGCGAAAAGGCCGCGCTCACCTTCACCGCGATGGCTTCCGATGCGGACCTCCCGGCCAACACCAAGACCTTCAGTCTCGATGCGGGCGCGCCCACCGGCGCCAGCATTGACCCGGCCACCGGCGTCTTCACCTGGACGCCCACGGAAGCGCAGGGGCCAGCCGTCTATCCCATCACCGTCCGGGTGACGGATAACAATCCCGATGCCACCAACAGCAAGCAGATGAGCGATGCCAAGACGTTCACGGTCACGGTAAACGAGGCCAACGAGGCCCCCGCCCTGCCGGCCATTGCCGACAAGACCGCCAACGAGAAGAGCGCGCTCACCCTCGCACTGGCGGCGACCGATGCCGATCTGCCCGCCAACACGTTAACCTACAGCCTGGACAGCGGCGCACCTGCCGGGACCAGCCTGGATCCGGCGACGGGTGTCTTCACCTGGACTCCCACCGAGGCCCAGGGGCCCAGCACGAGCACGATCACGGTGCGCGTGACGGACGACGCCGCGGCACCAGCGACCGACAGCAAGACCTTCACGATTATCGTTAGCGAAGTGAACGAAGCGCCGGTGCTGGCAGCCTTGGCCAACAAGACCATTGCCGAGGGCGCCACGCTGAGTTTCACCGCCACCGCGACCGATGCCGACCTGCCGGCTAATACCCTGGCCTTCAGCCTCGCCAGCGCGCCATCCGGCGCCACCATTGATCCGAGCAGCGGCGCGTTCACCTGGACCCCGACGGGCGCCCAAGCCCCGAGCACCAACCTCATCTCCGTCAAGGTGACGGACAACGGCGCGCCGGCCCTGAGTGACACAAAGACCTTTACCGTGCTGGTGACCTCGCCCAACCAGCCGCCAACCTTGAACGCGATCGCGGACAAGACCGTGGACGAGTTGACGGCGCTGACCTTCACCGCCACGGCCAGCGACCCGGAGTCCGCCTGGTCGCCGGTTACCATCACCACGTTCGAGAGTTTCAGCGCGCCGACGGTGGATGGCACCGTGATGTTCCGGCAGCCGGACTTCTCGGGCAGCACCAGCGCCTTCGTGGACCAGACGGTGACCAATTACTCGAAGGTGGTCAGCAACTTCCCGAGCGGACATTCCGGCAGCAAGGTGCTGCGGGCCTCCTGGACCTTCAAGGCCGGTACGACCAATCCGTGGGTACGGCTGGCAACTTACAACGCGGCTAACCTTCCGAACCCCACCATTTACTTCGGGCACGTGGTGAAGTTCGACCTGTACACGGACAAGGCGCTGAAAGTGGGCCTTGCGCTGCGTGAAACCAGCACCGTGGCCGCCATCGGGGCCAACGGCGGCACCAGCGGCACGGTCGAGTACGTCGGCGTGCCCAGCCTGACCGGGACGGCACCCAATCCCAGCCGCACGATCGCCGCCGGGGCCTGGACCACCGTCACCTTCAGCATTCCGGACGAAGCGGTGAGCGCGTTCACCGGCAACGGCGTTCTCGAGTCCATGACCGGCAAGGGCATCCTGGATGCGTTGGTGCTGGTGCCGGCGGCGGGCTTGGGAGCGTATAACATTTACCTGGACAACTTCATTGTCGCACCCGCCAACACCATTGCCTTCAGCCTCGACGCCGGTGCGCCAGTTGGCGCCAGCATCAATCCCGTGACCGGCGTGTTCACGTGGACACCTTCCGAGGCCCAGGGGCCGGGCGTTTACCCGATTACGGTGCGGGCGACCGACGAAGGGCAGCCGCCCAAGAGCGCAGCCCGCACCTTCACCGTAACGGTGAATGATGTGAACAATGCGCCAGTCGTGGCCGCCATAGCCAATAAGGCCGTTGATGAACTCGCCTCGTTGGCATTCACCGCCACCGCCACCGATTCCGATGGCGATGGCTTCAGTTGGAGCCTGGATGCCGGCGCGCCGGCAGGGGCGGCCATTGATCCGGCGAGCGGGGCATTTGCATGGACGCCAACCGAGACGCAGGGACCCGGCACCTACAACATCACCGTGCGGGCCACGGACGACGGCACGCCCCAGGCGAGCGGAACAAAGACATTCGCCGTCACCGTCAATGAGCTCAACCTCGCTCCCACGCTGTCGGTCGCGGACAAGACCACCCTCGACGGCCAAACGCTGAGCTTCAACCTGTCCGCTACCGACCCGGACCTGCCAGCCAACGCGCTGACCTACAGCCTGGTGAGCGGCCCCTCCGGCGCGACGGTGTCGTCGGCGGGTGCGTTCAGTTGGAAGCCTGCGGCAGTTGCCGGCATTACGTTCAACACCTTTGAAGCCGGCACCGTAAACGCAACCTACGGCTTCAAAGAGCCGCGCAACTCGGCCACAACGACCAACTTCCTCAAGGCGCTGCCAAACGACATGGATGTCGTCACCAATGCGCCAAGCCACAGCGGCAAGGCAGGCAAGTTTGGATTCGCCTTCGTGAGCACAGCCATCACCAACTGGGTGCGCCTGACCACTTACAACGCCACGGGCGTGCCGAACCCCCTGGTGGACTTGAACCACCTCGTGCGCTTTGACATCTACTCGACGCGCGCGCTGAAGGTATCTATGGGCATTCGCGAGACCGGAGGCACCGGTCCCGTGGGCGCCAACGGCGGGGCCACGGGCAACATTGAATGGATTGGGGCAACGGTTTCCGGCACCTCCAGCGTCGCGCCGGGCGGCAAGAGCGTCAGCGCGAATTCATGGCAAACCCTGACCTACGACCTGAAGGGTGATCCTTGCGAAGGCTTCATGGGCAACAACATCCTCGACGGCAACTGGGGGGTGCTGGAAAGCCTGGCGGTTACGAAGGGCGACACCAGCAGCAGCCTCACCAATGCAATCTATGTGGACAACTTCCGCGTGGTGCCCAAGACCAACTATACCGTCACCGTAACGGTGCGTGTCACCGACGCGGGCGGTCTGAGCGACACACGGAGCTTCAACGTGACCGTCTATACATCTCCGGCCGAGGAGGCGGAGGGTATGTCGCAATCGCAATCGCTGGCCGAAGCGAGCGCCGTCGTGCCGGAGCCGCTGCCTGGGATTCTGAACGCCGCGGTAAGCAGCGGCAGCTTCAGCTTCAGCTTCGGGACCGAAAACGGGAAGACATACGATGTGGAATACACCGAATCGCTGGTGAACCCGAAATGGCTGCCGTTGCTGACCGTATTCGGCGATGGAGCCGTGGCTACCGTTAACGACCCGGCGCAGTCGTCCGGCCAACGGTTCTACCGTTTCCGGGCTCGTTAAGTCGCCCACAAAGTATTGCGCGGACGAGCCGCTCTTTCCACAATCCTGTCTGTGGTGCAGGCGGCGGTTTGCTGTGGGGCAAGCCGCCGCCCTTTGCAGATGCGGCTTTGTCAGATCAAAACCTAGACCGTACCACTAAATATGCTGAAACACTCTGTCTTCGCCACCGCCTGCCTCCTGGTCATCTTTGCCGGCGGGAAACCGCTGGCGGCGCAACCGGGCGCACAACCGCCTGTGCCCCTGGCCTCCCAACTCAACGCGGATGGCACGCTTGATCTCACCCGCGGCTTCTCCGGCACGCTCGATGCCCGGGGCTGGACCCTGCTGGCCGACGCCGGGAAAGGCCCGCGGTTCGTTAAGGCGGTCGGCAATGCTCCGGCGACGCTCTCCGCCAGCTCTGCCAAAAGCGCCTCGGCCTCCGCAACGCCGGGCGATGAAAACTGGGACCCGCGCTATGTGTCGGCGCCGGGCGTGAACGGGGTCGTGCACGCCCTGGCCGCAAGCGGTTCGAGTCTCTACATCGGCGGTGCGTTCGACGCCGTGAGCGGCCTCAGTGCCGCCAACATCGCCAAGTGGAACGGGACCGAGTGGGAAACCCTGGGCGACGGGGTGGATGGCCTCGTGCTGGCCCTCGCGGTTTCCGACACCAATGTTTACGTGGGCGGCACCTTTACCAGCGCCGGCGGCCTCAGCGCCACCAACATCGCTTGCTGGAACGGCGAGGGCTGGTCGGCGCTAGGCGCGGGCGTAGACAACGACGACGGCTCCGGCAATGTTGCCGCACTGGCCATCCTCGGCACGAATCTCTATGCTGGCGGTTCCTTCACGCAGGCCGATGGCGTCAACGCCGCCAACATTGCCCTGTGGAACGGCTCAGCCTGGGCCGCCCTCGGCGACGGGCTCAGCGACCCTGACCCGGATAATATCCCGGGCGTTTCCGCGCTGGCCGTCAGCGGGACCGACTTGATTGTCGGCGGGGCCTTCACCATCGCCGGCGGCGTTGCTGCGGCGAATATTGCCCGCTGGGACGGCGGCGCCTGGTCCGCCCTCGGCGAGGGCACGGACGGCACGGTGTTGGCCCTTGCCGCCAGCGGCACCAACCTCTATGTTGGCGGTGGCTTCCTCACCGCCGGCGGCGTTGCCGCCGCCAATATCGCCCGCTGGGACGGCATTACCTGGTCCGCCCTCGGCGACGGCGTGGATGAAGTGGTCTTCGCAATCGCCATCAGCGGCAACAACATCTACGCGGGCGGCGCCTTCACACTCACCGGCACCAACGCAGTCGCCAGCATCGCCCGCTGGAATGGAACCACCTGGTCCCCGCTCAGTTCCGGCATCGGCGGCAGTGTCTTCGCCCTCGCCACCAACGGCGCCAGCCTCTGCGTCGGCGGTGATTTTGTCAGCGCCGGCGGCCTGAACGCCCACAATCTCGCCCAGTGGAACGGCTTCATGTGGTCCACCATAGGCACCGGCGACGGCAATGTGCCGTTCGGCACGGTGCTCAAAGTCGCTGTCAGCGGAGTGGATGTCTATGTGGGTGGCTCCTTCCGCTCCGTCGGCTACGTTCCCGCCAACAACATCGCCAAGTGGAACGGCAGCTTCTGGTCTTCCCTCGGCAGCGGCGTGGATGGCCCGGTTTCCGCCCTCTGCATCGTTGGAACCGACTTGTATGTCGGCGGCTCCTTTGCCACTGCCGGCGAGGTCCTGGCGGCCAACATCGCCAAATGGGACGGCGGCAGTTGGTCGGCCCTGGGAGATGGTGTGGACGATGCGGTGACCGCTATTGCGGCCCTTGGCGCAGACATCTATGCCGGGGGCAACTTTGCCACCGCCGGGGGGCAGCCTGCCAACAGCATTGCCCGCTGGGACGGGGCCGCGTGGAACGCCTTGGGCGAGGGGTTGGATGGTCCGGTGTTCGCGCTGGCGGCCGGCGCGGCCGACCTTTACGTCGGCGGTGATTTCAGCACTGCCGATGGCAGCGTCACCGTCAACAAGATCGCCCGCTGGGACGGTTCCGCCTGGCGGGAGCTTGGCCTCGGCATGGATGACGTGGTGCACAGCATCGCGGTCAAAGGAACTGAGGTTTATGCCGGGGGCGACTTCACCGAAGCCGGCGGTGAAAGCGCGACGGGCGTGGCCCGCTGGGACGGCTCGAGCTGGTCTCCCCTGGCCGGCGGTGTGAGCAATGCCGACACCAATGCCTCGGTGACGGCGCTCGCCTTCGCCGGTGACGTTCTCTTCGTCGGCGGCTCCTTTACCGCGGCCGGGACGGCCGGCGCCACCAACGTCGCCCGCTGGGATGGAACCGACTGGACCGCGCTGGGCAGCGGCCTTGATCAGCCGGTTGCCACACTGTCGGTCGGGGGGACAGATGTTTACCTGGGCGGCAACTTCACTCGCGCCGGCGGGCAGCCTTCCTACCACCTGGCCCAATGGCATGATGCTCCGCCGCCGCCCAACGACGACTTCGAGGAGCGCATTGCCCTGTCCGGGTCACTGGTGGTAACCAACGGCGACAACACCGGCGGCAGCAAGCAGGTGGATGAACCCTACCACTCCGGCATCTACGGCGGACGATCTGTCTGGTGGTCCTGGACGGCTCCCGCCACTGACACCGTCACCATCTCGACCGCCGGCACCGTCTTCGACACCGTGCTGGCCATCTACACCGGCGCTGAACTCTCGGCCCTGACCGAGGTCGCCAGCAACGACGACGACCCGAATGGCGGCGTTACCAGCCTGGCAACCTTTTCCGCCACCAGCGGCACCACCTACCAGATCGCGGTGGACGGCTACAACGGCGATTATGGGAGCGTCGCCTTGCGCATCGTGGCCGGCGTCCCGCCGACCATCACGACCCAGCCACAGAGCCAGACCGTCCCGGCCGGCGCCAATGTCACCTTCACCGTCGCGGCCACCGGCACAGCGCCCTTGAGCTACCAATGGCGCCTGGCCGGCACCAACCTCCCGGGGGCCACCGCCAGCAGCTTCACCCGGACCAATGTCCAACTCCCCGACGCGGGCAACTATTCCGTCGTCGTGGCCAATGGCGCGGGCTCGGTCACCAGCTCTGACGCCATTCTGACCGTGAACGCGCCGCCGGTTATTACCGCCCAACCGCAAGGCCAGACGGTAACCCAGGGCGACGATGCCAGCTTCACCGTGCTCGCCACCGGCTCGCCGGTGTTGAAATACCAGTGGCGCTTTGGCGGCGCCAATCTCCCGGGGGCCACCGGGTCCAGCTACATGCTCGGCAACGTCCAGCCCTCCCATGCGGGAGACTACTCTGTTGTGGTGACCAACTCCTTCGGCGTCGCCGAAAGTTCCAATGCCACCCTGGTTGTGCTCGTGCCCCCGGCAATCCTCGCCCAACCGCTGAGCCAGATCGTCCCGCCGGGCTCCAACGCGACGTTCACCGTCACCGCCACAGGCACAGCGCCGCTCAGCTATCAGTGGCGCTTTGAGGGCGATGACCTGCCCGGCGCCACGGCCAGCGTCTTCACCCGCACCAACGTTCAGCCCGCCGATGCGGGCAACTACTCGGTCATGGTCACCAACCCCGCCGGCGGCGTCCTGAGTTCCAACGCGACGCTCGCCCTCAGCACGCCTCAGCCGGTGGCGCTCCTGTCCCCCCTGCGCCTGGAGAACGGCCAGTTCCAGTTCACTGTAACCGGCGCTGTCAACCAGGCCTTCAGCATCCACGCCTCGACCGATCTCCTGGCCTGGACTTCTCTCAGCACCAACACGCTCACCAACGGTGCCCAGGTGTACGTTGACTTTGCGGCGACCAACTTCACCCGCCGCTTCTACCGCGGCCTGTCGGCGCCGTAACCCGCACCTTTCGCACCCAGCGCCGCGTGAGGGCACGCGGCCTACAGGGAAAGGGGGGCGCCTGTAGGCCGCGTGCCCTCACGCGGCGCACTGTTCCCGCTTCCATCGGAGTGCAAAAGATGCGGGGTAAGAGGCCACCTCACCACCCGCACCGGGAAGGGAATTGGCGCCAACTAACATGGGCGGCTACACGGTCTGGAATCCACCAAACCGTAGCCGCCGATGCCAGTCGGCGCATTCGTTTACAGCGGACGAAATTGTCCGTTCAGGCCCAAGGCGTACATGATGGAATTGGTCCCGCCTGACCGGAAGACGTAGATCAGTTGGATATTGGCCGCGTTGAGCTGCGCCAAAGCGGCCGGCGGCACGCCCGGATCCAGCCGCGGCTCGAAGATGTATTCCTCCGTGAAGTTATGGTGCCCCGGGCTGTAGGTCTGGGAGTAGCGATTGGTCAGCACTATGGGATCAGTGGTCAGGCCGCTGATGTGGGTTTCGGCGAACTGCAGCAAGGGCGCCGTGTAAATCATCACCCCGTCCGGGCGCTTGGGCCAGTAGAACGTGGTCTGGATGGTCACGGCATTGGTGTGGAGGGTCCGCTGCTGAGGCAGGGCGTCCGGCGTCAGCACCGGCTGCAATTCCAGCGAAACAGTCTCGCTGGCGGCCTTGCTGGAAACCCCGGAGCTGTTGATGACCGGCATGGCCGTCGCATAGCTAACGGCGACTTTCTTGGCAAAATCCGCCTGGGTGAACACCGGCGGCTCGGCGCCGACCACATTGGTCTTCAAGGCCGTCTCCAGCCGCCACGACCGGCGGCTGGCGGCGGCGCCCGTGGTCCAGTAATTGGTGCTCCCCGAAGGCGAGACGGAGGCGTTGGGCCAGCCGCTGAGCGGACCGCTGAGCGTCTGAATCACGCCGTTGTTGTCCGTGTATTCGCAAGTGCCCTCCGTGTAAATTCCCCCGGCCAGGTTCGTCGCCGCCAGCCAGATATTGGTCGTGTGGAGGTTCCAGAGCGACTTGAGCCGGTGGTTGGCGAACACACTGCTGAACTCAGACTGCAACACGGAGTACGTCACCGGCTCATCAACCAGAAAGGCCGTCACCGAGTTGGTCGCGTTGGACTGCGGCAGCTCTCGCACCTGCTTTACCACCAGGCCCTGGTAAAGGTCTTTCTTATACTCGAAGTCGAGGCGGAAGCCGTTCTTGGCCGGATAGAACTGGCGAAACGCGCAGCCGACCCGAGTGAAGAGGTCCAGGAACCCGCGATAGTCAGCCTGCCAATCCATCACATAGTCGCCCAGCGGAACGAGCGACGAGTACTGTTTGAGGGTCAGCTTGTAGGATGTCCCGCTGTAGCGCGTGCCATTGACGATCTCCGGCACTGAGCTCCCGTCGGGGTTGGTGACGGACACTGCGCCAAGCTGCGTCACAAGGTCGCCCGTGGCGTTGGTGCTGTAGGGTGTAAAGGTGAAGACGGGCGTGGCCACGCCGTTGGCCAGTTCCTCCTCGTCGGGAAACGAGTGATGCACCAGCACTCCCATGGCCACCTCGCTCTCGGTCACCCGGTGCATGAGCCGTTCGAGGTAGGCATCGTCGTTGTAGAAGCTCGCATAGACTTTCTGGAGCGCGCGGAACACGCCCCGTTCATCGGCTTCGTCGGGATCGCAATGCGAGGGGCCGACCGCGTCGCCGTCCATGTCATCCAGCAGGCACCCGCTGTAGCTGTCGTAGAGCCCCGCCCCGGTGAACTGCTCCGCGTCTTCCACGTTGGTCGAGCTCCGGAACCGTATCTTGCGCAAGGGGTTGAACCAGCCCAGCAGCGCGTTGGTGATGGCCTGCTGCTGCGGGCCCGTGAATTTGGCCGTCTTGGTGAACAGGTTGCGGATTCCGGCCAGGTTGGTCTTGAGCGAAACGATGTCCGGCGGATAATTCGTGTAGGGCGCCAGGCGCGAAGCGATCTCCGCCCGCAACGTCGCGCCGCCCGGCAGCGTTTGGTCCAGGAACGCGTCCCACAAGTCAAACGAGAAGGCAATGGCCACCGGGCAGTTGGTGGGAATCGCCCGCCGCAGGAATCCATAGTTGGCGGCCTTGCCGCCAAAATACCGGATATCCGTCGGCACCAGGCCATCCGTGTTCGTCCAGAAGGCCCCGTAGCTCTGCTTGGGCAGGTAGTGGATCGGGGCGGGCACCTTCAGCGCCAGCAACTGCGCTTCCGACGCCGGATCGAGCTGGCCTTCCACGTCCAACACCTTGATCTGCGCCGCACCACCGCTGACCGTCGCCCGCAAAATCACCTTGCGGCCTACCAGCCCCAGCACCCGCGCCTGCTCCTCCGCCTCCGGCAGATACACGAACGGCGTCCCGAAGGACTGCGACAGGATTGCCGTGTGCGAGTTGGGGGAGGACGGGCTTAGCGTTATGATGCCCGCCACCAGCGGCATGTCCGAAGGCGCCCCGTCGGTGAGCAGAATGTCCTCCGGCCGCAGCCGCCCATCCGCGTAAGCCGCGGACACCTCGGCCGCCGCGAAATACTTCAACTGTCCCAGCGCCCAGCCGGCGGCATAACAGGTGTTGACCGTGATCCACCGGTCGAGCGAGGCCACCGGCACCCCCAGCGCCGCAAACGCCTCCGCGTTAGTCCGCGCCGCCTCGCTCTGCTCCAACGTAGGCATGTAATACGCCGTCACGCTGTTGGAGGGATAGATCGTTGCGCGGACCAACTCGAACCAGCCGCTGATTTCCTCCGGCGGGTAAACGTCCAGCCCGATAAATTGCACCCCATACTCCGCATACGTCGGCGCCGGCGGATAAAGCACCGTCCCCATGACCACCTGCTGGTTGGTGCGATAGAGCGACACGGCGTCAAACTCCGCGTAGCTCATGCCCAGGAACGGCGGCAGGCGCTGCGTCGCGAAGTCGTAGTGAAACAGGTACTTCCGGCTGTCCTGATAATAGACGCGCGTCGGCTCGTCCAGCAGGATGGCAAACTTCACCCACGTGATCTTCTGAGCCGCGTTCGTGGACTGGAACGGGTCAGCGGGATAAAGAATCTGGTTCTTCCAGTCATTGGTCGGATCGCGAGGCGCCGCCGCCAGCCGATAGAACCGCCGGTCCAAACCCGAACTGCCCGCGTCGGGATAGGCGAACAGCGCGTTATGCAGGCTGCCGATATTCGTCCAGGCGGACAGGTTGGTCGAGGCGTGCAGCGTCAGCACGGTATTGCTCTGGAAGGTGCTGTTGAGCCGCATCCAGCCAGTGCCGGACGCCGGCGGCAGGATCTCCAAGCGCGGCGCGCCCGCCTGCGCGAATGCGCACGACAGCAGCATCGGCAGACACCCCCATTTGAACCGCCGGGCCCAGGCATGACAGACTTCCATTCCTCGCGCGACTCTTCGAGGGTTACGACGCCGCAGATTGAACAGCTTCATAGGCCAGCCACGGAGGCAGCAAACAGGACAGGCCCCCCGCGCCTGCTCGTATTTTGCTCTCCAAGAATAGAATGAAAGCTAATCTCGCGCGTTTGTCTAGCCAAATCTGCCGTCATCGGTTGGGCCTCATTCCATTCTGCATACGGCCACAAAGACTCTTGCCGGGATGACAAGACGGTGCGCCCCGAACAGAAATGGCAACATCCCGGAAATCGGGGGCTGGATTCAGGGGTTGAGGGTGGTCAGACCCGAAGAGCGCCGAGACAAGTCTCACCCAACCAGGCACTTACGCACAATCCCGGTCTATGATGAGCCCCTGGCAACGTGAGGCCGGCATCGGGATTGGGCCCTTCCGCCCGCAAATCATGGCTGGCGGAGCCCATCGGCCAGTCGCTCTTGGGCTGACGCGCCCCCCCAACTGTTCCCGCTCCAGTCCGTTGCCCCCCCCGTCCCGCTACCGTAGTACCTCTAACCCCGGGTTAGAGGTACTACGGTAGCGGGACGGGGAGAAGATGGTGAGAAGACGGTGGGGCGCAGGTGTAGAGAACGCGCGGAAGTGCTGTAAGACCAAGTACTTGTCCAGGTGCGGGCGGGAATGGCTCGGATTGGTTCCAGATCGGGCCTGACCGGCTGGGGCTGGGGAAGGCGACCAAGGGCCGGGAGACCACGTCGCAACCCACTTTCGAGGCGCCAGCAACCGTGATCGCATGACCCCGGCTTTGGGGTTGCCAAAGAATTCGCTTCTGCCGGGCGGGCAAGTCGTGTTCAATTTCAACCGTTATGAGCCAAACGCATCCGCTGACGACGACAACCTTCGAGTTGCCGGGCTATCGGGTGGTCAAATCGCTCGGGGTAGTGCGCGGCATTGTGGTGCGCTCGCGCTCGATTATCGGCAATTTGGGAGCGCACCTCCAGAGCCTGGTTGGCGGCAACATCTCTCTCTATACCACCCTTTGCGAGCGCACCCGCGAGGAAGCGTTCAACCAGATGATCGCGCACGCCGGGGAACTGGGCGCCAACGCCGTCGTTGGAATCCGGTACGATGCGACGGAGATTGGGCCGGGCATAACCGAGGTGTTGTGCTACGGAACAGCCGTGTCGGTGGAGAGCCGGGTGTAGTTGATAGTGGGTTGAGTTGAGGGCTCGACCTGCTAAGTTGGAAGCGTTGGCTCCGAGATCGTCAATAAACAATTCGCAACCAATAATGAGATATGGCTGGACATAGCAAATGGGCAAAGGTCAAGCACTTCAAGGGCGCGGTGGATGCCAAGCGAGGCAAGATCTTCTCCAAGTTGAGCAAGGAAATCACCATCGCGGCCAAGATCGGCGGCGGCGATCCGGCCCTGAACGCGCGCCTGCGGATGGTGCTGCTCAAGTGCCGCGGCGCCAACATGCCGAGCGACAACATCGAGCGCGCCATCAAGAAAGGGACCGGCGGCGGCGAGACGGCGAACTTCGAGGACCTGACCTACGAGATTTATGGGCCGCATGGCGTGGCGGTGCTGGTCGAGGTAAGCACCGACAACCGCAACCGCAGCGCCTCGGAAATCCGCAGCGTGGTCACCAAGAACGGCGGCAGCATTGCCACCCAAGGTTCGGTCACCCGCCTGTTCCATCGCAAAGGGCAGATCATCATCCCGCGCGACGCTGCCGACGAGGACACGTTGATGGAAGTGGCGCTGGAGGCCGGCGCGGAGGATTTCAAGGCCGAGCCGCAAGGTTACGAGATCATCACCGCCCCGGCGCAGTTCGAGGCCGTGCATAAACAGATCGAGGCCAAAGGCATCAAGGCCGACGTCGCGGCGGTGACGGAACTGCCCACGGTCACCGTGCCGCTGCCGGACGACAAGGCGGTCGCCGCCGTGGACAAGCTGATTGAGGCATTGGAAGACCATGATGACGTCAAGGAAGTGTATTCCAACGCCGAATCGCCGGAGGGCGCGGCTGGGGCCGGCGGGTAGCGCCAGCCGGCCACAAGGTCTTCGGGAGGCAAGCCGCGTGTCTCAGGTGCATTCACCCTGGCGCTTGAGGGGCGGGTCGTGCCCATGAGAATCAAACCGCTCAGCACAGACAGCCTGGCGGCCCGGTTTCTCGCCTGGCTGGCGGGAGTGGTGTTTCGTCATCGGCGGTTGTTCCTCTATGCGCCCTTGGCGCTGTTCGTCGTCTGCATCCTCGTCACGGTCAAGTATCCAGGCATTGAGTTCAACACGAGCCGCAATGATCTGGTGGGCGCGAACAAGATGTACCACCAGAACTTCCTCCGGCTCAAGAAGGAGTTCCCGACTCAGGACGACCTGGTGGTGGTGGTGCAGAGCGAGAACGCGGAAAGGAACCGTCAGTTTGTCGAGCGTCTCGGCGCCAAGCTCGAGGCGGAAACCAACCTGTTTGACCATGTCTTCTACAAGGGCGACCTCAAGATGCTGGGTTCCAAGGCCCTGCTGTTCGTGCCCGAGAAGGACCTGGCCGATCTGCGCCTGATCCTGAAGGATTTTCAGCCGTTTATCGCGCAGTTTACCCGCACGACGAATCTCATCTCGCTCTTCAGCATGATCTGCACTCAGTTCCGGACGGCGAAACAGGAGGCGAATGCCGCCAACGAATCGCTCGTTAAGGCCTTGCCGGCGCTGGAGCGCATCATCACCCAGGCCACCGCCTGCCTGCACCGTTCGGGCACGCCTCCCTCACCGGGCGTCACCGCCCTGTTTGACCCGGGAGAGGAGGCCCAGAAGCAAATGTACATCACGTTCGCCCAGGGGCGGATTTACCTGGTGACCGCCCAGGCGCCGACCGAAGAACTGAATACTGCCGCGGTGCTGCGCTTGCGGCAGTTGGTGGCGGAAACCAAGCTCGAGGTGCCCGGACTTAACGTGGGGCTGACGGGCGAGCCGGTGCTGGAGTTGGATGAAATGGCCCAATCGCAGAAGGACACCACCCTGGCTACCATTGTGGCGCTGGTTCTTTGCGGGCTCATTTTCATCTATGGCTACCAGGAGACGGGCCGCCCCATAAAGGCGACGCTCTGTTTGATTGTCGGCCTGGGTTACACCCTCGGCTTTGCGACCCTGGTCATCGGTCACCTGAACATCCTCACCATCACCTTCATGCCGATTCTGATCGGCCTGGCCATTGACTACGGCGTGCACCTGATCTCCCGGTATGAAGAGGAGCTTCGACATGGCCGAACCGAGGAAGCTGCCTTGACCAAGGCCATGGTTTTCACCGGGCAGGGAATTCTGACCGGCGGATTGACCACCGCCGGCGGGTTCCTGGCGATGAGCTTGACCGACTTCAAAGGCATCCAGGAAATGGGTATCATCTGCGGCGGCGGCCTGGTCATCTGTCTGATTCCGATGATGACCCTGCTGCCGGTGTTGCTGTTGCGCGGGCGCCAAAACGTGGCGGACCGCCAACACGTCGAGGGGGCGGAGCATCGGGCGTGGATCGAGAACCTCTGGCTGCAGCGCCCCGCCCTGACTGCCGCGGTCACCCTGGCGCTCTGCGTGCTGGCGGCAACACAGTTCCGCAAGGTTTACTTCGATTACAACCTGGTCAACATGCAAAGCAAGGGGCTGCCCGCCGTGGAGTATGAGAAGGCGCTCATCGCCTCGACGCCCAAGTCCGTCTTGTTCGGAGCCGTGATCGCCACCAACCTGCAGCAGGCGAGCGCGCTCGAGCAACAGCTTACCAACCTCCCGGCGGTTGCCAGCGTTGACTCGATCATCGGCTTTCTGAACGAGGACCAGACCCGCAAATTGGCCGTGGTGGGCCAAATCAAGGAGGAACTGGCCTCCCTGCGCTTTGCCGAGCCGGACTCCCTGCCGGTGGACCTTCAGGAGCTCAGCGCCACCCTCTACTCGCTGCGCGGTTACCTGGGCGCCGCGCTGGAGGTCGTGCGGAAGGAGGAGCCGACCTTGGTCCCGCAACTCGAATCCCTGCGCGAAGCGATCCTGGCACTGCGCAAGGAGATGCTGCGGGGGGATGCCCGCCAGGTGGCCGCCAACTCGCTCAAGCTGGCGGAGTTTCAACGCAGCCTGTTCGACGATATTCGCGACACGTTCCAGGCCCTGAAAACCCAGGACGACCGCGCCCCGATGAGCGTGGCGGATTTGCCGCCGGCATTGCACGATCGGTTTATCGGCGTCACGGGAAAATACCTCCTGATGGTCTACCCCCGGGGCGATATCTGGCAGCGCGAGGTGCAGGAAGTCTTCATTAACCAGGTGGGCAGGCTCTACCCGGATGTCACCGGAACCCCCGTCCAGCTCTACCATTACACGGCCCTGCTCAAGGAGAGTTATGAGCAAGCGGCGTGGTATTCTCTGGGCGCAATCGCATTGCTGGTCCTGTTCCATTTTCGCAGCCTCGCCAGCGTGCTGCTTGCGCTTGTGCCGGTCGCTGTCGGTTCGCTCTGGCTGGGGGGGTTGATGGGATGGCTGGGGATTCCACTAAACCCCGCGAACATCATGACCTTGCCGCTCGTCATTGGGATTGGCGTGACCAACGGCATTCATGTCCTGAACCGGTTTGCCGAGGAGCAGACGCCGAGCATCCTGGCGCGCAGCACGGGCAAAGCGGTCCTGGTGTCCGGCTTGACCTCGATGGCGGGGTTCGGGAGCCTGATCCTCGCCCAGCACCAAGGGATACGCAGCCTCGGCTGCGTGATGACCACGGGTCTGGCGACCTGCATGATCGCGGGCCTGACCTTCCTGCCGGCGCTGCTGAATCTCCTTACGCGGCCGCGGCCGCTGACAGAACAACCCAGTGCCGACAATGCACGATCGGCACTGGGTCGGGAGGAACCGAGGTAAAAAAACCTCAAGCACTCGAGTGCACTATTAAGTTATTCAGGATGCCGGAAGATGTCAACGTCTTTCTGCGCTATTCTGCGGGCTATTTTTGGCCGCCTCAGGGGTGGGGTTTTCCCTTTCACCGGCCCGGTCGAACTGCTACAACCCCGCCATGTCCACAACGCTTACCTTGGGATTCCTGGGCGCCGGCAAAATGGCCACAGCCCTGGCCAAAGGTTTTATTCAGGCGGGGCTTGTCTCCGCAAGACGGACTCTCGCCAGCGATCTTAGCAAGACTGCCCGCGCCTCCTTCGCCCGAGAAGTTGGCGCCCAGACGACGCCCTCGAACCGGGCAGTGGCGCAGTTCGCCAGGGTGCTGGTGCTCGCAGTCAAACCCGACCAGGTGGCCGCGGTGCTGGACGACATTCGTGATCAGTTCACCTCACAGCACCTTCTGATTTCCATCGCCGCCGGCATCCCGCTGGCCAAACTGGAGGCCGGGCTTGGCGCGGGGGCCCGGCTCATCCGCGTGATGCCGAACACCCCGGCGCTGGTCGGCTCCTCCGCCACCGCTTTCGCGCTGGGCAAGGCGGCGCGCCCGGCAGATGGCGCGCTGGCACAGAAACTCTTCTCCGCCGTCGGCATCGCACTCCAGGTCAAGGAAAGCCTGCTCGACGCCGTCACCGGTCTGAGCGGCAGCGGCCCGGCCTATGGGTATCTGTTTATTGAAGGCTTGAGTGACGGCGGCGTGGCCGCGGGCTTGCCGCGCGAAATTGCCACCCGCCTGGCCGCCCAGACCGTGCTCGGCAGCGCCAGGATGGTCCTGGAAACCGGCCTGCATCCCGGCGCGCTTAAGGACATGGTCACCAGCCCCGGCGGCACCACCATCGAAGGCCTGCACGAATTAGAGAAAGGCAAACTGCGCGGCACGCTCATCAGCGCGGTGCGCGCGGCGAGCGAGAAATCCCGGAAGCTGGGGCAGCGATAGAGTGCGGCCCCAATTGCCCGCCGCCGCCCGCCAATCAGGCAGCGGCCCGGCTGCCCGCTTTGGCCAGCAACTCCCGCACGTCCACCGCCTCCATGCCGGCCGCGCGGATTGCCTGGATGCCCAAATCCGTGTCTTCGTAGGCGCGGCAGAACTGCGGGGGCACCCCGATGCGGCGGGCGGCCTCCAGGAAAATGTCCGGCGCCGGCTTCTGCCGCACCACATCCTCGCTGGTGACGACCGCCTGGAACAGGTGCCGAATGCCTAAATGGTCGAGGACTTGCTCGATGACTGTCCGGTTGCCGCCGGAGGCCACGGCCAGGGGGATCTTTCCGCAGTTTTCCCGGGCTACCCGGACGACTTCGTTGATCGGGGGTACGTGAGTAATCAGCGCCACGTAGGCCGCCTCTTTCTCGTGGCCCACCGCGACTGGATCCAGGGCAACCCCCTGTTCCGCACTCAGCATCCGCAGCGTGTCCCGCGCCGGGATGCCGCCCAGGGAATAGAATCTTTCCTCCGAGAGGGAAAGCCCGTACCGCGCCGCGATAATCTGCCACGTCCGCCAATGCACCGGCATCGAGTCGGCCAGCGTGCCGTCACAGTCGAAGATGATGCCGCGGGGGGGATGAGCGGAATGAGAATGGGGGGCGATCATGAATCAAGGTCCGGTGATGTGCGAGGCGTGGACCGTAAAGTTGGCCTTGGGCTCGGCTTGCGCCTTACGCCGTCAGCGCCGCCAGTCTCTCCTCCAGATCATGCGCCATCAGCGGCTCGATCACCGGATCAATGTCCCCCTCCATGACCGCCGGCAGGTTGTAGAGCGTCAGCCCGATGCGATGGTCCGTAAGGCGATTCTGCGGGAAGTTGTAGGTGCGGATGCGCTCGTTGCGCTCGCCGCTGCCTACCTGCTCCTTGCGCTGGTCGGCATACTTCTTGTTCTCCTCCGCCACCTTGCGCTCCAGCAGCCGCGACCGCAGCACTGTCAGGGCCCGCGCCTTGTTCTTCTGCTGCGAGCGCTGGTCCGCGCATCGCACTATCACGCCGCTGGGCTTGTGCACGACCTGCACCGCCGAATCCGTCGTGTTGACGCCCTGCCCGCCCGGCCCCGATGCGCGGCAGACGGTAATCTCCAGATCCTCTGGCTTGAGTTCCACGTCCACCTCCTGGGCCTCGGGGAGCACCGCCACGGTGCACGTGCTTGTGTGGATGCGCCCCTGAGCTTCCGTCGCCGGCACCCGCTGGACCCGGTGAACGCCGCTCTCGTACTTCAGGCGCTTGTAAACGTCGGCGCCATTGAGCTGGAAGATGATCTCCTTGTAACCGCCCAGGTCCGATGTGCTGGAGTCGAGGTCTTCCACCTTCCAACTGCGTCTCTCCGCATAGCGCGTGTACATCCGGTATAGGTCCGCGGCGAACAAAGCTGATTCCTGGCCCCCCGCCCCCGCGCGGATTTCAATGATGGTGTTGCGCGAGTCTGCCGGGTCGGGCGGAAGGATGCCCCGCTGGATTTCCAGGCCCAGACGCTTTTCCTCTGTTTCCAGGCGCGCGATTTCCTCCCTGGCCATCTGCGCCAGCTCCGATTCCTCCGGCTCGGCTTGCAGCAGGGCGCGATTCTCCGCCAGGTCGCCCACAGCTTTCACATAAGCCTGCCCCTGCCCCATCAGTTCTTTGAGCCGGGCATACTCCCTCCCCAGCTCCTGTGCGCGCTGCGGGTTGTTGAACGCCTTCGGATCGCTCAACGCCGCCTCCACCTCGGCAAACCGGCGGGCGAACTTCTCAACCTGGGGACGCAAGTCCATGTCTCAAAACAAATCCGCCCGCAAAGACACAGACCCTGCGGGCGGAACAGAGTGCAAACCGTTAGCGCTTCTTCTTGCGCGACGCCGCGGCCGCTTGCGCAGCCTGCGTCTTGGCCATCCGCTGCTGGAACTTGTCCACGCGCCCGGCCGTATCCACAAACTTCTGCTGGCCCGTGTAAAACGGGTGGCACGCATTGCAGATGCCCACCACGATTACCGGCTTGGTGGAGCGGGTCTTGACCACGTTGCCGCACGCGCAGCGAATCTCAGCATCCACATACTTCGGATGTATTTTCTCTTTCATAAAAGGCTTGGCAGGATAACACCCGCCCCGCCGTTGACAAGCCGCAAGTGGCGGCTTTTTCGCGCGCCTGTTCTCCTCGATCCAGAGTCCCTCACCAACCCCCGCTTCGGCCCTGGTTTTAGCACATTTCGCGTGTTTCGCGGGCAACTCGGTTGAGGCTCTTGGGGCACTGACTACTCCGGGCCGCCCAGGAAGCCGTCCTGCAGGAACACCGGCCTATAGCCGCGCCCGGTCAGGAACCCGATCGCCCGGTCCATGCGTTGGGCATGGTCCGGCAGATACGCCTGGTAGAACGGCCAGAAGTATTGCTCGTGGGTCAGCAGATCCACGATTTCACCCTGGCGCGGATCGGCCACGACTTCCTCCAGCGCGGGCACAATGCTGTCCAGCGGCGTGTTGTTAACCACCATGTCCACCCTCGAAAAGACCATCCCGCTGGCGAAGTCCTTGAGCAGGTCATGCCGCGACAGCCACTCCGAGCGAACGTCGTCCATCCGGTAGTTGACCTCCCACTCGCCCTGTGCCGACTTCCGGAAATAGCCGCCCAGCACCCGCGAACCCCGCTCGCGCAACGCCTTCCAGGCTTCCGGCCGCGTCATGCCCCAATGGACCACGACGACCGGGCTGAACGTCTTCGGCCCCGCGAACCGGTGGATCTGGGCGTTGATCAGGTCCAGGTCGGCCAGCAGCTTATCCACCGGGGCGTCCCGGTAAGGCCACGACGGCTCGTTGGCATAGGCGTGAAAGGCCAATCGCAGCCAATGGGCATTCGCCTCCCACTCGCTGCGGTAGGCCTCCGGAAACTGCGCCAGGTTCCAGTCATCGCCGGTGGTGTAGTAGAAGATGTTCAGCGTGAAGCGGGCCCCGTGCCGGCCGTGCAGGTCCTTGAGCATCTTCAGGTAAAAACAATCGAACAGCGACGCGTAGCCCTTCTGCGTGATGTCGCGCAGGAAGAAGCTGTTGTCGTCAATCACGAACCGGTAGCGCTTCTGCGAGTGGCGGTCCCAAACCAGGCGGACCTTCGCTTCCCGGCGATTGCTGCCTGAGCCGGCCGTGGCAACGACCTCCGTTTCCCGCTCGCGCAGCACCGCCGCGCCGCGAAACGTCTCGCCGTCGCGGCTGGCTGGCCGCCCCTGCACCAGCACCTTGGCGCCCTGCGGCGCGCGGCCGCGGATCTCCACTTCCAACCCGCCCGGCACCGCGCGGCCCAACCGGGCGTGCATCACCGCCCCGTCCATCGGCGCTAGAATCTGCACGCCACCAGCCTCAGCGCCCAGCGCGGGCCGCGCCGCCATCGCGCCCAACGCAGCACAGGCCGATGTGTGCAGGAAACTCCGACGGGAAATGTCCGTTAAATGGGCCATAGCATTCTTAAAGGGGTCCTCACTATTCACACAATCACAGCACCGGCATACAATACACAACTTCGCGGCACACTCAAGTCGCTACCACCCACGCGCAGCGCAAAGGGGTTCCTCCCGTCGAAACCGCTGCCCGCCCAGGCACCAGCCGCGTTCCACCCGCTTCAACGCGCCTCGCAAATCCTCCCCCCGCCGCCGCGCCACTTGGTCCCTCAGCATTACCCACATCTGTAGTCACCGTCGCAGGCCAATCCCGATGGGATCGCAGCCTTCAGCCCAGGGTTGCGAGGCACGAGCTACCCTGGGAAGACCACGTGAAATCAGCCTCAACCCCAACGGGGTTGCATCGGTGCTGCCCCCGAGTTAATACAACCCCGTTGGGGTTGACCGGTTATTCAACCATTCTAACCCAGGATCGTAAAGGGGTCAGCGGACTGGGCGCGGCGCTGCGTGCATTTTATCTTAGCAGTCTCAACCAGGCGCGCATGGTCGCTTCCGGAAAACCGCGAGTTCGCGCTTGATGTCACATGCTCTGGGGGGCAACCTTTACCCCAAGGCTGCGGAGGCATGGCAGTCCGGGAGGCTGGCCTGTGTTGGGCTGGCCGCCGGGCGGCGCTCCCGGCCGGCAAACGAAAGGTTATCATCCATGAAACTCCTCGATTCCCCTCGCACCGGAAGACTCGGCTCTCACATCTTCTACCCCTCACCCTTCGGCCAGTGCTGCCGCGCCCTGACCGTGCCGCACGATCCCAAAACCCCGGCCCAAAGCCGCGCCCGCGCCATCTTCGGCTCCTGCTCCAATGCCTGGGGCCGGACCCTGACCGAAGCCCAGCGCCTGCGCTGGGTCAGCGCCGCCCAAACCGCCCCCAGCCACCCGTCGCTGGGGCAGTATTACCACCTGAGCGGCCAGCAATTCTACGTCCAGATCAACAGCACCC
>Ga0209606_1001919_pt1 | contig 24397 bp, 18 predicted proteins | sample AD_UKC057_MetaG_FD_184412 | JGI IMG/M metagenome (GOLD analysis project Ga0209606, IMG submission 184412) | Active sludge microbial communities of municipal wastewater-treating anaerobic digesters from USA - AD_UKC057_MetaG (SPAdes) (version 2) | ecosystem: Engineered > Bioreactor > Anaerobic >...
TTTCGAACCGGGATATTACTCCCTTACACCAAAAGCCGATGGCGCCGGATTTCCAAACCTGTTTAACCCTCCTTCCGGGACCATGATTCGCGGGTCGGGTTCAGGATTCGGACGAGATGCAACTGTTTTGGACTGCAATTACGCTTTCAATTCCGGCATTCGAATCGGTACAGGAACCAGCAACATCACAATGGAGAATCTCACTATACTCAATACCCTTCATGCGCTGATCCTCATCGAACAGCGGACATCGAACCTGGTGTTTCGCAATGTCTGGGCGTTGAAATGCCTGGATGAATGCGTTCAGAACGAGGGCGGAAACGCGCTTTTCGAATTCTGCGTTTTCGGCTGGTGCACAGATAACGTCTTCTTTGCGGATGACCTGTACCCATCGGTTTCCATTCTGATGAACTGCGATGTTCTTCTGGGATTTGACGACCTGGTCCAGGCGGAGACCGGGGCGGAGGTGCATATCCGCAATTCCATTTTGTACGCTGGGCCGGGTGAGAACGATATCAATGCGGATGGCGGGTGGATTGTGGTTCGCGCATCTGTGGGGTGGGACCCGTTCAATGAGTCTCCTCCGGGGCTGGTCCCGGGAGTCCGTCTGGGACGGTTGGAGCTGGACGGATTTCCGGATGTCAATGCAACCAATGTCGGCGAAGATCCCTTGTATGTGTCCCCACCCGGACGGGGTGTGAAAGCCGATACGATGGACCTCCACCTCCAAAGCGGCTCTCCGGCATTGACCGCCGGACGGGAGAGTTACAGTCCGCAGGGTGAACCGCTGGGGGGAGTTACTTTCGCCGGGTCCCAGGGTCCCGCTCCGGTCAATGTGGACCACTGGTCTGTTTATTGACAAAATAAAAAATCCCTGAACATCGGCAGGGCAGCAGGTGATGGTTTTCCACACAGTCATTATTTCCACTCTTTTTTGTGCGAACTCGTTTGCTTCGGGATTCCTTCCCAGCGATGCAACCGGAGAGATTTTGACCGATCCCGGCATTCATCTGCTGGCGAAAATCGTTGCGCCGGCCACCCAATTTACCGAGGGAACCTGCGATGAACTCATTCGCCAAATGCTGACAACGAAAGACCTGGCGATCCCGGCGGCGAATCTCTGGCTCGAAGGATATATCGACCGTCCTGAAAACGAGCGGTTTCGATGGCGGCAACAGGCAGCCGTGATGATCCTCGCCCTGGGCTATGCCGGTGGAAAGGAAGTTCCTCCGGGACTTCCGAAGATCATCAGCAGCCCCGCCGGACGAGTGTATGCGGAGTTCCCCGACTTTCAGGGCATGGAAACACGGGCCAGTCTGCGTGAGTATGCGGCTTTCTCGTACCTGACTTTCGATCCCATCCAGGCGAGGACATTCGCGCTGCGCTTTATCGCCGAGGACCCGTTTGCCTCGCGGGTCTGCGCATTGATAATCGACCAAACCTGGCAACGCGAGGATTCCCGTGCCCTGTTAGAACTGGCTGCAAGAAGCAGCTGGACCACAACGATCGCAACCGCTCTTGCTGTACTGAAGAAACACGATAACGGAATGTATATCACCGCGCTGGAACTGTTCCGCAAGGAGCTGGAGGAACCTGCCCCCTTCTTTCGAAGCCTGGAAGAACGATTTCGGTTCTTTGTCCGGCGAGACCGGCTTGTAGAGGCATTCGGGCTGGTGCGCGAGGAAGCCATGCTGAAAACACTCCTGAAAATCGCGGAGCTGAACGAACGTGGCCGCTGGCAGGGAAGACAACTCATTCCGTCCCCCACGAAGAAAGTCGAACGCCTTTATGACCGCACAACAAGCGAACAGGCTGTCCTCGCAATTCAAGATATCGCCCAACGCGATTTCGGCTATACCGATGGCCAGTCCGATGAGGAATGGAGAGCGGTCCTTCAGCGCTGCCGGGAATACGTTGCGAGAAGGAAGTAATGGCATCCGGCGACAGAATCGCTCTTGCTTCCGGCCATGTCGCCTGTGAGAATCGGGAGACTTCCCCAGAGACTGATCCCAGTGAATTCGCGGGCAAACATCCATCTTAGCGGCCTGAGCAGTTCAGCAAGCCTTTGACCCATGCTTGACAATCGAGGAAAATGATATGGTCCCAGTTCAAAAACTCAGTGTGCGCTTCCTGTTGTTTCTTTTCGCCATTGCCTCCATCTGCTTTCAGGGATATATATTTGGGTATCACGATCATTCCGTCCAGATTCCCTATATCTGGTGGAAATTAAATCCGTCCTTGTATCCCCGGGACCTGCTTTCGGAAAGTTTTCCGTATTATTTCGCCTTGGTCTGGGATTGGGTGGCCTGGGCATCTCTTTATATTCCTTTAAAATATCTCCTGCTGATTCTTCATATTTTTTTCCGCTGGCTTTTCTTTGAGAGCTTATACTATTTGGGTCTCACGCTCAGCAACAACAAAATTACCGCTCTCCTCTCCGCCGCAGCCTTTCTTTTTCCCCTGCACACATTGGGCGATTGGGTTCCATCCCCCGCATTCGTACACGCGAACGTAGCCTTGCCGGGAGTGATCTACGCGCTGGCTTTTTTCTTTCGAGGGAAAATCCTTCTGTCTTTCATATTGGTTGGATTGTTATTCAACGTGCATGTGATGCACGCTGTCTTTCTCGGATTCGTCCTCTTTTTTATCCTTCTTCGTCGGCGGGAAGTATTTCGAACTTTCCAATTCTGGACAGGCGTTGCACTTGGCGTGCTGTTAGCCCTGCCCACCTTCATCCCGATGGCCAAGTCGATAGGTTTTCCCGTTGGTCCGGATTGGATCAACGTGATCCGACTACGCGCTGCCCACCATATTTTTCCGTTTACCTGGACCTGGCCATGGCTGTCATTCTGCATCTATCTCTTCTGCGGTTATCAGGCATTTCGGCGGATTAGCATTCACTATAGACAAGAGTCGGTCATGGTAGGCGCAGCGGTGCTCACGCTATGTATAATCGGAATAGTCTTCTCTGAAATCTACCCCATTCCTTTCATTATGAGAATGCATATATTTCGCTCGGTGGTGATCTTCATTATAGTTCTCACCGTACTCATCAGCCATTATTTTGCAAATGAACTACTGATAGCGAAACGTCAGGCAGCCTTTACGCCTTATCAGGCCTTCCTTATCATCGGGACGACTGCCCTGATCTATTCAGCCTATATCCCATTGCTTGCCTCGTCTCTCTACCTGTCCTCCAAAAGACGGAACGCAATATTGCCGTTCGTTGGGCTGATTTTATTGTTCCCGTTTATGGTGTGGGCACTGACATCGTTGCAGTATGCTGTGCCTTTGAGTTCCTATTTCAAAGCAGAGGCCCTGAAGGTAGTTGTCGTGTTGATGACTTCTGTTCTTCTCTCTGGATTATTGTTCCATGAACAATTATACCCTGTCTTTAAGATACCAGTTCGGCCTACAAGAACAATATCATACCTGGGTCTGATTATTTTATCTTTATTAGTTATCTATTGGAAGGAGCGAATCCGCACACAGGATGATTTCGTTCAGCGCCTGCCTGAATGGATTGACGTTCAGGTTTGGGCAAGAGACCATTCGAACCCGGATGATTGCTTTCTCACTCCGCCGAAATATGAAGGATTTCGGGTTTTCTCCCGGCGAAGCATCATCGCAGATTGGAAGGACGGCACGGCGTCGTTCTGGTATCCTCCCTTGGCTTCGCGCTGGCTGGAACGAATGATTGAATTGCATTATATCGATCGGGACACGTTACATGTGATTGATCGGTACGAGTCGCTTTCCCGCGAAGAAATCTTAAATCTATCACGGAGGTATAATTGCTGCTACGCCGTGTTCCTACGGCCGGTTAAAGAATCATTGACCGTCGTTTATTACAATAGGGAATTTGTTGTGTATTCAATTCCATGAAAGTGCGTATTGATTTTGTCCACGGGATGCGGTAATGATTGCAGAGATCCTATCAATGTTTCTTCCTCGCAATCTGCGTATCGTCAATGGTTGTTCCATTCAGCCTCACTTGCGCCGGGGATGTCTAATAGATGGGGCATGGCTACTGGGAGCATCGCAAGGGGGAGACTGCGACAAGACGAGCGTTCGATGAGTTCCGGTCAACGGTTAATTTTCTTTATGCTCAATGTGAGTCGGCCTTGCTTTTTGCCAGGGTTCACCTGGGTACCATGGGGATTTCGCGCGGAAAGAGCGCCGAGAAGAGTGGTGATCCCGGTGTTGCCCTCGGTTTGCTCCACAACGACCGCCGGGGGGTCTTGATTGTTCTCAACCAGACAGTTGATGAGGTCGATGCCGCCGAATGTCGTTGTTAGATCGGATCGGTAAGAATGAAAACAAATCGGTGTCCAGGCCACCGCATAGCGCCGGTTGTTCGCTGGATTCCGCAGAGTGCAATTGTTGAAAGCGCTTGGGATTTTGGGCGTTTATGGGGATTTCACCTCCCAATACAACGGTCTCGGGAGACGCGCGCAGAAAAGCCGAGGAAAAACATCTTTCACCTGTTTATTGGCATGGGCAAAATAATCGTGCCTCTTGTATGCGAATTGTTGCCGACGGATTCGGCATCCCGGAATCGCTCCGCGGATTTGCAGTTTTTTCAAGGTGGGTAACAGGGAGTATTCTATCGGAGAATTAAGGCCGGGAATCCGATTCTGAAAACACGTGACCTATCGGGAGAGCGGATTGACAATTCCTCAAAAATCGGAAGTGGATGTCAGGGGCGGGGAGATCTTCTCCGTTTGTTTCTTCTGGAGGAAAATAAGAGCGGATGCAAAAAACTCCGACAAAAAGATAATCGTATGAACTCTGAATCAACAAGCCCCCCGCAATCGACGGGGAATGAAGCTGTTTCACCTGCGTCAAAAAAGAGTAAGAAATATCCGGGATCCGTCAAACCTCGGAGCCGGATCAAACTCGCTCTGTCCAGGCTGCTATTGGTAATTCTAAGCACGGGATTCTGTCTGCTTTTCATTTCTATTGCCGGGGAGATTTGGGTTCGTAGCCGAGAACTTCCTTCGGATACAGGCAGCATTTATGTGATTCGCGACGGCCAACTGCCCCGTGCAATTCTGCGGCCTGGCGCGGCAGAAATTTCGACCGGCGTTCCGGTGCGGATTAACAGCTTGGGATTCCGCGGGCGGGAATACACTCGTGAAAAACCTGCCGGAACCACACGCATTCTGATTCTTGGAGATTCATTCGCGTTCGGCGCAGGCGCACCGGTGGATGTTATCTTCCCCACCCGGCTGGAAACGCGCTTGAATAGCGAGCAACTATTCGGACTGGTGGAAATCCTCAATCTGGGTGTTTCGGATTACAACACGGATGATGAACTGGCTTGGTTGCAGGAATTCGGGCTGGGGCTTACACCGGATCTTGTTATCCTCGTATATGTCATGAACGACATTGAGATTAAACAGGAGTACCTTCCGCGTTCTGCCGAAGAACCATCCAGGCTTGTCGACGAACGTTCGGGAGAGGTGCGGCAGTACCGTGATCCACTCTATTGGTTGGTGAATCGGCTGCGTCGGGATTCGCACTTCCTTGCCTATCTCGCTCCGCGCATGGCCGCGCTCGGTAGAAAACTTGGTTTGAATCTTCCATCCACCGGTTCATTTTATGGCACGGCGTTCGCCAATGACGTAGAAGGATGGAAGCGCTCTAAGGCCGCAATCGAACAAATGCGCGACCTAGGCCTGGAACATCATTTCCAATTCGCTCTGGTTCTCTTTCCGCTGATGACCAATTTCACCGATGCATACCCGGCGAAGAAGACACACGAGGTGATTGCCGAGTACACCCGCGCACAAGATATTCCTTTCCTGGACCTCTTGCCGAATTACATGGGGATCAATGCAGCTTCCCTGTGGGTATCGCCGACCGATGGCCATCCCAATGCGGAAGGCCACCGGATTGCAGCCGAAGCCATTTACGAGTTTCTGATCAAGACTCCGCAGCTGCTTCAACCTCCCAAAGAGGAGGGTTAGGGTGGGGGTGAGCGAATGAACTCCAATCCCCGCACCTTGCTGATTGTCACCACCGATTCCGTCATCGCCGGAACCGAGCGGATGATCCTCGCCTACCTCGAACGGCATGATCCTGCGAAATACCGCCCGTATCTGGTGACCCTGATCGGACCCGGCGATTTGATTCGTGCGGCTCAGGATCTCAACATTCCCGGCGAACATCTGAACATAAGGTCTTCTTTTAAGGCTGCATGGAAACTCAGGCAAGTCATTCGACGGATTCGACCGGCGCTGGTACACAGCTACCTTTTCCATACAAATATCCTCACTCGGATGCTTCGGCCCATTTCACCGATTCCGAAATTGGTCTGTGGAATGGCAACGGTTTACGCACCCGGCGCCTACCCGAACTGGTATTACATGGCAGACCGATACACCCATTTTCTTTGTGACCGGGTGATTGCGGTATGTGAAGCGGGACGGGAAAGCCTGATTCAGATGGCTGCAATACCGCCTGACAAAGTTGAAGTTGTGCCGAATGGGGTCTTCCCCGATCTGTTTGGGTTGGACCGTTCCACAGCACGAAAAGATATCCTGATGGAATTCTCGCTTCCTGCGGATGTCTGCCTCTTGGGAATCGTGGCGCAGCTGCGTCCGCAGAAGCACCATGATATTTTGTTTCGCGCTATGCGGGCCTTAAAGGACACCAATCTGTCCGCACACCTGCTTGTCATCGGAGACGGCAGTGGGCGGGCGCGTTTGGAGGAGCTGAGAACCGAGTTGAATCTTGAGAAAGACATTACTTTCGCTGGATACCGGACGGATGTTTCGCACATCCTGGCCGGTCTCGATATCTTCGTACTGCCGAGCTCCGTGGAAGGTTCGCCGGTCTCCGTTCTGGAGGCGATGGCATCGGGACTGCCGGTGATCGCCGGCGACGCGGGTGGTGTGAAGGAGCTGGTAGTGGACGGAACTACTGGGATTCTCATTCCACCGACGAATCTCGCCAGGCTGACGGAGGCGATTCTTTTTCTTGTGTCTCAACCGGAAACGAGAGTAAAGTTCGGAACAGCAGGAAAGCAACGGATTGAGGCAGAGTTCACCTTGGACCGGATGGCCAGGAGAACGGAAGCGGTTTACGACAGCCTGTTCGGTTAACTTTCAGCGCTGGGAATTGCTTTCCCGAGAAGAGCGAAACGAATTTGCTCGGTGGCTTTGGCAAGCCAGCCCGCAACTGTTCCAAACAGATAACCCGTAAGGATAACTCCCATCGAGGGAAATAGCCATAGACCGGTCCACTGCCCATGATACAGGTTCGCTCGGAGATAGAAATCGGCAAGAGACGCGCTGTCGAACACAGACCACAGGATAAGAAGAACGGCCAGAAGAAGGCTATGGAAAACACCGATGAGAGCGCCGACTTTGATGATCTCGTTGGTGGCGCGAACCTCATGGGGCAAATATGTCACCGCTATCCAGATTGCGATCCACAACACCAAAACAGGAATAAGCATCAGTTTGTAGTAACGTGTCACATAGTTCCGCTGCAAGCTGGGTCCGCCTAATCGCTGGGCCTGGGTGAGGTATTCCCTGGCACGATTACGCTCCTCCTCGGCCTGACGTTGGAGTTGCTGGGCCTGGGCCGCTTGGGCACTGTCGCCGGACTGAAGAAGCTGATTGGCCTGTTCAATCAGGGAAGTTGCCTTACGCTGGGATGTGTCGTACAGGCTTGTGAAATATTGAATGCGGTCACGAACAGCACGGGATTGGATTTCCATGAGCCATTGAATACTGGAACAGATCGCGTACTGCGAAATCGGTCGCCACGGGCCGCGCATCAATTCGCTTTCATAAAGACGGGCAAAGGGCGGTGTATGATCCAGTCTTGTGACTCGAAAAACCACCGTGGCCATGAGAATGCCACAGGTCAGCGACAAGATCGACGCAATGCTGATGATCTTTAACACACGCCGGGAAGCCGTGGGGTCTGGGGTCGATGTTGTCATGGAACGATATCCTCAAGAAAACGGGGCGACGGAATTACGTTTATCATATATATGGATCGACACAATGTGAGATTTGTCGCTTTCTGCCCTGGCCCACGGCTCCCTCTCCTTCCGGGAGATGGTTGGTGGGAGGGAACAATGATACATAAGTCAAGTATATTCAAGCCATTCCGCCCGTCGACAGGCACAGAAGCCTGTCCCATCAATAGACCAAGCGTCTCTCCCTGGCCGCAAGATAAACGGATGATACCTGCATCCGGTTCCGCAAGCATACCGGAATTCTTGTCGGCGGCAAAGAAAAGATACGGCCGCCTATCATCCCTCAAAGCGAATCCGCATTTTTTCAAGAAGCGAAGTCAGTTGAGAATTGTCGTAGAACTCGATTTCAATTCTGCCTTTGCCGCTCTTGTTGCGAACAATGCGAGCCTTGGTCTGAAGGTGTTCCTGGAGAAGCGCCTCGAGATTGCGCAGGTACGGGTCGTGATGCGGCTCGGCCTGCTTTACGGCAGACTTGGGTTGAGCGGGGGCCTTTTCGCTTGCCGCAAGACGTTCGACATCGCGAACCGAAAGTTTTTCGCTCACTATTCTTCTGGCAAGGGAAATTGCTTTACTCTCAGGAGCGATTCCTACCAGCGCACGGGCGTGGCCTGCGGTGAGATCGTTGCGGCGGATCATTTCCTGGATGGATTCAGGTAAGCTCAATAATCTGAGGGAGTTAGCGACTGATTCTCGGCTCTTGCCGACACGCTGGGCGACGGTTTCCTGTGTCAAGTTAAAAGACTTGACTAAGTCACTATAGGCGTGCGCTTCCTCGATCGGATTCAGGTCGGTGCGCTGAAGATTTTCGACAAGGGCTAATTCAAGGGTATGAAGATCCTCGGCAGCGATAATGACTGCCGGGATGGTTTCCAAATTGAGCATACGGCAGGCGCGTAGACGGCGCTCACCGGCAATCAGCTGAAAGCGGTTCGGGTCGACGGGATCCGGCCTGACAAGAACAGGCTGAAGAATCCCGTGCAGTTTGATCGATGCCGCCAGATCCGCCAGGGATTCCTCGTCGAAATACTCCCTTGGCTGATAATCATTCTCATTGATCCAATCCAGCGGCAGCTCCTGGAATCGGACTCGCCCTGCTGTCTCTTCGGGCAGCTCCGAGAGGAGAGCGGACAAACCACGACCGAGTGACTTTCTTTTCATTGAGTATAATCTCCCGCGCCAGGGCGACATAATCCTCCGAACCATGGCAACGGATATCATACAGGATAATCGGAATGCCATGGCTGGGGGCCTCGCTGAGGCGCACGCTTCTACGGATAATTGTCTGAAACACCAAGTCGCCATATACACCGCGAATATCATCCTGGACCTCACGGGAAAGCGAGGTGCGGGCATCGAACATTGTAAGGAGTATCCCCTCCAGCGAGAGTTTGGGATTGTATTGTTGACGCAGGAGTGTCATGGAATCGACCAGTTCCGCAAGGCCCTCGAGGGCAAAATACTCCGATTGAACAGGGATGATAACCGAATCGGATGCCAATAACGCATTGATAGTGAGATATCCGACAGAGGGGGGACAGTCGATGAGGATGTAAGAAGGCAGTTCGGGAGCTGTTAAGTTCCAGAGATATCTGGAGATAGCGCCCTGAAGCTGCTTGGCTCCAAGGTGAATTCCGGCGAGATGGTAGTCTGCGGAAACAAGGTCGGAGTTTGCCGGGGCAACCGTGAGGAGATCGACAGGCGTGCGCTGAAAAACATCCTTGAGCGGTTTCTGCTCGACAAGAACATCGAACATGGAAAGAGAAATGTTTCGTTTGTCGATGCCAAGGGCGCTGGAGGCATTGCCCTGTGGGTCCAGGTCAATGAGAACGACAGGACGTTCACCGGCAGCCAGACAGGCAGCGAGATTGACGGCGGTTGTTGTCTTTCCGACGCCGCCTTTCTGATTCGCGATCGAGATGATACGGACCATGTTTCAAGATCAGGTGAATCCAGAGTGGCGGCTATATTGACATCTAAAAAGGGGTTTGGCAATGCTGTGAAGGCATTTTTGCGAAAGCGCGCGGGAAATGAGTGTTTCACGTGAAACATCGGAGTGGGCGGAATCTGAGAAGAACGTCACCCCAACGATTTTCCCGTGGAAGAGGGAGAACCACCGAGCGGCGATTTGCGGATCCTTGATGCATTTCGGGGATAGCGCAGATCGGTGAGCCTTTCTTGCCGGAATACCAGCACGGCATGGTCCCGGTCTCTGCCACGCAGCCGATAGGGAATTGTCTCCATATACTTTCCTCCGAGGATGGACAAGCCATTCTGTGAAAGAGCGATGTCTTCCCTGAATGAAGCCCCACGGTGGGCCAAAAGGAACCCGCCAGGCTTAAGGAACGGCAGAGAGAGCTCCAAAAGAATTGCCACCGGAGCGACCGCCCGCGCAAGCACGATATCGTATCCGGCCCGATAGTCCGCCTGATGCGCCGCCTGCTCCGCGCGAAGGTGAACAACCGCGCCTCGCCCGGGTATGCAGGATTCAACTGTCACTCTCAGAAACTCGGCATCTCTCTTACTCGATTCCAGAAGGGAAATATGCCAGTCCGGACGGACAATCGCGCAGGGTATCCCCGGAAGCCCCGGTCCCGTGCCGATGTCGATGACTTTGGCATTATGTGGGATATGTGGCCACCGAAGGACTTGCAGGCTGTCAATGAAATGATAGTGGATAATTTCCTGGGGATTTGTGTATTTCGTGATATTGCGCTTCCTGGCCTCCGCCTGAAGCATTTCCCTATATCGGTCGAGAGTCGGGATACAGGAATCCGGTCGCAGGGACAGGGAAGTAAGGAAATCGCAAAGATCGCTGTCTCCCTGGAGTCCAGGTGCGGAGATCCCACCTTTGCCTGGACTCTCTCCCCTTTCCGGATTCCGGCTTTCGCCGGAATGACGGGGTCTGGGACCGGACGTGCGGATTTCGCCAGCATCAGGGGTTGACGTCTTTTCCGTGGGGGCGATACTCTCCCTCCCTGAGGGAAAGGGTCCGGGTGATGACTTTCTCACATTCCGCATACCCCCATGTTTCACGTGAAACATCCCCCCTTATCCGAACAGGAGAGTCTCCAAACCATAGAAAAACCCACCCCGTTTCATCATCTCGCGGATGCCCATCAGGACCCCAGGCATGAAACATGATCGGCTCAGGGTGTCGTGACGGATTGTCAGAGTCTGCCCCTCACTGCCGAAAATGACCTCCTGATGAGCGAGAAATCCTGTCAGTCGTGTACTGTGTACACAAATTCCCTCCACTACCTTCCCGCGCGGCGCTTCTCCAGCTCCTACAGGCAGTTTGACGCTCACTCCAGCATCCCTCCATGCCCTTGCGATCAATTCCGCAGTCTTGATTGCTGTGCCGGAGGGTGCATCGGCCTTTCTCGCATGGTGAAGCTCCATGATCTCCGCCTCGTGCATGAACTTCGCCGCTTCCTCCGCGAAATGCATCATTAAAACAGCCCCAAGAGCGAAATTCGGCGCGATCAGAATCCCCCGCTTGCGGTTCAACGCCCTCTTTCCCACTTCCTCGATCTGGTTCGCCTTGAATCCGGTCGTCCCGATAATCCCAGCGCAATCTGTCTCCAGGATCTTTGAAACATTATCCATGGCGGATGTGGGAACCGTGAAATCAACAACGGCGTCTGCGCCTGTCTCGCGAATGGTCGCCAGCAGATCATCCCCCAAATCGCACTCGCCCACCAGTTCCATATCGTCAGTTCCTCGAACCGCCAGAACTGTTTCCTGACCCATCCGTCCCTTCGCACCGTTTACAACAACGCGGATTTTTCTCATCTTTTTCTCCTATACCTGCACGGTTCTGTTCTTCGATACACAAAATAAGATAGAATGGCCCTGCTCGTCAATCCGCCAGGTCATTTTTTATGATAACGCCTTCATGGCCCATACTCTCAAATCGGGCAGCCACGTGGCTGAGAGCAATTGTTTTGCTGTCAGGCATTGTTCTTTTGTTCACACTCTGGGAGGTCAGCCTGGCCTGGCGCTGGTATCAGCAATCCATCGCCTTTATCTTTGCTGCGGCAGTACTCTATTATTTACTTATCGGTATTCGGCGTTTCGGCAACCTTCCCGCGTTGCTCCCGGATTGGGTCACTCTCCTGATTCGGGCCAACCCCCGCCCATTGACTTCCCCATTGTCTTTTTTTGCCTTATTCTCCGGCTTGATTTTGCTTTTTATGGGATATCACTTCCGTGACGGGATCAGTCTCTCCGAATGCGCTCTTTCGATCCATTCAAAAGACGGTTCCAGGACTCTTTATTCAACACAACTGCCTGATTTTCAAATACTTCCGTTTGATTTGCCATGTCTGCTCAAAGAACCCGAGCCTTTTGATCTTCATATTTCCGGTTATGTCGCTTTCCCGGAGTCGGGCCAGTATCGCGCGAGACTTTCATCCAGTTCGGGAGAAACGCTCCTGTTTCTTGATGGACGAGAATTGGACCGGATTACCGACCAGCCCGGTAATCGGATTGCGCTCCCGATACGGGAAATCTCCCCCGGTTGGCATCGCCTGGATATCCGCCATTCCGGTTCAGGAACCCCACCTGGCCTTAATCTCTCCTGGTCACATAAACAGAAGAATGGGGAAGTTCCGGTCCGCCCCCGCCTGGTTCGCGATGTGGAGAATTGCATTCACCCCTGGAGGATATTCCTGGCGAAGCTGGTTTTCACGGTTTTTCTTACAATTGGGCTGGGGCTGGCGCTGTCGGTGGGGGTGTCGTGGGTGGGCCTGTACTTGCAGAGGTGGAGTGGACAGGGTCAGCGCAGCGGACAAATACTTGCCTTTGTTATGATTCTCGTTGGAGTTCTTGTGGGGCGAGGTTTGCTCTTACAATATACCGGCGCTGTTATCGAAGCGGACGAGGCGGCGTTTGGCCTGATGGCGCAGCGGCTGCTTCGAGGCGAGTTGCCGCCGATTTTCCATTATGGCCAAGCCTATCAGGGCATTGCAGAGGTTATCCCGCTTGCGTTCCTTATGCGTCTCCTCGGCGAAACCCCCTGGGTTCTCAAGTTGGAGCCTTGCCTGATGTATCTGGCGTTTTCGCTGCTCGTGTTGTTTCTGTATTGGCGCATCGGGCGGAATGCAGATCGGGTATCGCTTCTCCTGATGTTGATCTGTTCACCGGTTCTCCTGATGTGGATTTCGCTGAAAGCCTGGTTCGGCTATGCAGAAACCCTCTTCGCGGGCGCGGCGATTCTTGCATCTACGTATAAATTAGTATATCGTCCCGGTCGCTTCGATCTCTACCGGACCCTCTTGCTGGGATTTGTCGGCGGAGTTTCCCTTTATGTTCTTCCATTCAGCGCTCCGGTAGTATTGTCGTCATTCCTTTTCATCCTCTGGTGCCGGAAATCAGACCGCTGGAAGATATCCCTTTTGGCTGCATCTGTCTTGCTCGTCACGGCAATCCCGCCGTATCTCATTCACGACCTTACTAGCGAGGCTAAAAGCATGTCGTTTCTTGTGAAAGGTCGTGAATTGGGCGCGCCGCGCGTGGCAGGTGAACGCGCTTTTCTTGACCGCTTTCTGAATGAATGTTTTCCGGTTATTGCGGGCGGCCGCGCGATCTATGACGATCAGCGGGAGATCCCGTTTGATGACTTGCCTCGTGTTCTTTACTTGATTACCACCGCCGGATTGCTTCTGTTGCCGTTTTACCTGCGGGAGGACTGGCGCGCTCTCGTTCGCGACCGTATCCCCGGGCGATTTCTGTTGATTCTTCCCTCGGCGCTGGCGGCGCCGATTGGTGTTCTGTCGCCATTCGGGATTTGGCCGTGGTATTTCCTCCCGGTTTATTTCGGACTGCCTGTCGTCTGGGGAGCCGCGTTTTACTATCTTTCGAGATATTGCCGTCCTGCCGCAATTGCCGCTGTCTGTGTTTGCCTGGCAGTCTGGGCAGCGGGCAGCACGACACGGAGCGAACTGCTGTTCCAGCCCGCCAGTCTGGTTAAGACCGGTGTGACACTCCGCACGGACAATAAGCCGCTGATTGATGCGCTTCAGAGCGCGGGGATCTCTCATGCCATCTGCGACCAGGGCGCGGATTTTGCCACCCAGAGCACAGGCCGGGATTGGATGGGCGAGCGGCTCACATTTGAGAGCGGCATGAGGATCAATGCGATCGATTCTCTTACCCGCCGCCATCCCCACCTTGTTGCAGATACCGCGACAGCGAATCGCGTGGCGTACATTTTCCGTCGTACTTATGAGTTTATGGACTTCAACCACCTGAAAGATCCCGGATATCAGCCGGTGACATTCGAGAGACTGGCCGCGCTGTTTGGCCCTCATTATCTGATCTATGATCGAGTCGATTCCGAGAATGATGTGCTGTTCCTTCCGCCTATCGGCCATCCCTCGAACGGGAAGGGATTATGGAAAGTTACAACAAATCGCGAGGCGGATTTTATCTCCCGCCTTCACGATCATTCCATCAGTTCCCGCGCGTATGGTCCTACATATTGGACCAGCGGTGTTCCGCAAACACCGGGGGATTTTATTCTGATCGACACAGGGCGTATCATGCCGATGCGGGGGATTGTCATGTACCATGGTGTGAAAACGCTGGACCGGCCATACGGCGCCATGGTTTCGGTTTCTCAGGATGGCGCCCAGTGGTGGCAGATGGGGCCGGTCGGTTGGGATCCCGGGCCGTCGGTTTCGTACTGGCGGCATGTGGAGGAATTCAAGGCGCGATATATCCGTGTGGAGTTGACTGAATCCCACCCGGAGTTCTGGTGGACGATTTATGAACTGTGGCTGATCTGATTTTTCCGGTCGGGCTAGCCTTGGGGGGAAATATCCTGCATGATTAGCGGGGTTGGGAGGTAGATGTTGTCCACGCAGAGGAGGGAATGGACAGGAAAATACCCCCCTCAATCCCCCCGTAAACGGGGGGAAGAAGAACAGGTCAACGGGGGAGATACCTTCTTTCTCCCTCCCTGTCTACGGGGAGAGCCGGGGTGGGGTGGCGGCACGTGTGGCGGAGGGGCGGGTGGGGATTGCGCAAATCTCCCGCCATGCCTGACGGACGCTGGATTTCGGCTTTCGCCGGAATGACGATAACAAGCGGGATCGGTGTTTCTGCCGAGACCGATTCATCAAGAGAATTGAAGGAGAATCGACTATGACCCAGAGACCTTTAGCCGTCGGCCTGATCGGCGGCGGTGGCGGAGCATTTATTGCACAACCTCATCAGCGAGCCATTCATTTCGATGGAACCCGGCGGGTGGTGTGTGCCGCACTCCACCCCGATCCGGTCATCGCGATAAAAGAGGCGGAGAACTGGCCTTATCCCATTCAGGGTTACAGAAGTTATGACGAGATGATCGCGGAGCAGGCGAAAAAGCCTGTCGGCGAACGAATCGACTATGCGTTGATTGTTACACCGAATCATGTCCATTTCGACCCGGCGATGAAATGTATCCAGGCGGGGATTCCGGTTTTCTGCGAGAAACCGCTGACCGTGACCCTGGATGAATCCGACCGGCTGGTGAAAGCGGTTCGGACAAAGAAGGTTCCGTTCGGTGTTGCGCACACCTACCTGGGACACTGGACCAGCCGCTTATCGCGTCACATTGTCCGAAGCGGTCTGCTCGGCGAGGTTCGCTGGGTGGATTCGTATTATATCCAGGGGTGGCTGGCCGTTCGCGCAGAGGATATGGGTTCGATGCAGGCGGAATGGCGGGTGGATCCGAAACGTGCCGGTGGGAGCTGCTGCGGCGGCGATATCGGCACTCATGCGCTGATGCAATTGCGCTTTGTAACCGGCCTCGAGATCAAGCGTCTCCAGGCCCACATGGAAACTTTCGTTAAGGGCCGCCAATTGGATGACCACTTCACGACATATTGCGAACTCTCCAACGGCGGCAAAGCCCTGGTTCGGGCGAGCCAGATCGCTATCGGCCACAAGAATGACCTCGGGATAGAGATTAACGGAACCAAAGGGTCACTGATCTGGCGTCAGGAAGAACCGGAATCCATCACGATCCTTCTCCCCGGTCAGCCGGATCGGGTGTACTGGCGGGGTGAAGTGAAAGCGAACGATGGGTTCCTGGGCGATTTGCCGGCGGACCTCATGGCGGAACCCACCATTCCATCCGGTCATCCGGAGGCGTTCCACGATGCCTTTGCGCGCCTGCACCGCTGCTTTGAGGCGGATGTCCGCGCGTACAACGCCGGAAAGGAATGGAAGGATGACGGTTCGAAATACGCAAATGTGGAAGATGGAAGAACCGGCATTGCGTTTATTGCCACGGCCATTGAAAGCAGTCAGCAGAATGGTGCGTGGGTGGGAATGAAATAGGCAGGATTCTCCGGGTGGCGCCGGCATCTTGCCGGTGAATATGGCTTGGTGCGCCAGGCGTCTCTGCCTGGCTATCGGCAACAAGCGCACAAGGAATGGCAGGCACAGAGGCCTGCCCCACTGGATTTGCATTCAAACAACGCTCCCGGCAATTTGTCGGGAGCGTTGCTGTTTTTGAAAAAGTCTCTTACGATGGTGACCGTGTTTTGTGTGAGATTACACCGGTGAAGGAGAGAAATATGAATCTCAGCATGATGATTCGCTTTGGGATTATGATGTTTTTGCAGTATGCCGTCTGGGGAGCCTGGTTTTCGGTTCTATCGGCTGCCCTGGAAAATATGGGATTCACCGGGATGCAGATCGGGAGTATTTACAGTCTTCTGCCGCTTGCCTGCGTCATCTCACCCTTTGTCGGCGGCCAGATTGCGGATCGGTATCTCAATACGGAGAAGTTTCTGGGCATTTCCCACCTGATCGGCGCTGCGCTAATGCTGATCCTTTCCAAACAGACAGAGTTCGGCAATTTGTATTGGATCATGCTGATCTACTCCCTGCTGTTTGCGCCGACTTTGCCCCTGACCAATTCAATTACTTTCCAGCACCTGACCAGCGTGGAACGTCAGTTCGGCCCGATCCGTGTGGCCGGGACTGTGGGCTGGATCGCTGCCGGGGCGGGAATCGACCAATGGCGTCATTTTCTGGGACTTTACCCCGGCGATTGTTTCCAATTGACGGCTATTCTCTCATTGCTTCTGGGGCTTTTCTGTTTTGCTTTGCCGAAGACACCTCCGAACCGGGAAGGCGCAAACCCCTGGGCATTTCTGGAAGCCATTCGCCTGTTGCGGAATAAGGTATTTCTTGTGTTTATTCTGCTTTCGTTCATTGTGGCAACGGAGTTGGAGTTCTATTATATTTTGACCGGGCCGTTTCTGGTCTCTATCGGAATTCCCGAAGCCAATCTCGGAACGACAATGGCCCTTGCGCAGGTTGCCGAGATTCTGGTGATGCTTGTATTTCTCCCGTGGCTTCTGCCGAGAATCGGGGTGCGCAATTCGCTTGCCCTGGGCATTTTAGCCTGGCCGATTCGATATGCGATCTTCTGTATCGGTCAGCCGACCTGGCTGGTAGTGGCTTCCCTTACCCTGCACGGATTCTGCTATGTGTTCTTTTTCACTGTAGGACAGATTTATGTCGATGAGGTTGCACCGAAAGATATCCGGGGATCGGCACAGAGCCTGCACGCTTTTGTCACGCTGGGACTGGGACTGTTCCTTGGGAGCTTTTTCTGCGGGTGGATTCGCGATCTGTTTACGGAAACCAAAGAAATTGCCGGGGAGATGGTTACCACCGTGAACTACTTCAATGTATTTATGGTTCCATGCGTGCTGACAATTGTGTGCGCGGCGGCGTTTCTGATCACATTCCGGGAGCCGGTGAAGAGGGGAACGGTGTAATAATGTAAGCCACAGGCAAGATGCCTGTGCCACCCTGAAGATCCCTCACCCCAGCCCTCTCCCGGCGGGAGAAGGGGAAGAGGATTTTCCGTTTTGTTCAGGAGATACAACCTTATATGATGAATATCTTCAGGAAACCAACAATTCGTTTTGGCCGGATTGCAGGGTTCCTTATCCTTCTTGTCCCTGTCTGTCTTTCACAGTCGGACCGTATGGAGCCTCGAGCTGACGAGTCATGCGGGGGCATATATATCAGTACTGCTTTACCCGATGGGACGAGTGTACCGGGAGTCTTCTCCGTAGAAGTACAAATCAACAGAACCCAGTGTCTGCTCGCTGTTATGGACCCAGTGACCGGGATCTTTGACATGCAAGAGCCATCGAGTGCGTCCCACTGGGATTGTTATCGATAACGCCTTGTATGTGGGAATGCTTTTCTCGCGAACAGAGTAAGAAAGGCGGGAGCTGACGCTCCCGCACTCCAAGGGTCTCACGCATCGGTGTCCATCGCCTCGTTTGCCAGGCGGTCGGCGACGGCATTCTCTGCGCGGGGGATATGCTGAATGCGCCAACGATCCAGAGTGCGCAGAATGGCCAGACATTTTGCATGAAGCGGCTTGAGATGCTCCTGCTTAACCCGGTAGACGCCGGTGATTTGCCGGACAATCAGTTCGCTGTCCATCTTGACCGCCACGCGACGAATGCCCATATCACGCGCCTTGGATAGAACGGCAATCAATCCCTGGTATTCGGCGACGTTGTTGGTGGCTCTCCCGATGGACTCGGATATCTGTACGATTTCCTTGCCGGAGTCATCGCAAATCACCCCGCCATATCCCGCCGGTCCCGGATTTCCCCTACTGCCGCCATCGCAATAAATGGTGTAAGTCTTTGCCGGGTCAATTTTGGCAGATCGAGCCGGTTTCTCTGTCCGGCGTGTTTCCGAAACAGGCGCTGGTGTCGCAGTCACCGGTTTGCTGCGGAGGGCCTCGTTCATGCTGCCGGAGCGGAACCCGGCGAGGTCCATCGCGGTGTAGACAAAACCGAGCTCCTTGAACTGCGGCACGATCTCATCCCGCCGTTCCAGCAGGCGGGGCATATCCTGCGGGGGGACCTCGATTCGCGCAACCTCTTTGTGATATCGAACGCGATATTGCTGGAAACCTGCCCGGTTCAGAATCCGCTCAGCATTGGCCACCTGGGTGAGTTTCTCAGCGGTGATTTCTTCGCCGTAGGGGAATCGTGAGGCAAGACACGCGAACGCCGGTTTGTTCCAGGTCGGAAGGTTAAGCGCCTTGGAGATCGCGCGGATATCCTCTTTGGTCATGCCCGCTTCGAGCAATGGGAACCGAGCGCCCCTTTCCTTCGCGGCAGCCTGTCCCGGGCGATAGTCGCCGAGATCATCAACATTGACTCCAAGTGCAATGGTTTCAATGCCTTCCTCCTGCGCAATGGCCCGCAGGTGTTCCATCAATTCCGATTTGCAGAAAGCGCAGCGCAGGGGCGAGTTTGCGCGAAACTCCGGCAGATCGAGTTCATTCGTTTTGACGGTGCGAAACGGGAATCCCAACTCGGCGGCGATTTTCCGGCAGTTGTCCAGCTCTTCCTCGGCAAGGATCTCGCTGATCGAGGTGACAATTACCGCCCGGTCGCCGAGTACGTCATGAGCCGTTTTTGCGAGAAGGGTACTGTCCACCCCGCCGGAATATCCGAGTACCACACCGCCGGTATCCCGAAGAATGGCTTGAAGACGTTCGTATTTTTGCCGCTGGTTCCGGTTCATGGCTGATTTCTGTAGATCAAGACAATGTTTCATTGCGGGCGGATATTCTGAGTGTAGGAATGCCGGCTGGAAAGGGCAATGGGGCGAAGATGAAGGATAAGACAAATGGGACCGACAGGCGCTGAAAAGTGGCATGGTTCGCGCGCGATACCGTTTCTGTTTACCCGACAGAGAAGAACATAAAGAAACAGGCCACCTCCTGGAAAGGTGGCCTGTCGGCTTTAGCGGGTAAAAGAGGGTCTTCTGAGTCAGTACAGCATAAAATTGCTTACGGCGGTCGCAGACTGAGTTGCGCCGATATCGGTGCCGTCCGTGGCCGCCTTTCTTGCCGGGCTGTTTTCCTTCAAGGCAAAGGGATTCTCTCCAAGCGCATCGGTGTTCGCGAATAACGGATCGGCGAAGATCGCACCACTGCTGACCCCAATGTCCGTATTCACAACGTTGCCGAACAGCAGGCAGTTGGTCAGGGTCAGCGCCAAATTAGCTTCGTTTCCGGAGCCGACATAACTTGGACCTGCAGAGGCCGCGTTGCCTGTGACAGCAATCTTATTGTTCGAGAAAATCGTATTGCTGATTGTCACCGTTCGCGCTCGCTGGGAGGTATCGAAGATGCGGACTGCCGTGCCGTTACGATCGAATGTGCAATGGTCAACGACCACCGGACCGTTGTCGGCGCCGTCATTGGTGATCAGAAGCGCTGCCCAGAGATCCAGAGCCGGATCATCGCTGGCATCCAGGCTTGCATTGTTCGAGAAGATGCAATGGCTCACCGTGACATTGCCTGTGTGCCCGTCCCGGCCACGCACAAACAGGGCTGCGTTTGTGCCCGTCGGCAATGCCTCGTTCAGTCCGTTCACATTGTTGAAGAAAATGCAATCCTGGATCAGTTTTTCTCCGGCGCCATCCACGTTAATCGAATTCCCGTTGTTGTCTTTGATCAGGCAATTCTGCATGATCTGATTGACAACATCGTCTTTATTGGCCCCTCGGCTTCGGAGGCGCGTAATGCCCTCCTCATGGTGTTGGAATGTGCAATTCTTGAAGACAAATGTGGATGTGTTCGGCTGCTCAATTCCGTCAAGTCCCGGACCGGTTGTGCCGTGATAATAGACCGCGTCCTTCGTGGTCTGGGTTCCATCATCAAGCAGTCCATCCCAAGTGCAGTTCTCAAAAACCGCCGAACATGGAACCTGGTTGAAATAGTCGGCCACTCGATCGCTGTTGTTGAAGTTGATCACCGCTTCACCCGGAGTGCCGGAACCTGCTTTTGCCCGGAAAAGAACTTTTCGAAACGTGATTTCGACGCCCTGGCCGTTGACCCCATAGGGACCTCCGCCAGGTTGCTCCAAAATCAGGTTCTCGAATGTGATGTTCTTCCCGAAAAAGCTCAGAGATGCCTGGAAATTGTCACCGGGGTCGCTCTCATTAACACTGTAGTAAAGCAAACTCTCGCCTTTGGGGGAAATCGCCGGAGCGTTTCCTGAAGCGGGTCCGATGATCGTGATGGGATCGCGGTTTTCCGCCACCAATGCGCCAATGAAGTCCCCGCCGGCCTCATTGACCTCCGGCAGACCACCTACAACCACCTGCTCTTCGTACATGGAACCATCCAGGATCTGAATGACATCCGGGTTGCCGTCCTTCGGATTCACCGCGTCGATAGCGGCTTGAATACTCGTGAACTTTGCTGTGCCCGATTTGCTTACTGTGACCGTCTCGGCAAACGCCGTGACGCTCACCACCAATATGCTCAAGAGAGCAATGCGCACAACTGTTTTTCCTGCCATGTTTCTGCGTTCCTTTCGTGGTAAAGTTGTTCAAAACGTATCGGTCCATCCAATGGGTGAACCTTCCCGCTAAAGCCTCAACTTTTTGTATTATATTTCGCCGTCAATGATTTGACAAGGCCAAAAATCAGAAATAATACTATGATACGCGAGGATCACTAAGGAGGAATGGCGATGCGGAGTCGAACGATTCCCGGCCGGTTCATGGTGCAGTGGTTTTTTTTGCCGATTCTGATCGGGTGCGGGGGTGGCGAGGAATACGTAAGCCGCGTTCTGCTGGTAACTCTGGACACAGTGCGTGCAGATGCCATCGGCTGCTATGGGTTCAACACCACAAAAGCAAACACGCCGAATTTGGATGGTTTCGCGAAACAGGGCACGATTTTCCGACGAGCCACCTGCGAGATACCGTCCACCCTGCCATCCCACACCGCCATCATGACGGGCCTTCTGCCGCGATCCAGCGGAGTTCGGTGCGCCGCGGATAGCGTTCCCCAGGAAATTGCCACCGTTGCGGAACTCTGCAAAGAGGCGGGATTCTCCACGGCGGCCTTTGTCAGCGCGGCGGTTTTGGACCCGGTATTTGGACTGAACCAGGGCTTTGATGTGTACAACACAGTTGAGGGACCGGCGGGAGACACCGGAGCGGAACGTTCCGCCGATGAAACAACCAACCTGGCCCTGGACTGGCTCAAGAAACAGAAACCGAACAAACCGATATTCCTTTGGGTGCATTATTACGATGCGCATTCTCCATACCGGCCTCCGTCGGAGGAGGACACTCTCTTTTCCGGTCCCTATAACGGGCCGATTGACGGCAGTGCGACACAAATCACCCAACTGATCGCCCGAAAGGGACAGGGACTGAACAGCCGCGATCTCGAACGTCTGCGATCCCTGTACCTGGCGGAGATAAACTTTGTAGATCGGCATTTCGGAAGGCTCCTGGAGGCTTTTGACGCGGTGCAAACCGGATTAACCGATCTGGTTGTGGTGGTTTCCGATCACGGGGAGAACCTGGGGGAAGGCGGTCGATTCTTCCATGGGGCGGATCTCTATGAGACGAGCATGCACATTCCGCTGCTTGTCCGCTGGCCGGATGGTGTGCATGAATCCACGGAAGTACGCGAACTTGTGATGGCGATGGATGTCGCCCCGACTATTCTGGAGGCGTGTGGTCTCGCCATACCGGAAGGCTGCGAGGGGCGGTCCCTGGCCGCCTGCCTTCCGCCGGTCCGGGAGCAGACACAGGAACAAAACCGTGTCGGCCTGCTGGAAACGGAACACGCTTATTTAAGCGATGCCGACAAGATATTCGGAGCGGTCACCCTTGATGCGAAACTGATCGACCGGCGACATTACCGAAGAGACCCAGTATTAGTCGGACGTGCCCTGGGAACTCCGCTTAACAAGCCCTGTTACCTCAGAGCCATGTTTCGCGGCGATCCGACCGCCCGCATTGTCGCGCATATTCGGTTTCACACAGCGGAGACCGCCGCCAGCTCCGATCCGGAAATCATGAGCAACCAGCCGACCATTCTAGTCGGCTCATCCCGGTTCGGCACAGAAGCCATTCATGCCCTTTATGACACCCCGGCAGTCCCGAAAGGCTGGACACTTCAGGGGACAACGGAGCTTTACCGGCGGGCGAAATCCTATGGAGATTCGCTCGGTTGGCCCACCGATCATATTGTTATCGAGAGTGTTGCTGTCGATCTCCCCGGTGTGCCCGGCCGGCAGAAAGCAGAGACATGGGTGGATGAAGTGGCGTTGATCGGTCAGGATGTGATCCTGATAGACAATTTCGATGACGCGCGACCTTCGGATGCTTACGAGGACGCCGGAGTTGGGATTCAACATGCAGCCGCAAGCCGGATCGAGGCAGGGCAGGGTGTGAACGGCACTCCGGGGCTCCATATCGCCGCAAAGTTCACTGCGGATGAGAATGCCTGGGCGGGAACGGAATTCTACTCGTTTACTGATCCCGTATTCCCCGTTGAACAGCAGAATATCCTGTATGCCGAAAATGGCAGTCTCTCGGAGACGGCTCGTCAACTGGCCGAACCGATTGACCGATGGCTGAGGACTCCCCCGGCACACCTGTCCGTTCCCGCAACACTCGACAAGGAAATAGCCGAGAAGCTGGGGACGCTCGGGTATTTGGGGGATTGAGCAGACTGCTGTCAATGAGATTTCTCGCACTCGTTCGGGTAACGTTTCCCTCTTTATGGGCTTCGTTCTTTCATTTATGTGAATCGAATCGCATGGGGAAGGCTGTGCTTGTCATCCACAAAAGCCAACTCGCCTTTTAGGAGATTCCAGTAGCGGTAAACCCAGTAGTTGTGTCCATCGTACCTGACAAGAAGACACGTGACAATTTCCTTTCGCACGGTTCTTCTCATCTCTTTATTTCAACATCTTAAAATAACGAAAATCTTATTTTACGAAATGGCTTTTTCCTAAAATAACCGGTTTACAGGGAAACGGAAGGTCTTCGGGCACGAAGATTCAGGGGGCGCAGGCCGATGGTTGATAAGTCAAGACAATTCAACCCCCTCTGTATCTCTCCCAATCTTTGGGGGAGAGGTCTGCGGGGTTGTATCTCTGCCAGGTTCTGTCCATCGAGAGCGGGTTCTATCCGATTCAGTGGATGGCCGACTGGTTGACTGTTCGAAGCAGGAGTGGGACCGTCCAAAATGCAATTGGACTGCATTTTGGACGATGATTTCCATATCTTACTCGTGCCGCAGGGCCTCGATCGGGTCGAGATGGGCCGCCCGCCGGGCCGGAAAGAATCCGAAAATCACACCGATGGCGGCAGAAAACAGGAAAGAGAGCATATTGATACCCGGATTGAACAGATAAGGAACATTCATCATATCGGCCAGGCTCATGGATGCCCCGGTTGCCAGCGTGATACCGATGACACCCCCAAGGCTTGACAGCACAACAGCCTCGATCAGGAACTGCAGAAGCACTTCCCGTTCCATAGCGCCGATGGCGAGGCGAATGCCGATCTCGCGGGTGCGCTCGGTCACCGACACCAACATGA
>Ga0209606_1001920_pt1 | contig 24388 bp, 30 predicted proteins | sample AD_UKC057_MetaG_FD_184412 | JGI IMG/M metagenome (GOLD analysis project Ga0209606, IMG submission 184412) | Active sludge microbial communities of municipal wastewater-treating anaerobic digesters from USA - AD_UKC057_MetaG (SPAdes) (version 2) | ecosystem: Engineered > Bioreactor > Anaerobic >...
CTACACCCAAGCAAACGGCAAGGTCAAGCGGTTACTTCCTGATAGTTAATATCGTTGATATTACCTAAAGCCCTAATCTTGTCTTCCATCTTTTCTTGCTCTGCATAATAAATATTATGGTCCAGCAATATGTCGTGTGTACCTTGTATGTTTGTTATTACACTTATAAGTTCAACATCTTGTTCATTAACTATCTTTTCTATTTCCTTTTCTAATTTTTCTTTGGTCATTTTAAAGTTTCACCCCCTTATATTTTTAACTTATTGCCTTATACTCTCTCCCCGCTTGCTATTGCTCGGATAGCAAGTTTACGCTTCTAAAAACTTTATAGTTTTAACTCCTCTTTTATTTCTTCAAGTGCTTCGTATAATACTTCCTCATTTTCTTTATATTGTCCTTGCCTTATTGCCATCATCATATCGGGTTTGCCATCAGTTTCAGGAAACCCGTATTCTTCAATAGCATCTTCAACTTTGTAATAATTATCACGAAGCCAATCAAGTAAATCTGCGTTATAGACATCTATATTATTGTCTGCTATCTCGGAAATTGCATCTTGTATTTCATCATTTTTGATTGCTTCTTTTAGTTCTTTGGTAGTGGAATAGTAATTTTGTAATTCTTCTTTTGCGTATTCTTTTGTCATTCCAAAGTTCACCCCCTTTTTATATAACTATAAGTGAAGCATAGCATCTATTTTACTATTTGTCAATACCCTTAGTAAATACCTCTAGAGTGTGATATAACTTCGTTAATGGAAAAAAAGGTAAACCCAAAGCAACGTAAATTCATTAAGGAATATATCAAAACAGGTAACGCTACGCAGTCCGTAGTTCGTGCCGGATACAAAAGCAAAAATCCCGAAGTGTCCGCCTCGCAATTATTAAGAAATGCTAACGTACAGGATGAAATAAAGAATGTGCTAGATAAAGCAGGTCTGACTGATGAGTATCTCGCCGAAGGTTTAAAGTTCGCTATAGAGAAAGGCCTTGCATCTGAAAGACGTACACTCTCCGATGGTATCCGCTCCATAGAGTTGGTTGCACGTTTAAAAGACAAGTTTCCAGCAGAGAGAAAAGAAATCGCTACGCAGTCCCTTCACCTGTCTTTGAAAGGAAAGAGCATAGAAGAGTTGGAGAGAGAATACAAGGCACTCATAGAAGACGCCAAAGAGTTTAACCGAAAGTTAATAGAATAGTCGTACATTGAAAACATACATTGAAGATAAACGGAGCCGGATAGCCGGATCTTAACGGAGTTGAAGTAAATCGGAGTCAAGCCGAAGCAAACCGGAGTCAAACCAGAGTTAATTCGAAGCTTCTGTTCTTAACCAAACGTTGCTCGTGTGTGCGGATTGTAAAATGTTGCGGGAATTATGCGGGAATTATGCATACTACAGGATAAAATATACCCCATGACAATGTATAACCTGCGTTTGTTGTTGTTAAATCAACATTGTAGCTTGTAAAAGATGTCGTATAATGCACATTTAACGACATCTACAGGAAAGGGGGGCATACACCCAACTCGTTGAAAATAAATTTAACGTTTAGAACCGCCCCAGTGCCGACATAAAAACGCAAAATGTTTAGTCTTATAGTAATTTTTGCAGAAAAAATATAGATTTTTAAAACGTTTTAGGTAAAGTGTTTGCAGATTTTAGGGTGTCATTCGTCCATCGTATGGATAAAAAGGTGTTTTGTATATAGTATTTGGGGATGTGAATTAGACTGCTGGTTTGTCTAGCCAGAGAATACGGGTTAAAGCCCCGTCATCCCCGCCAACGTAAAATGAAAGAAAAGAAATATGTAGCAATCTGCTTTAAATGCAGAGAATATAATTTAACCGTACCAACGGAGGATTCCGTGTGCCCAAAATGTGGCGGACCTTTAAAGATAGTTGGGGAAAGGCTTAATATAATGACCAGTAATGGGCAATACAAGAAACATTTATGAGATTTAAGAAACCAGAAATTACATGTGAAGAGTGTCTTGGGAAGTTCGAATTTACTGAGTCTGATATTCATGGATCTATGGGGGAAGATGAATACGAATTGTTCGTAACCTGCCCCTATTGTGAGGAAGAGATTTGGATAGAGTCCGTAGAAGATTATGGCTTTTGGCCAGAGGATATTATAGGAGATGAAAAGCTGGAGTTTGAAGACGACGATTAACCCAGAGACAGGAAAGCCAGTTACATGGCAGAAACCTAAGTCCGAACATCCCTGGAGACAATATCAGAATAGGATTAAACCAGAGAGTGATAGAATAGATATGATTCCTTTAAAAGAGTATCTGGAGAATATAATCGAGAATTGGGATAATATAGAAATAACGACATTTGGGGATATGGGAGATAGGACCTATACACTAAAAACAGCGTCCCAGAAGAAGGCGGCAGCGTATATAGTTGGAGTTTTGAAGAGGAATTATGTCCAAAAGTAAAATGAAAGAGCATCTTGACTCAAAAAAAGTCAAGAAAACAGATAAAGAGAAAGAAGTGGAGATGCTTTATGAGTTGGAACACGTAGATGACGATGAATTCCACACTTCGGAAGCCAAAAGAGAGGTAAAAGAGGAGAAAAAACAGGTTGAAGAAGTAACAGATGTTGTAGATTCGGTTCGTAAGAGCTATTATGAGTACTTTGAACGGCTCGCTGACTATGGGAACTACCTTTTAAGTAAAATTGAGCTTCCAAAAGGGTATAAAGTCATGTGTATCTATACTACAGCCAATCATAAAGCATATCTTTTTGGTGGTGAGTCGGTTAATGCACCCGAGGGTGTCTTGTTTGTGCTTCATAATGGCAAATCCAACTTTATAAAGGGCATGAAAGTTACTCGTGAGGCCGAATATGATATAAATGCTGTGGAAATACTGGCAGATGAGCTTGAAAATACGGTAGATTTCTTAACGGGTAAGTTGGAAGACCCCGAACAGCAAAATCCTAATGGGTTAATATTATGAGGTATGTATCTTTATTTGCAGGAATTGGAGGATTTGATTTAGCCCTAAACCGCCTCGGGCATGTATGTGTTTGGGCTAATGAATGGGATAAATATGCAGCACAAATCTACAATAAAAATTTTGGGAAATTTGGGGAATGGACACGAAGCACAGAATGTGTACGACTCGGCAGGAATAGCACCGACAGTAAGGGAGAATTATGGGAAGATAACAAGGGTGATGTACGACCCCTACAACAGGAAGGTTCAGAAGAATCAGGAGAATGCAAACTCATTGAGAACAAACCATACGAATGGAAACACTTGGGTAATGGAATTGACACACGGGACATCAAATATGCAGCAGAAATATACGAGAAGAATCTTAGCACCAAACAACTTTCAACACAAAGCGGGGGATGGAACAAAGACGAGAAAGAAAAGGATAGTGGACATAGTGCCTTCACTACAAGCAAATGCGGGGGGAACACAGCAAAGCTATGTGATACAAGAGACATCAGAACAGTCCCCACAAGTGAAATCCCCGACCACGACATCCTTACCGCAGGATTTCCATGCCAAGCTTTTAGCATTGCTGGAAAACGCAGAGGATTTGATGACACCAGAGGAACTCTCTTCTTTGAAGTCGCAAGGATACTTAAAGATAAACAGCCGAAGTTCTTTATACTTGAAAATGTTAAAGGACTTCTATCTCATGACAACGGAAACACTTTCAAGACCATCATCTCCACGCTTACAGAATTGGGGTATGACCTTCAATGGCAAGTGCTTAACAGCAAGAATTTCGGAGTCCCACAGAATAGGGAAAGAGTGTTCATTGTCGGACATCTTAGAGGACAACCCCGACCAGAAGTATTTCCTATCGGAACAAGCAATACAGAGAATGAACCTGAAAGGGTACTCGCCCACACTCTCAATTCAAGCGACTGGCGGGGAGCAAATAGAAACCAAAAGCAAACAACCATTCGGACAGACGAGCAGAATACACAAAAAAGAGGGGATAAGTCCAACACTACCAACACCATCAGGCGGACATCATATACCGATGATATGCGAATCAGACGACTAACTCCAACCGAGTGTGAACGATTGCAGGGATTTCCAGATGGTTTCACTGAAGGAGTAAGTGATACACAAAGGTATAAGACTTTGGGAAATGCAGTAACAGTAAATGTAGTTTATGAGGTAGCAAAGAGATTAAATGGATAAATTAGAATTAATAACAAAGATTGAACAGGCCAAAGAGGTTTTGCGTGCTCAAAAAGAAAAATATTATTCCACTCACTTTTATGAGTTTAATAGAGACGTTTTGGGGTGGCCAGACCTATACGAACCTCTACATAAGAGAGTATGTGATTTTGTACAGGATAATGTAGACAAAAAGAAACTCTTAATACTTCTACCCAGAGGCTCTCTTAAGTCTTCAATCATTACAATCGGGTACACTCTGTGGAGAATATGTAAGAACCCTAATGAACGTGTTTTAATCGCTAACGCTACTTATCCTATGGCTGTATCCTTTTTAAAACAGATTAAAGACCATTTAAGCAAGAACGAGGTCTTAAAAGATATATATGGAGACCTGACTAAGGATGCCGAGGGGTGGAGAGAGAATTTAATTACTTTATCTGGAACTATGGATGGTTCTGGGTACAGAGGAAAGGAGCCTACTGTTTCAGCCTATGGAATGGAATCAAACCTTGTTGGTTCTCATTTTACCTTTGGAATATTAGATGATATGGTTAATAGAGACAATATAAACACAAGGGAACAATTAGATAAGCCTATTAACTTTTTTAAAGACGCACTGGACTTAATAGACCCTATAAATGGTAGAAAACAGGTCATTGTTATCGGAACTACGTGGAGTCAACGGGATTTGTACTCTTGGATTGAAGAAGAGGAATCTGGTGTTGGTCAGGACTTTGCGATTCTAAAACTACCTGCCTACGAAGGCGAGTGGGGTAAGGGAAAACTCTTATTTCCTACTCGTTTGGGTTGGGAACAGTTAGAGGAGTTAAAAAGGTCGCAGGGATCTTCACACTTTGCGGCACAGTATCTTTTAAACCCAGTTCCAAGAGAAGATGCTTTATTTAAGTTTGATTTTAAATACTATGATGATACCGACCTTATAGGAGTTGATTTAAACAAGTTTATTGCAGTTGACCCCGCCCTTTCGGATAAGAAATCTGCCGATTATTCCGCTATGGTGTGTGTGGGGGTAGATAAGAATAATACATGGTATATCCTCGATATTTGGAGAGATAAGGTAAACCCGTCTCGCTTAATTGACCAGATATTCTATTGGGATGAGAAATGGAGACCGGTAACGATAGGAATGGAGACAGTGGCGTTCCAGAAGATTCTCCAATTCTCTATTAATGATGAGATGAGAAAGAGAAACAGGTTTATCCCCATTAAAGAGTTGACTCACCACGATAAATCTAAGGATGAAAGAATCAGAGGACTTGAACCTAGATACGAAACAGGGACAGTATTTCACAAAAAGGAACTTCCAGAGAATTCTACTTTAGAAGACGAATTGAGGAGATTTCCTAGAGGTAAGAATGACGATGTTATAGACGCATTGGCTTCTATACTAGAGATTTCCTACCCTCCAAGAAAGAGAATGGAAAGAAGGAGGTTCTCTCACTCTGATTATCCAGCATAGAATAAGTTATACTAAATAACAGATATGATACAATTCAAAGATAAAAAAGATGCAACAATAAACTCAATATATAAACCGTCAGATGAAATACAGGCGGTAAGAAGAAACGTATATGAAAGATTTCACTTAATGAAAGCAGGGCGTGTTGATAGGTATGGTAGGAACTTAGAAGAGCAGTGGAGAAAGTGGGAAAAACAATATGAATCGTGGAGACCAGATAGAAGTGCCGATGATTGGCAATCAACCATAGTCCCGCCCTTCACCACGACTATCGTGGAAAAAGCATTAGCTGAAATGATAGACCAGACAGTTCAGCCCACTATCGTTGCAAGAGGTATTGAGGATATTCCTAAGGCCAAGTTAATGAACTATATCAAGGATTACACTTGGGAGATTGGTGATGGAGATTTAGAGGCTTATGCGGCAATTAAACAGGCATTGATTTTAGGTAAAACTGTGTGGCAGGAAGATTATTGGCAAGATAAAAGGATAGTTAAGTTTTTAAAGAAATTCGATATGGATAAGAATGAAGAAGAGTATGTCAAAAAGGAGATGACTGACTTTGATGACGTTTATGGAGAAGCAGTAAGTTTGTATGATTTTTATATTGATCCTTTAGCTCAGTCTATTAACAGAGGAAGATTTAAGGCACAGGATTGTATCAGAAGATATGTAATGGACTATAACGCTTTTGTTGAATCATATAAGGGTTCTATCTTTGATCAATTCGGTGCGGTTCAGTATGTAAGACCAGGTGCAAGTTCAGACTACTATCAATATTATAAACCAGCATCAGGTATGTTAGCCGATCAGGTAGAAGTCCTATTTTATTGGGGTAGAAATCCAGACAAGTTAGTTATAGTCGCTAATGATGTTGTGATAAGAGATGGTCCTAATCCTTATATGCACAAACAGCTTCCTTTTGCTGAAGGCTCGGATGTTAAAAGAATTGTTGGTTCAGGATTTTATGCAATAGGTGAGCCAGAGCTTTTAGAGTCTATCCAGGATGAATTAACGACATTAAGAAGAATGAGAATAGATAGACAGCACCTGGATATATTCAAGACGTTTTTTGTATCTAATAAAGAAACCATAGATGAGGATGAGGCTATAATAGCTCCTTCTCGATTCGTTTACGTCGATGATCCGAATTCAATAAGACCTTTAGAATATAGAGATATTAACCCATCAGCATATCACGAGGAGGAGCTTTTAAAGCAGGATGGTAGAGATGTTACTGGCATACTATCTCCACAACCTACATCTACCGCTACAGATGCGGCTATACAAAAAGAATCAACTATGAGGGCCTTGAGAATGAAGATTTGGCTTTTATCCAGAGAACTTTTCACTGGGATAATAAGACTTAGGGCCTCTAATATAGTACAATTTTATAAAACACCAAAGGTAGAGAATATAGTTGGGGAGGGTAAGATAGATAGATTTAGAAGTATATCTACTCCAAATGTTCAACTAGAAACAGCAAGAGATGGCTCTTTAGTAGAAAAGAAAGAAAGAGGGGAACACTTCTTTGAAATAAAACCAGAATTCATTATTCCTTATTACGGAAGTTACGATCTAAGAATGAGTGCAGAGCCTACATTACCAGTATCCAAGCCTTTGTTACAGCAGAAGGTAAACGAACTTTCCAACAATCCTATAATAATGGCTGCTATAGAACAAGGTCATATAGACCCAGGTAAGATGGCAGATAAGATATTAGAGGTAAATGACTTTGATCCAGACGAATTGAAAGCAGAAGTACCGCAACAGGGTGGACAACAGGGTATGGTTGATGAGCAGCAACTTTTAGAGTTAGCAAACAGAGAAAATGAAATAATGTTAGAGGGGAAGAAACTAGGCCCGACACCATACGCAAGTAGGGGACACACAAACATACACTTAGCGTTTATAAATTCTGAGCCAGTAAAGAATTTACCCAGAGCCAAGTTTGATGATTTCATCAATAACATCTCTGCCCATGTTCTTGGGGAATCTACAGCTCAAGAACTAAGGGAACAAGGTGGTTCTAGAGCAGGCATGCCTCAACCTCCGACAAGTGTTGGCCAGGGTGTGGAAGGTAGCGAAGCCAAAGCAACTAATCCAGCTCTAATGATAGGTGCTGAGGGCGTTCCTAATATGCAATGACTAAGAAAAAAGTAAAGGACGAACTACAAAGAGTTGATATTCCTTACAAGATTAAAATGTCTTTAACTGAGGCAGAGGCTTTGTCTAGACTTAAAGATTCCCCAGAGTGGGAAATATACAAAAGAGTTTCAAGTAGATATATAGAGAACTTGATGAAGTCTTGTTTTAATATAAACCCGTCTAGTCAGTCGTTAAGCGTTAAACACGCAGATTATGCAGCACAAGCTTTTGGTATAAAGTATATGGCTAGACTCGTTGATAACATAAAAGTAGAGTTGTTTGAAAAGGAGAAAAATGCCAGTAATAACCCCTGAGTTTTGGGAAAATATTAGAAATAAAATGAGGGAGTTAGACGTAAGTGGTAACGCTAAGGTTGTAGGAGATTATCTTAGTCAGAATGTAAAAAGAGTTGCAGAGGATGTTATTCCAAAGCCAACTAAATTGTCAGGAGATGTTCCTCAAGGTACTTTTGGTAACACACCAGAAGCAAAACCAGAAAGAAAGATAATTTGGGAATATCAGGACAAGGAGCCGTTCCCTACCCAATATAGGGATTATTTAACAGAAAGTGCTAATCAATATGATATAGACCCCAATATATTGGCTTCTTTGATTGCATCTGAGTCTGGTGGTGCTGGGTACCAACCAGACCTATCGGGAACGTCTGGTGAGGTTGGGATAGCACAGATTATACCCAAATTTTATTATGAGGGAGCTGGTTTCTCAAGTCCAGAAGAATATGCGGAAGCCTTAAAGGATCCAGCGTTTGCAATAGAACAAGCAGCAATTATTTTGAAAGATTTACTTAGCGAATACGAAGGTAACTATTATGATGCACTAGCTTCTTATAATGGCGGCGCAACTGGATACCAAACTACAGGAGTAGGTTCGGACTATGCTAGAGATGTTTTAAGAAGGATTGGTATGCTTGACCAATATCAACCTAGTTACGGAGAATTTTAGTTGTAGTATAATATATATGCCATTTAAAAAATCAGGAAAAAAATATAAAAGCCCAAGTGGTAAACTATACACCAAGAAACAAGTAAGAGCGTATCATGCCACCAAGGGCTGGTCTAGACCAGTTAGAAAATCAAAAAGAGGTAGATAATATTTATTTCGGGGCGTGTCACACAGACATCCGAAGGAGGTGAAATTTAAATGAATGAAGAAAAAGTTAATACCATTGCAGAACAACCTGCAAAGGAATCCCCAAAAGAAGACCCAAGAGATAAAAGAATCCAAGAACTTGAAGCAGAGCTTGGAAGAATGGGAAACGAACTTGGAGCTCAAAAAGAGTTTATCGACCAAGCCAACATCGTTATTAACACTGTCGCATATAACCCAGAACTCAGAGCCAAATTCCAAGAAACCTATCAAAAGGCTTACGGAATACCAGCCGAGCAACAGGCTAAAGAAACAATATCGTCAGAGGTTGCTGGAGAGACTAACCCAGAGGATGCAAGACTTAATAGGGAAGTAGAAGAAATTAAGGCAAGTACAAGGGAAGAGAAGGTTGCCGAGTTTGAGAAGCGATTTGGTATATCACAACTTCCACCCGAACAACAGAAGAAGATTAGGTCTGAAATTGGTGCTTATTTATCTGATTTTGGTCAGAATATAAACACAGTTCCTTTAACTAAACTTCCTACATTGTTAGAAAGGACTTATATGTCTATAAAAGCCAAAGAACTTAAGGAGGAGGGAAGATTAGAGGGTTTTGCGGAAGCAAGGGAGAATGCTTATGGAATTATGGGAACCAATCCTTCTGGCAGTATTAATACAAGTAGTGAGGGAATTACTCCAAAACAAGCGGAAGTAGCTAAGAAGTTAGGAGTAGATCCAGAGAAAGTTGCCGAGAGTTGGAAAAAAGCTAAGGAAGAAGGGGAAATTTAAACATTTAACGACATCTTGTTTTTGCTACAGGTACGCCTTAGAAATAGGGCGTACTTGTTTTTGTTGATTTGACGATTTGACAAATACAGTTATAGTAATTGCAGTAATTATTTTCTACTAGGAGGCTATTATGGCAGGATTTCAGTACAGGAAATCCCTTATTACTAAAGACGAGCCTACTTTACTGTATTTCATAATCAATAATTCATCTACCATTACATTAGGTGATGCAATCATGATAGACAGCAACGGTCACGCAGTTGTCGCAACTGCTGGTGAAGAGGTTGCTGGTATCGCAGCTCAAGTTGTTGATGCAAACGGTATCGCAGTTGAACCTGATTCAGGTACAACCGATACATACACAGTCGAATCCGACAATGAAACAGATAAAAAGTATCAGGTTGGACTAATAGTATCACCCTTTGCGTTGTTCTCAAACGACTCAAGTGGTACTTTAGCAACCACGAATCTAATGCAATTCTTCGACTTAACTGACGAAGATACAATAGACCAATCGTCTGCTAGTGACAAAAGTGGCCAATTCCAGTTAGTTGGGCTAGATCCCGACAATGATGGTGATGCTTCTAAAGGACTCTTTAGAATCGCTGAATCAATGTTGGATCCTTATGCTCAGCAATCACAGTAGAGTTAGGGGATAATTATGGCAGCTATTAGAGGAAACTTTAAAGACGAGCTTGATCCCGCAATACGTCAAATCTTTCTTGATAGATACAACGAAGAGCCTCAGGTAATGCCTGAAGTTTTCAATGTAGTTTCTTCAAGCAGAGATTCTGAGACTGACTCTGCGACAACTGGGTTTGGTATGTTAATTGAGACATCTGAATTAGGTGCTCTCGATTACGAAGACCCTGTAAAGATGTACAGGACAGTCTACAGTCACAAGAAGTATACAAAGGGATTCAAAGTTTCGAGAGAATTGATGGAAGACGACCAACACAATATAATCGCAAGACTTCCTAAACTATTAGCTAAATCTGTTGTTAGAACAACCGAGTACTATGCAGCGTCAGTATTGAACAATGCGTTTAGTACAAGCTACACGTCATACGGAGATGGAAAACCTCTCTGCTCAACATCTCATACTAGAGCAGATGGAGGTACCTCACAATCTAACGCATCCTCGACAGGTATAAGTCTAACAGAACAAAACCTTGAGACAGGAAGATTAGCATTAGAGAAAGTTTTGGATGATAAAGGTCAAATCATATCATTCTCAGCCGATAAGCTCATTGTCCCCGTAGACCTTAGAAAGACAGCTCAAATCCTAACTCAATCGACATTGAGACCGGGAACAGCTAACAATGATGTAAACATTTTCGAGGGAGTATTTAAAATAGTTCCTTGGAGATACCTAACATCAGCGACAGCGTGGTTCTTGCAGGATTCTAGCGATCATTTGTTAAACTTTTTCTGGAGAGTCAAACCAGAATTTAAGAGTGACTACAATTTTGACGCTGACGCAGCTCTATACAAAGTGAGAATAAGATTCTCGACTGGTTGGAGTGATTGGAGAGGTTTCTATGGTTCCAAGGGTGATGGTGCCGCTTACAGCGACTAACGTATAAATTTTAATCGGGGGGCTCTCCTTTGAGAGCCCTTCGTTGAAGGAGTAAAAATGGGAGTAACAAAGATTGATTACTTGAATGCAATAGGTGCTTCGGCTCAAATAGGAACATCTATTCCTACAGCTCCGTACATTTACTATGGAACATCTCCAAATGATGTTGACTCAGTAACATGGCGAGGTGGGGAATTGTACTACCATTCTGGACAAAACAGGTTGTATGTCCAGACAGCAACGTCAGGAACTACGCCAGTTTGGAAGAGAATGTCTGACACCTATGCGACTACTACGACCACATCTACTACTACGACCACATCTACTTCGACGTCTACTAGTTCTTCGACTAGTACTTCGACAAGTACTTCGAGCACCACTACAAGCGGTGCATAAGGAGGGATATTATGGCTATACTATCTGAATCAACAATAGTAAAAGAGAATAAAGAGGTAACTATTTATAAGTTGCTCAATGATTCTAGTACCAAAGATACCTCCTCTACAGCAGTGGATGTCTTAGATGCAAGTGCCCTTACCTTATTGGTAGAGACAGGTACAGGTGTTAGTGCAGGGGTTGTTACACTAGAGGCAGCAAGAACTTCAGATTATTCTGGAACTTGGGCTTCATTAACAACAGTAACAACTAACGCAGCTAGTACAACATTTATGGCTACTGTGGATGATGGTGATACCATCGGAAGTGGCGTACCTTATGTAAGAGCCAATATATCTACTGGAATAACAGGCGGTACGATAGATGTGTATTTGATAGTTACCAGATAATATGGTATACTAAGATTGAAATTAAAATTACTGATTAAAACATATGGAAAAACAACTGCTCAGAATATCTGACTTAAACATGGCATCGGCTCTATTATGCGAGGGACTAGACATAATAGGTATAGATGATAGAGACCCCAAAAAATTCTTCTTTTTCTTTGATAGAACACCTGCTTCCGAAGAAATGGTTAAAAAATATTGGAATGGCTTATTAAGAGTTGACCCAAAACTTATGGGTAGTTATAGGCGTGAGATTTTAACTAGGATTAACCAGGATGCACGAATATGATTGTACTTAAAAATATAAATGGAAAAGAAACAATTAGGACTAGGTTTAGGGGGAGAGATGTAATCATAAAGCCAAAGTGTTCGTATATATTAAAGGAAACTGAGGAGGGTTTGGCAGAGGCTAATTATTTAAAGCAAACATACGGGTTTTTACTTGATGTAACTAGTTTAATAAAACCTGAGGAGGTGTCAGATGAAAACAAAAAAACTATTCAACAACTCTAGTGTTGATATAAAAGATTTTAGAATAGAGGAAGCCGAGATAGGAGATAATGGGGATATTATTCTTACCAACGATGTTAGAGGGTATAAAGCAACAGGAAGAACGTTGGAATGGACAATTAAAGCTGGGGAGAAATTAGAGTTTCCTGCTTATGTCGCTGATTATCTACTAAAGACATTTGGTTTTCTTGAAGAGTATAAAATTGAGAAAGAACCTGAAATTAAAAATCCTAAATCCGAAACTAAATCCGAAACTAAATTCGAAACTAAATCCGAAATAGAAGAAGTAAACCCAGAAGAAGAAAATCAAGGTGGGTATAAGTGTAAATTCTGCGGAAAGGTATATGATAAGAAGAGGGCTCTTTCTATGCATATGGGAGCAACACACGCAGATGAACTCTCCTCTCTCTGATTACATAGTAAAACAACCAGAAGAACAAGAAACCGAAGAGGTTGGTGTGGCTATTCCTAAAGTTTCGGAATATAGAGAAAAATTCAAGAGTAGAAAATTAACTATAGATGATTTAAGACCCGGTAGGAGGTCTAATCCTATAGATAAAGAACCTTCCTATGGTGACGAAGCAGCACTTCTTGGACCAGGGATAGAGGAGGATTGGCTATGAGGGTGGGCATATTGACAACTTTTTATACATTTTCTTCCGAGTATAGTCTAACGACTGTTGTACTATCTCAATTAAAAATGCTTCTTAGACACGGCTACGATCCTGTTTTATTTGTTCTTAATATCTTCAAAGATGACGATAAGGTTCCAGAGGGAGTAGAGATAAGAAAGATTGTTCCACAACTTCTTCTTGAACCATATGGTCAGCACAATATAGATAATCTTGATGCAGATGTGGCTAAAGCTCAGGAGGCATTTGAGAACAACATGCAGGATATAGATGTAATGCTTTGCCACGATATTATTTTCATAAACTCGTACCTTCCTTATAATATAGCCCTGAGAAATGCTATAGAAACTAAACTGGGGAATGTTAAGTTCTTACATTGGATGCACTCTGGACCGTCGTTTGCTAACCTAGATGGCTCTGTGTGGGATAACCTTTACACGCTTCCCAAAAACTCCCGCCTAGTTTATATGAATTACACAGACCAGATAAGAGCAGCCGAGATGTACCACACGATGCCCTCAAATGTTCGTACTATATTTAATGCTATGGATATAAGGGATTTATATGATTTCCACCCATTAACCAGAGAGTTGTGTGATTACTACGATTTAATGAGTCCAGAGATATTGGTTTCCTACCCACTATCTTCAACAAGAATGGATACATCAGGAAAGCAGTTAAGCAAAACAATAAGGATTGTATCGGAAATAAAAAAGAGAGGCAAAAGTACTAGGCTTATCGTGCCAAATGCTCACGCAAATGGTCAAAGAGAGAAGGATAAGATAGAGGAAATGTATCAACTAGCACAGGAACATGGGTTGGAGAGACGTGAGTTGATATTTACTTCCTTATATGATGCCCCTAAGTACGAAGGCGGTGTTCCCCATGAGGTTGTGAGAGATTTATTTACGCTATCAAATATATTCATTTTTCCATCGTATTCCGAGAACTGCCCGTTAGTTTTATTAGAGGCTATGGCTGGTGGAAATGTTTTAATACTAAATCAGGACTTCCCCGCCTTTAAGGACTTTGGTGGGAAAGATGCTTTATACTTTAGGTTTAGTTCTACTGTAGCCCCAGAACCAAGTTTTCCAAACGGTGAGGATAATTACTACAGAGATGTGGCTATACTCGCACTTAACGAGTTAGAACAGAACAAGGCAGTAAAAGCAAAGACCAGACTAAGGAGAGAGTTTAATGGGGATTTCATTTTTATCAACCAACTGGAGCCAGCAATAAAGGAGTTTATGTATGGAAAATAAAAACAGAGACCAATCGTACTCGTGGTTGGATAGAGATATAAAAAGATTTAAGGAAATAGGTTTTATTATACCTGAGATACAACTCAAACTATACAAGAGTATAAGTAATTACTGGGTTTCCGGTAAAACCGTAATAGATATAGGTTGTTCAATAGGAGTAGGTTCAAACATACTATCACACTACGCCAGACACGTTTGGGGAATAGATATAAACGAAGAGGCTATTAAGTTTGCTAAACAGGTATTTGAGAGACCAAACCTATCCTTTGAAGTAATTGATATAGAAAACCCACCGACAAGACCTATATCAACATTTGAGGTTGTTGTTATGAGTGAGGTAATAGAACACCTAAATAATCCAGAAGTAGGTTTAGAATTTATGAAGAGATTTTTCAGCGACAAATTAAATACAGTTGGGTTTGTTACTGCCCCCAATCCCAACCACCCAGTAGTTAAAGATACAGATGCTAATAATGAACTTCATCTACATCATTGGACTCCTGGTGAGTTTTATGAACTTTTGATTAGGCATTTCAAGAATGTTACTTTGTATGCAAACGATAAGATAGATTTATGGAGATATGAGGAAACTACAGATGGCAACTGCACATCTCCTTTGGTTGTTGCCAAAGTTGAAGGAGTTATATGATAGATTATAAAGTAGGGATAGTAGGATATGGAACAGTGGGAAGGGGGATACATAGACTTTTTAAAGACTCTATAGTAGCTATCTACGATCCATTTCTAGATGAGAGGGGGGAGTTAAACGCACAGTCTTTGGGATATAGGGGAGACTTTAAAGACCCCACAATGTTTGAAGATTTAGACCTTGTAATTATATGTGTAATGACTAAGGAAAGTAGTGATGGTTCTTGTGATACATCCATAGTGGAAAGTAGTTTTGGTTGGTTAAAGATGTACTGCCCAAACGCTATAATGATGATTAAGTCCGCTGTAGTTCCAAGTGAAGTAAAAAGGATAGCGGAGAAATACAAGGATTTAAGAATAGTTGTAAGCCCAGAATTTATGGGGGAATCAAAGTATTTTACACCTTTTTGGAAGTATCCTGACCCACAAAATATGGAATCTCATACTTGGCAGGTGTTTGGTGGTAAGAAAAAAGATACTACAATGTGTGTTGAGATATTTAAAAGAAGAATGAGTGTTGATACACAATTCTGGCAGACAGATGCTATAACAGCCAGTCTTGCTAAGTATATAGAGAATTCATTTTTTGCAACAAAGGTTACTTTTTGTAATGAGTGGTACGATATAGCCAAGTCCTACGGAGTTGATTGGAACGAACTTAGAGAACTTTGGCTCCTAGACCCAAGAATAAATAGGAACCACACCTTAGTATTTGAAAGAGATAGAGGATACGGTGGGAAATGTTACCCGAAAGATGTAAAAGCTATAATAAACGATGTTAAAAAAATGGGTTATTCTGCCGAACTCATGAAAGCGGTAGATGAAGTGAATGAAAGGATAAGATATGAACAAGGAACTGCTCAGAGCTCAGATTGAAAAACATATCGACTTGGTGAAGCAACAACACAAGGGTTTTAATCTTATGTTGTCTGGAGGAGTAGATAGTGGTGTTTTAGCCGCTATGGGAGACCCCGATATGGTTATAAGTGTTAAACTTCCATACGGCGATAAGTATGATGAATACAACGATATGGAGAAGACGGTTAAGCATCTCGGGCTAGAAGATAGGTGGGTTGTCCTAGAGTTGGATAACTACGATATACACCAGGCGATGCGGGAAGCTGTATTGGCAATAGGAAGACCGATACCTCATTTCAATATATTCCCTTTATATGTTGCCTATAGAGCTGCAGAAAATATGGGACTAGACGCTATAGTAGTTGGTGATGGACCAGACGAATCTATGGGGGGTTACACAAGGCATTTGATAATGAACTATTTGTACAATGTATATGGGTTTGAAGCCTTTTATCACTATAAACCAACTATTGATAAGATTTTAGGAAATTTTGAAGAAACTTATGCACGACTTATAGGAAAAGGTGTATCGGAAGTCAAGCCAGTTATGGATAAACACGTGGGTTATCTTAGAAAAATGTGTGCGACAGATATGGAACTTATGAGACCGGATATGGATGAAATGAGTAATAAAATTGCTCAACAGTTCGGGTTGCAGATATACCGCCCATATCGATATCCAGAAATAGACGAGTTTATGTTTAATCTACCCGAGGGGGATAAGATATACGAAGTTGAATATGGGAAGTATTTATTAAGACTTATCGCAGCAGACTACCTTCCTGAAGACGTAGCTTGGAGAAAACATAAGATAGGAGGACCACTAATACCTATGAACAAAATTCTTGGAATAAATGAACCAGAGTTTTCCAAGGATGGCTATATGAAGTATCAGGAAAGGATACTAAATGAAGTTCGCTAGTATCATAATTACACATTGGGCTATGGATGATGCCAGGTCTGATATAATGGTTAAGTCTATCACCTCTTTAATTGAGAATATTAAATATCCATATGAACTTATCATTGTAGATAATGGTGGGAGTGAGGAGGACTCGCAGTTCTTTATGGATTTATCTAATAAAGAGTATCTACATACTTATATCAAGAACTCACACAATATGCACTTCGGGTATGCTAGAAATCAAGGTATTGCTGTAGCACAGGGAGATTACATAGCTATAGTTGATAACGACATTCTTCATAAGAAGGATTGGTTATCAAGATGCATAGAACTGCTGGAGAAAAATACAGATAATAAATGGTACGGTACACCAATAGACTATCCCATGAAAAATGATTACAACGGTAACATCAGGTATAGAACAGGCACGTTTGAGGATAGTGGGGAAACTATATCAACTAATATGAGGGCTGGTAGTAACTGCTTTGTTATTAGATACGATGATTTAAAGACTATAGGTGGTTTTCCTACACATAGGATAGCTGGTACTAAATGGACAGATAAGGCTGTTGGGGACAATTATGTGGCTATGGTTCTACCAGAAGGATACGTTGAAGACATGGGTCTTAGGAATGGGTATGCTTTGGGAGATAAAAAACCTGTATACTTAGAGGTAGGTGGTCAGAGGGTTTACTTTAATCAGGATGAGTTTGTAGCAGAAAATAAAAGGTTACAAAGGAGGTCTCTATGAAAGTAACTGTTGGGTACACTATATATAATAAACAGCACTTAATTTCTAAGATAGTCGGCTCTCTTGGGTGGTTAGAACAGGGAGATGAGTTGATATTCTTATTTGATGCCTGTAAAGACGGTTCTCTAGATGAACTTTTAAGACTACAGAAGTATCTTCCCATAGAGCCTGATATTATAGTACCGGATGATGAGTTGTTTGAGATTAAATCTAACAACGAGATTTTAAGAAGGGCTAAAAATGATGTCGTTATTCTATTTCAAGACGATATAATAGTTAGAGATAATGACTTTAGGAAGAAGGTTTCTAACATCATTATGGCTTATAAGCCCTGTGAGTTGGGGCTAATGGGTGCAAGGTCAGGTTATGAGCTGGATGGAACACCAAACTTCCCCCCTGTTTGTAGATATGTTGTTTCCAACTGGGAACATAAATTAGAGCAGGTCGGTGAGAAATTAAAGGATGGTGAGTTTAAAGAAAGAACTGTGCTAAATAGAGGACCAATAGTTTTTACCAGAGATTTGATTAACGACATCGGTTTATTAAATGAGGAGTTATTTCCATTGTGGGGAGATGATATAGACTATTGTTGTAGGGCAGTAGCTAAGGGTAGGAAGAATGTTGTCTTTGAATCAGAAGTTTGCTCCCCTGTAGAATGGAGAACCATGAGAACCAAGAATAAAACATATCCACTGGGGGATGGAACAATAGGTACAGCAGGTACAGTTATGAGAAGAAATTGGAAGTATCTCTATGAGAAGTGGGGTAATTTATTAAAGGATAAATATGAAGATTTTGTTGTCGGCGAGTGTTAAGCACTTTGATCCAATAAATAAAAAGGTTTTAATAAGACATTTGGAAATCCAGTACCAGTAGTAGGCTATGATGAGGATTTAAGGAAAATATATGAACACGCTAGAAAAGATAAATGAACTTGGAGTAAGTATAATAATCGGTAGTAGGGACGAGTATCCTCAAATCGCCATGACCATCGCCAACTTAATGGAAGATATGAACCAAGCTGGTATTACCAAATGGGAGATACTGCTTTTAGATAATGGCTCTGAAGATGAGACGTCTAGGTTCTTTGCTTGGAAACCAATAAACAAAGGTACTGGTGGTGATTATGCGTATCTTGGTTCTCGTTGGGCATACGAGTATTCCCCAAGAGGGTTGGTATATGAGGATAGACTTAGGATATTCTTTGACCCGATATTTTCTAATGTTGGAACAAGAAACAAAGGTGTAGAGAAAGCCAGATATAAATTGATTATCTTTTCAGATGCTCATATCATCGTGAGAAAAGACGCCATCTACAATATATGTGAGACTTTACTTAAGTTTGGTGGCGTGGTTCACGGGGCTATATCTTGGATGGGTGCTTCCTCGGATAACCCCCAAGCAGGACTTCAATATACATACAAGGTAGGTGAGAAGATATGGGGTACGTGGATAAAGACCAAAGTAGCAGATACGCCTTTTTACATCCCCTTGTGTGGACACGCTTTTATGGGAGTGTTAAAAGATGAGTTTTTAGCTAAAAGAGGTTATCCCAAAGCACAGAGGGTTTATGGTGGTGGTGAGCCTTATCTTGATACAAAGTATTGGATGACAGGTTCAACCTCAATGATGGATCCCAGAGCCCTTGTTTATCACTTGTCAGCAGGTAGAGGTTATAATTGGAACAATCAGGACTTGATTTATAATATGCTTCTTGTCTCCTATATTTTAGGTGGAGATGAATGGATAGATAGAATATACATCACTTATCTTAATAAGCATGGTTCTAACGAACCGTTTATGACATTTTTATATAACCAAGCCAAGAAGGATGGTCAGGAAGATAAAGACTGGCTTGACGAAAATAAGATAATGACCTTTGAAGAACTGTTGGCTTTAGGAAAACCCAACGATTGTACGAAGTGTACTAAACGTGGCGTACCAGACCCACATCCTATGAGGATATGGGATATAAAAAACGATGAACTTCACGGCACACACCGTTCCTTTGTTCAAGAGTTTAAACTTGAAAGAAGAGGTAACGGAGTATTTATAGGTGAAACGCCTATTACAAACCCCACCGCTTTAGAAGTAGCCAAGAAATACATCTAACAAGTTATACTATAAATATGGCATACATAAAATATTGTGATTACATAAATGGACACGATGATACAGGAGATGGTTCTGCTGGAAACCCTTATCAAACAATAACTAAAGCGTCAGATGGGTTGACAGGTGGTGATGAGGTTCGTGTCGCCAAAAGTCCAGAACCGACTAATTTAGCAGGAACTTTGAGTTTTACCCAAAATAATACTGCAGTTGTTTCTACAAGTGCAATTTTTGTTAATGCTGTATCTGGTGGTGAGACCGATGGTTCTGTAAGACTGGGTGATTTTATCAAGGGTGGGGATGGTAATTGGTGGGAAGTTATAACAGTTACGGATAGCACTCACGCTACGCTGTATCAAAGATATTCTGGGGCTACACAAAGCGGAGTTTCTTCACAGAAATTGGGGATAACAAGTACAGGTGCGGCGGCAAGTTCTTCAACACAAGTCCAAGTAGTTTCTGCTTCAGGAACTTCCGCAAGTAAGTTAAAAATATCTGGTGGTTGGGACTTATTAGGTCCTACACAAAATGGGCAGACTTATTTTAGACAAATGCACTCAACTTTTGCTAATAGGTATGGTCGTGGACTTTATTTAAGTAGCAAAAGTTATGTTGAAATAGAACGATGTCATTTTTTGAGATATAACTACGGTATTTATTTAAGCTACAGTTCAAACAATACCATAACTACCCCAACTTGTAATAGTGATGATTACGGTATTTATTTGTCTAGCAGTTCAAACAACACTCTGACCACCCCAACTTGTAATAGTAATGAATACTCTGGTATTTATTTATCCAGCAGTTCAAACAATACCATAACTACCCCAACTTGTAATAGTAATAATATTTACGGTATTTATTTACAAAACAGTTCAAATAATACTATTATTACCTCAACCTGCAATAGTAATACTTATTACGGTATTTATTTAAGCTACAGTTCAAACAACACTCTGACCACCCCAACTTGTAATAGTAATAGTTACGGTATTTATTTAGTTAATAGTTCAAACAACATTGCAAACAAATATTCAGGAACAGGAAACTCAAAAGATGTTTATGTAGAATCAAGACACTACGGAGACTACCCTTGTCTAAAATGTCAGCACTTCAAAACAGCTGGGGCAAACAAATGTTTCTATGAATACGGAGCAACAGAAAGAGATACAGCAAACGCCAGAAGCGGTGAGTGTCTAAAATATACTCCGACATCAGCAGTTTATTATATTAGTCAATCGTTCTTTTTCAAGGCTGATAGCGGTGTATCTCAAACCCTGTCTGCCTACATAAAAGATGACTCCTCTTTTAATGGTGATGTACAAGCGGCAATTTACTTTATGGGAGAAAAAATCACGGGATGGACGGAGTGGACACCGACAACTTCCTATGCACAGAAAAGTATTGTGGCGTCTTCTGGGAGTATAACAGAGGATGGAATTTTGGAGCTTCGTATCAAATGCAGGGGTTCATCGGGGAATGTATTTATTGATGATATTTCAGCGAGTTAAAAACTATGATTGGAAACCTCAAATATTGGAACAACGGAGAGCCAGTTTTACCTGACGAACAGTTAGGGAGTCTTAAATATTGGGTAAATGGTGAGGCGTATGTTGTATTAACTGAAGAAACAGCAGTATATTCATATTCAAGAGGAGATTATGCCGAACTCCCAACAAATGACACTGATTTAGAGAACGCATTTAGTGGGGATGAATACACGGACGTATCGACAGAAGATGGAGTATATGTTTTACAAAGTTCTACAGAGGGGTTTTCAGTATTCCAATTTAAGAACAAACACACAAATAGTTCAGACATTCCGTCAGTAAAATGTAGGCTGAAAACTAATGTAGCACCATCAGTATCACCTGTTTATCTTCAAGTCTATAACAGAACATTAGGAGAGTGGCAAACAAGAGATTTTAATGATAGTGCAAGTGCAGATACAGATTTTGATTTAACAGATACTATAAATAGTGGTTTAGCTGATTATTATGATGAGAATTATTGGCTTTCATATAGGGTATATCAAGCATTATAGAAACCCCTGCTTTAGAAATCTCCAGACGTTACCTTTAATCAAGTTATACTAGATATGAGGTAGATAGATGGCATATCAATATAATGAAAGTTTAATAATCTATGATAGTCCGTATCATAACTATGATGGTGGTTCTTTAACCACCACTACGACTACCTCTACTTCTACCAGTTCCAGCACAAGTTCATCTACTTCTACATCTAGCACAAGTAGTTCAACTTCAACTTCTACTAGCACATCAACGTCTACTTCCACCTCTACCTCAACGAGTACCTCTAGTTCCAGTACCAGCAGTAGTTCAAGTTCATCAACAAGTAGTTCGACATCTACATCTACTTCCACAAGCACCAGCACGAGCACGTCAACTAGTTCCTCTACTTCGACTTCTACCAGCAGTTCCTCTACTACTACAGCGTTTTCTCTTAATTTAGAAGTTGATTTATGGAGTATTACATACGAGTCTCCTACAACAACCACAACTTCAACGACTAGCTCCACGACAAGTTCTAGCTCTAGTTCAACAAGTACAAGTAGCAGTACATCTACATCTACGAGTTCGAGTTCAACTAGTAGCTCTACTTCTTCATCTAGTAGTACCAGCACATCTACCAGCTCAAGTTCTAGTACTAGTACTTCAACCTCGACATCTAGTAGTTCAACAAGTTCAAGTACGTCTACTTCTACGAGTACTTCTAGCACGAGCAGTTCTTCTAGTTCAACGAGTACAAGCACATCGTCTACATTAAGTTCTACATCAACTAGTTCATCCAGTTCTACTTCAACTAGTAGTTCTACTACGTCAACCAACACAACATCAACTTCAACTTCTACTTCAACTTCAAGTTCTAGCTCAAGTAGTACAACATCTAGTTCCACAACCACAGAAGAAGGTGCTACAACAACAACGTCTACATCTACCTCAACCAGTACCTCTACCTCATCTAGCTCTACGACCTCAAATACCAGCAGTTCTAGTTCTACTTCTACCTCAAGCACAACCAGTTCAAGCACCAGCACAACAACGTCAAACACTAGCAGTTCTTCAACCTCAACGTCATCGAGTTCCACTAGCTCAAGCACTTCTAGTTCAACCTCTACTTCTACCAGCTCTAGCACTAGTTCAACTTCATCGTCAACAAGTAGTTCTACTTCAAGTTCTACGTCAACCTCAACAAGTACCAGTACCTCAACATCTACAAGTAGTTCGAGTAGTTCTTCTAGCTCTAGTACAACTACATCACCACCAACAAGTACCAGCTCTAGTTCAACATCGACTTCGACAAGTTCAAGCACCAGCTCAAGCTCATCGTCTACTTCCAGTAGTTCCACAACTACAGTACCGCCTACGACAACTTCAACGAGTACTAGTACTAGCTCTACCTCTACGTCAACATCGAGCAGTTCAACAACGACACAGCCATCTACTACATCTTCTACGTCTACCTCTACGACAAGCTCTAGTTCTAGTACGAGTTCGTCTACGTCATCAAGTACATCTAGCTCTAGCTCCAGCTCAACAAGCTCTAGTACGAGTTCAACGTCTACATCTACATCAACATCGACATCAACTAGTTCATCAAGCTCTACCTCTACCTCAACGAGTTCTACTACAACCCAGCCATCTATAGTAAGAACAAGAGGAAGAATAGTTAAGTTATTCTTAGACGGGAATCTTGTAGAAGATGAAATATCAGGAAGAATAATAAAAGACGAATATAGCGGAAGGATAGTAAAAGAAAACAAGGGTGGTAAGGTTTTTGGAGGTGGTGATATCATAGTCAACTTAATTGGTTATGATGACGATTTAATATATGACGACAAAGATACTATGTATAGTGAAACAGAATTAAATAGTGAAAAACCGAAAGGGGGTAGAATAATAACTAAGGCATAATAAGTTATACTAGAGTATATGATAAGAGGAATTATAAAAGATATACTAAAAAAGAAAGATAAAAAGAAAAGTTCTAAGAAAAAAGGTAAAAAATGAAATTACAAATCTTTAACCCAGATTTATCTAGTGAGGAAAGAACTTATCTAGAGGCAGACTACTCTAGTGGCACCTCACTTACAGTTAGAAATAGCAGTGGCTTTACAGCAGGGTACTATGTTGTTATAGGTGAGCCAGGTCAGGAACAAACAGAGTGTAAGAGAGTGGCTTCAACTACAGGAGGAAAAACAATAACACTAGAATCAGCCCTTACCTACGCACACCCTAAATCAACACCAGTATACGAATCAAAGTGGAATAAGTGGGCTGTGGAAAGATCCTCTACATCAGGTGGGACTTACACGGCTATAACAGATTCACCTTTTGATATTAGATGGGATGATAAAGAACTTTCTACCTTAATTGAGGATGTGTCAGGAAGCACATCACATTACTATAGGTGGCGACCTTACAATGAGTACTCAGGAACATACGGTTCTTATTCAGATGTCTTATCTGGTGGTGGTCAGGAAAGAAACACAGCAGGATATGCTTTGATGCAAGTAAAGAGAAATCCGTTAGCCAAAGGGGTTGATGATGAAACAATAATGGAATTCTTTAATGATTTTAACGACCTTGTGTATGAAGAAATCCCAAAGGCTTGGTGGTTTACAAAAGAGGGAACACAAGTT
>Ga0209606_1001922_pt1 | contig 24380 bp, 30 predicted proteins | sample AD_UKC057_MetaG_FD_184412 | JGI IMG/M metagenome (GOLD analysis project Ga0209606, IMG submission 184412) | Active sludge microbial communities of municipal wastewater-treating anaerobic digesters from USA - AD_UKC057_MetaG (SPAdes) (version 2) | ecosystem: Engineered > Bioreactor > Anaerobic >...
CCGGCCCCACTGCACCGGCGGACTCGCCGTCGTCCTCAGGTAGCTATAATTAGGCGATTTCGCGAATGTGTAAGCCATTAGCTTGCCGTCTCCTTGATATGTACCGCGATCAACTCCGCGTCGCCCTCGGCGTCGTCGCCAGCGTCGTCCGCGTCACGGTACACCTTGATTCGGAACGCGCCGCCTGCGGCCAGCGAGTCCATTTGCGCGCCGCTCGTGAAGGCTATAGACGCGACGTCCACGACGCCGCACGTCGTCGGCACCGTCTCAGTGTCCGTCTGCGCAGCGGCGAAGCTGTCGCTGTCAAGATCCTGTCCGCTGAGCGCCTCGATCGCCACGGCCCAGATCACCTCTTCGTCGGCGTCCTCCTCAGTCGTCATGGCAAAATGGATCTCGACAGTGAGTCCGCCGCCGCCGTAATGCACCGGCAGCACGCTCGTCCATATCGCCGCCTCGTCCGCCGCCGCGTCGAAGTCGAGCACCACCGTGTTGTTCCTCGTGTCGAGCGTCGCATACGCGCTCGCCGTCGGATAGGAGTCGCGAGGGAGGAGGACACACAGCGTGTCTGCTATGCCTGACGCGCTGCCGATGAAGTTGCCGCGAGTCACCTCGCGCACGGCCGATTCGCTCGTGTCGTACATGACGATCGTGTCGTCGTTCGCTACGCTCGTCTCGTTCGTCAGTCCGGTGATGTCGAGCTTGGAGGGATCGATGAGTCCCGCTGCTGTCGTGAGCGTGTGCGGAGTGCTACCTGCCTTGATCTGGCCGTCCACTGTGAGATCGCCGTCCGTGTCCACGGAGCCGCCGAAGTGGACGCCGCCCGCGCCGGTGTAGATGGCGTAGCAGTTCGTGGCCCCTGTGATCGACGCAACATACAACCCATACAGGTTGCCCATCGTGCCACTCACGGTGTCCGGGCCGGCATAGAGGCAGTAGCCGTTATCGACCTGGCTGCCGCTCGCGCTTGAGACCAGGCCCTTGACCCCGTACAGCCCCACCACATCGGCATCCGATCCCGACGCGGACGCCTTGGAATCGACCCCGATGTAATTGCCCGTACCGCCCGTCTGCCCGCCGGCCGCATCAACGAAGAGGCTCAGCCCGGACACCTGCAGCCCCGAACCAATGGTTCCGCTATGCGACTCACCCAGGCTAAACACCTTCTTGTTGTTACTCAGGCTGCCCGTATACATCTCGTTCAGGTACAACACATAGCTCGAGGTCGGGCCATCGAATATACGGAACGCCGCGCACTCGTCGGGCGAGATATAGTTCTCGTTGTCCGTCCAGAGGCTGTCGCCGCCGCCCGTCGCTTCTGCCCAGCCGCCTTTGCCGTCGCCGTCGCTCGTCCAGACGTAGCCGTTCGTCCCTGCCGAGTCGATCATGTAGGCGTAGTTGGTGTCTTTGTTCGTGAGCACGTCGGTGACGTCCGACAGCGCCGTCTCCAGTTGCGCCTCGGTGAACGCCGCCAGCCATGTGAGACTAATCTGCTCGTAACCGCCCTTGCCGTCGCCGTCGCTCGTCCACACGTAGTTGTCGGTGCCAGCCGCGTTGATCAGGTAGGTGTAGAGCGCGTCGAGCGACGTCACGACGTCCGCCACGTCGGTGAGCGCAGCCTCCAGTTCAGCCTCGGTGTCAACGTCGCCCATGTTGTCGGCGCTCGGAGCCGCCGCCCAGTAGCCGCGGCCGGTGCCGTCGCTCGTCCAGATCTGAGACGCGGTGCCAGCGCCGTTGATGAGGTATTGGTAGAGCGTGTCGTTACTGGTGAGGAAGTCGCTCGCGTCGAGGATGGCCGCCTCGAACTCTGCTTCTGTGTCCACGCCGCCCAGCGTCGGCGTTGCCCACGCCCCAGCGCCTGTGCCGTCAGACGTCCACACCTGGCCGTCAGTGCCAGCGCTCGTGATCAGGTAGGCGTATTTGGCATCGACATCCGTGAGCACGTCCGTCACGTCCGTCAACGCCGCTTCGAGTTCAGCTTCGGTGTCCACGTCTCCCATGTCATCGGCGCTCGGAGCCGCCGCCCAGTAGCCGCGGCCGGTGCCGTCGCTCGTCCACACTTGGCCGTTCGTGCCAGCGGAGTTGATCATGAATGCGTAGTTGGCGTCAACGTTCGTCACGACGTCGGTGACGTCCGTGAGTTGTGTCTCCAGTTCCGTCTCGGTGTCGAGTTCCGTCTCGGTGATGTTGTCTATGGCTTCGAGCGCATTGACAGCGGTGTTGAGATCGGACACGAACTTGGCGGTGATCAGCATCTCGACGTCCACGCCCGCGTTGTGCGCGACGGCGGCCGTGTCCTCCGCGCCGCGCTCCACCGTGAGCGTGTCGCCGCTGCGATTCGTCACCTTGAGGATCTCGGCGCCGATGGTGATCGGATAGGGATACGTGCTCGGGAACGCCGCGCCGTCGCCGGTGTCGAGAACGACGCTGGTGTCGTCGTCATCGATCGTCGTCTTGAGCTTGCCCGACGCGTTGTTGGCTGGCACGTAGAATGTCGTGCCCGCGAGCACGGCGACGCCGATGAGCGTCATGGCGATGGGGATGAGTAGGCGTTTCATAGGTTGCTCCATTGTTACCAGAGATCGGCATCTTCGAGTGTGCGCACACACTCGTAGATTTCGCCGATGTCGATGTCGTACATCGGTGTATTTTCCATTTCACCAACGGAACGCAGCCAATACGTGCGAGGCTCTGTGTTATAGTCGTTAAGAGAGTTGGTGAGCGCCGCATAAATCAGGTGATCTTCGACATCACCGCCGCCCAGCACGTTGATGTGATACGGATTGCCCGTGGCTGGATTAAGAAATACTTTGGATACAACAAGAGTTTCTACTGCATCGCGCATCTGCGTGAGATTCTGCGGATGAGCATAGGCGTTCGCATTAGATAGCGCATCGTCGTCCGGAGCAGTCCCAATGCTCTCGCGCGTATAGAGGTGATAGGCGTGCCATTCCGTTTGCGCGGCGCGGTTGTACCAGTAGATTTTGTCCAGGTTGCGAAAAAAAAGCTGTGTACTTCCGCGCAATATAGGGCCGCGCAATGATGTCACCAGCAAACTGCCCCCATAAAAGTTACCATCCAAGTCATATTCATACAGGCGATTCACCCCGTAATCTGGCGTGAAGAACATCAGATTCTCATCATCACAAGTCGGGTTGGATCTGGTATTTGGAATGTCGCTGCTGCCATATGGGGGATCATCTGCTGTTACCGTGGTGAGCTGCTTTCTCCATAGTTCGGTGCCATTCCAATCGAAGGCAAAAATATAGCCACTGCCTACAACAAATATGCGTGTTTCATTCGCGATTAGATAATCAATTTTAACCGTGAGTAAGCCGCCTATGGGATGCGGGATTTCGAATGAGCGCTCTGGTATGCCGCCTTCCGTATAGATCACGACAAGCGCAGGAAAAGTTTGGGCTGGAGGGGGCCATACCAATGAGTATCCGCTTCGCGCGGCGATCACTCTTTGTTTGGCGCACGTAACACAGGACACCCTATGTTCAGTGGGAAAATCATCATATCCGAAATATAGAGAACTCCCGTCAGGCTCCAGTTTAATTATCCCGCCAACATCAAGCCATGTAGACAAATCTGGGGAACTTGAATAAAGCCCTCCAAAGAGAATGCCCTCTTTTGTTACACCGAAAGCATTTGTGCATCCCCATTCCTTCGTGATTATCTTAGAAGCGATATGCCCAGGGATGGCACCGGGCCACGTTCGAGTTTCCTGATAAACCAATCCCGAGCTATACACATTGATATCGTGGCCGCCCACCAGGGTTAGATACATTCTGCCATCAGCGTCAAAGCGCATCGTCTGTGGATAATCATTGGATGCAACTTCCACATATGGAAACCCAGCACGATAACTGCCATATGTCCATCCCCGCCCAATTTCGTTGATCTTGCGCATGAGTTCGCAGGCGTGCTTGCTATATATCGTCTGTCCACAATATGGATTCGCATTTGTCGGCATCTTATGATCCCAACCACGGCTGCCAAACGGCTGGTATACTACCCGCATGCACATGATTTTCGCGGGCATAAGCCGTTCCTGTACCTGCGCTATTGGCTGAGCCTACGCTCTGGATATTGGTACCTGGCTCTGGTATGTCAATATTACCAACGGCCGTATTGATTTGCTGCTGCACCCACTCCTGCGTAGCAACACCGTTCTCTTCCCAGTTGATATCATCAAGATCGATCTCTTCGAGCACAGCGTCCACGATGCTCTCGACATAGCCGGGATCGCCGATCGTCAGATCGTCGAGGCGCTCGCGCAACGCTATGAGTTCGTCGATGAGATCAGGGGGCTTGTTCCGCTTGCCGCTGTAGCCGCTAGATGAGATGCTCGCGTTCGGATCGCTGAGTTCTATCGTCGTGCCTTTGATGGCGCTGCCGCTTCCGTCGATGCCGCCAGCCGCGCCGCGTGTGCCGGTGCCGTCCATACCGCCGCCGTGCTCGATGCTGCCGCTGCGCCCGAGCGGCCGCGAAATGCGCGTAATGCACGTGCTCAGTGTTACGCCGATCTCGTAGTCGTACACGTTCACGGCGTCGCCGAGCGATAGAGGCTCGTCGAACCATTCCGCGCCCGTGTCGATCTCGTTGAGTTCGATCGCGCCGATGTAGTACTCGGTGCGCGGCACCTCGCGCTCAGCGAGTCGCGCCGCCGCGTACTTGTCGAGCGCCGCTTGTGTCGTGATCGAGGAGTCCGTGTATACGGCCGTCTGTGTGCCGTACAGCGCGATCTTTTCCGCGCTGCTCGTTGCCGTGCTCTTGATGCGCGTATCAGGCGATGCGCCTGCGCCGTAGGCCACTACGCGCGTGCGTATCGTCCTGTAATCGCGCGTCATCGTCATCCACGGACTGTTGCGATCGCAGGAGATGAGGCGCGGCGTGTAGGTGAGTCCCTTGAGGATGCCCCAGTGGAACAGCGGCCGTGTATTCCATTCCGTCACCGGCTCGCCGATCTCCTCCATCTCCACCTTGAAATACCCGCCGACGATGTCGCGAACGTCGTTCAGCACCTGAAGGATCGTCTTGTTGTTGACGGAGAGATCGATCTTGGTAGCGCCCATGCCGGTGTTGACGCTGCCGAGCTGCACGCGCTGCCACGGATTGTCCGCCGGTTGCATGGCGAGCAGCGCCTTGATGATCGCGTTGACGCTGGTGTTGATGACTTCGTAGTTCTCGACGGTGACACGCGAGAGTTGCGAGAGGTAGCCCTCGGCGTGCACGCTCAGCGTAAGGCGCCCGTCGTCGGTGCGCTTCGAGGACGTCTGTGCAATGATGAAGGCGTCGAGGTAGTGCGCGTCTTTGTCGCGTAGCACAATGACGTTTGGGAACGTGATTGCCGCAGCTTGATCGCTGTCGAGCGGATAGTCAAAGGTGAGCATGCTTGCCTCGTTGATCGTCTGCGTCCACACCGGATTCACGGCGTCCGGCAGGAAGGCGACGAGCACGCGCGCGGGCGTCTGCACCTCAAGCGTGTAGCGATCGCCGAATACCGCTGGCGCAACGAACGAGCCGATCTCGGGCGAGTAGTCGGGCGAGTAGTCGGGCGCGGCAGCTACGCCGCCGCCGAATACCGCCTCGTTGAATTGTGGCTCGTTGAATCGCGCGCCCATGCTATAGCCACTCATTCCGCCAGGCGAGACTCACCGTGCCAGCGCTTATGGTGAAGCTGTTTGTTGTTGCGCCCTGAAGCCGTGGGAATCGCCCGCCCGGATACATGTAGCCGACGAGGTTGATGGTGGTTTCGCCCGATGTCCCCGTTATCGTCCTGTTCCATACGTTGATCGTGATGTCGGATGCCGGTACTGCGGAGATCGTGAGCGACTCGCCGGTGGTGTTGTTTGTTAGCGTGAATCCCCCGATCCTTGTGCTGGTGAATGTCGGATGCGCGTAGGTGTTGCCGCCAGCCACAACGCTAAACGTGCCGCTCTGATTCGCCGCCGTGTTCTCGCTCGAATCCACCTCGGTGCCGCGAACGTTGATCCAGTTCAGTTCGAACTGGTAGCACCAGAATCCTACGAGCGTCGCGTTGATCGGCCCGTTGAGGCGGCAATACTGGCCGCGCCGAAGCCCAGCCACAAGATCGACTTCAGCGCCATGCACGTAGAGCTTGTCGCCGCCGCGCGGATCGAGGAGCGTCCGCAGGCTGTCTAGATAGCCGCGCAGGGTATCGTCGTCCTTCGCGCTCATGAAGCAGCTATCCGTCCATCGTTTCGGCGTGCGCTGGCCGCCGAAGTGGACGCCGCCCTGACAGATGCCGCGCTGTTCCCAGCTCGCGCTCACGTCCGCCATCGCCTGCACGGTGCGGCTCACTAGCGTCACGCCGTAGGCGCTCACGTCCCTACCGTTGAATGTAAACGCATCAGCCATACTGCACACCTGCCGCGCTGAACCGCGAAGTCATTAAGGCGCTGAGCTTGGCCAGCAGCGCGTTCGCGTCAGCGTCCTTTTGGATGACGGTTCCGCGCAGATCGATCGTCACGCTCGCGCCGCGCGATACTGCCGCGCCGCCACCGCCGCCGGATGTTGCCGCGCCGAGGACGCGCGCGCCCACCGGCAGCGAGGCGCTCCCCGGCATGTTACGCGGAGCGAAGCCGGCCGGGGCCGTGGCACCGGCGATCTCGTCCATGCCGGAGGAGAAGATCTCCGCCATCGTGTTGAGTCCGCTGCGAATGCGATCGTTGAGCGACGGCGAGCGCCGTTGGTTGGCATTCAATGCCGCGAGCGCTTCGAGCGCCCTGTTCACCTGGGCGATGATCTGATCGACGGCGGCCGCGATGATGTTCACCGTCGTCTGCATGGCGTTGCGTATGCCTTCCGGCAAACGCTGAGCGGCGCTGTTGAAATAGTCGAGGCTGTCGCCCGCGACGCTCATGTGCTGGCCAACGCTGCTCTCGAACTGCGCCATCAGTTCATCGCCGCTCGTAGCCATGAGTTCAACGGACTGCACGTTGCGCTCAGCCATGCCCTGCATCGCGTCGCCCACGGCGGTGGTGCGGCTCTCAGTGGAACTCGTGAACTGCGCCGTGAGATTCTCAAGCTGTCCGGTGGTGGCCGAGAAGTTCGATACTGCTTCTGCTTGCGCTTGCGCAGTCTCCTCAGTGGCCGCCGTCTCGATCTGCGCCGTCTCCGTGGCCGCCTGTGTGCGTACGCCTAGCTGCTCAAGGAGCGCCTGTGTCTGTGTCTCGTTGGCCGTCATCAACTGGTTAAGCGTCGCCTGGTTGACGCCCATAAGCGCCACTTGCGCGGCCTCTTCAGCGGAGATCTCCTCGTTGAGCATGAGATTCTTGGCGACGCCAAACGCCTTTTGCGCAGCCTCTTTGCTGCCGTAAGTTTCGAGGTACTTGCGCAGCACGCCGTCCTGAGAGTTCTTCTCCTGCTCGTTGAGATACAGGATTCGCTCGGTAGCGTCCATCGCCTCCATTTTTTTGAGATCGATGGCGACGCCTTCAGCCTGCAATTGAGCGATGCGCTTATTCGTCTGTTCCCACAACCGCTGCTCGCTCTGCTTCTGCTGCTCCACAGCTTCTCGCCAGCCGCGGTATTCTTTAGCGACGCCCGCGATCAGCGGAGCGAGCAGGATGAGCGCTACGCCGATCGCCGCGATGATCGGCAGCGCCGCGACGAGCGCACCGCCGAGCCCGCCGATGAGTCCAACGAGTCCGCCGAGTCCGCCTACCACCGCCGGTATGATCGTTGTGAGTCCGGTGAACAACGTCGCGAGTCCCGGTAGCACGATGAGTATTGGGCCAAGGATGGCCATGAGCGCGCCCGCAACAGCCACCAGCTTGACGATCTCCGCCGTGAGCGCAGGGTGCTCGCGCATCCATGCGATCATCCCATTGATCGTGCCTTGCATACTGTCAACAAAAGACTGCACTGTCGGCACGAGCGCCTCGGCGATCGGCGCCGCGAGGCCGAGCACCGAGCCCTTCATCGCATCGAGCGCATCGTTGAGCTGGCCGCCCGCCGCCGCCGCTTCGCCGCTGAGCACCAGGCCGAGATCGCGCGCCTTCTGCCGCAGCTCCTCTATGCCTTGAACGCCGAGATTCAGCAGCGGCAGCATCTGTGTGCCGGAGCGACCGAAGACTTCCTGCGCGAGCGCTGAACGTTCCAGTTCACTGGGCACCTTGCCGATGGCTTCGGCGAAGATCATAAACGCTTCTTCAGGCGACTTGTTCGCGAAGTCTTCGAGCGACAGGCCGAGCATCTTGATGGTGTCTTCGGCCTCTTTGCTGCCGCTCTTGGCGTCGAGCAGTACGCGCGACATCCGCTTGATGCCACTCTCGAAGCTCTCAAGGCTGCCACCGCTCTGCTCGATGGCGAATTTGAATTCGCTCATCGCCTCGGTAGACATGCCGGTGCGCTCGGACGCTTCGTCTATGGTGTCGGCGTAGGACGCGAACTTAGTGACGATGCCTGTGAGCGCGCCGGTGATCGTGCCACCGACAGCCGTGAACGCGATTCCCATGCCGCGCGCAACGTTGCCGATACCGGAGCCCGACTTTTCGACGAGGCCAAGAGCGGATTGCAGATCCTTCTTGAGCGGATCGAGGTTGGCCCCGATTTGCCATATGATGTTACCGGCTTGAATCGACACTAGAAGAGTCCTTGCTTAATCGCGTCGGCGTAGCGCATCGTCTGAACACCCGGCTTGCGGCCGCGTTCCATCGCGCGCCGCTGTTGTTCCACTCGCTCTGTGAGTCTCGCGCACATGATGTTGAATTGACTCTGCGTCCAGTTGTCTTCGATGACGTTGAATGGGATTCCCCACTCAGCCATCAGGAATTCGTAGACTCGGGATTCTGCGTGCGCATCGCTTGTGCCGCCTCGACGCGCTTGCGCATCTTCTCTAAAGGGAGCTGCAAGAATGCAGCCACCGCCTCCAGAGCTTTCGCGACTTCGTCCTCGTCGCAGTTGTCGAGGCTCGCGCGATCGCGCGACATGCCTTCGTGGTGCGCGTAGAAGAAGTCGAGCGCCGCGTCAACGAGATCGAGCAGGTACTCGGGATCGTTGACGCCGCGTCCGTCGCGCAACTTGTCGATAGCGATCAGCCCGCGCAGCATTTTTCGAAGCACTCGCCGCACGGGCTCTCGCCACACGTATGTCTTGCCGCCGAGTTCGAGTTGCAACTCGCGCCCTTCGATGATGGCGCTGTCGTTCGTCTCGCTCATCGCTCACCCTCCCTGACTAATGTCATGTAGCCTGGAACCACTTGCGTTGCCAACCGCCGCCGATCGTCGAGGTGCCGAGCGGACGCACGCTGAATTTCGTGCGGCTGATTCCGCCTTCGGTGAGGCCGGCCGGAAGCTCTTTGACGGTGATGACGCACGAGGGATAGTAGTCAACCCAGAGGCCGTTCACTTCGACGATGACAGCCCGCTTGGTGCGCGTGGTGCCGAAGGACGCGACGTGCGAGGTGATCGAAATGTCGCTGTCGAGCGCGAGCAGATCTTCCTGGCCGCCGTAGCAAACGAACTCAAAGCTGTCTGCACCGGCCTTGCGGAGGATCGAGTCCTTCGCCGTGAGAGACAGCGGAGGATCGATGTCTACGCTCTCGCGGACGAACGCGAGATCCAGTGTGTCTTCGTCGAGATCAGCTGTGTCGCCGCGATCGCGCGAGCCGATCACGGTGAACCCCGCGCCGCTGAGATTGATGTGCGCGTATTTCGCTGGCGCTGTGGGGATCGCCGTCTCGGCCGTCGCATGGATGCCGATCTGGTAGATGATGGAGGTTTCAGCAGTTGCCATTCTTGTGTCTCCTTAGTATTGGAACACGGCGACATCCACGTCAGCCGCGCCATCGCCTGCGTAGGTTAAAACGACGTATCCGTTCGCGTCGTTGTACACGTCGGTTCGCGGAAAGACGCCGTGGAATCGCTCGCCAACGGCCATCGTGATCGTGGGATTCGCGATCGCGAGCCCGTCCACGGTGCCGCCTGTGGCCACGGTAACGACAGCTTCACCCGTCGCGCCGTTGTTCACGAGCTCAAGGAACTGACGCCCGGTGTTCTTCCACCTGTTGCCGTTGCTGGTGTCGGCGTTGGCGAAGGTGAGCTTCGCCGCCGTGTACGTCAGTGTCTGTACAGTTAGTGTCGTTGGATCGGCCATTGCTCATTCTCCTTAGTACTTGTACACGGCGTAGTCGATGTCGGCCGCGCCGTCGCCGCCCGCAGTGAGCACGGTGTATCCGTTGGCGTCGTTGTAGATGTCCGTGCGCTGGTAGATGCCATGAAAGCGCTCGCCAGCCGCGAGCGTGATTGTGTGATCGCCGAGCGCCAGTCCGTTGAACGTCGCGCCAGTTGCCACCATCACAGTCGCCGAGCTTGAACCGCCGTTGACGCACTCCAGTACTTCACGGCCGGTGTTCTTGTACCTGTTGGCGTTCGTCGTGTCGGCGTCGGTGAACGTCAGCTTGGCGGCCGTACTCGTAACGGTTTGCACCGTCAAATCAGTAGGATCTGCCATTGTCTCTTCTCCTGTGTTCTCTCGTTACTTCACGACGACGGCATACGTCGCCGCCGCGAAAGGCCATTCCGTCTCGATCTCTTTTTCGCCCACCGAACCGCTGATGAGTCGCGCGCTGATCAGCACGCCGCTCGCGCATTGGCAACAGCCGCAGTGCTGCAACCTGTCGTAGAGCGCGCGGTATACCTGATCGGCGTCGGCGTGTTTCAGTGTGCCGCCGTAGCAGTTCGCGGTAAGCAGCGCTTCCTGCGTGGCGCCGCTCGCGTGCGCCGTCTCGCTCACGTCATAGATGACGGCGGCGGTGTCGTTCCGCCATGACGGCGGCGCACTGGGACTCCACACGCGCGTGCCAACGAGCGTATAGAGGCTCGTGCCCGTGGTGGTGAGAAACTCCCATATGACTTGCTTCGAATTAGTCACGCCACTTCTCGCCGCGCTCGTAGCGTTTGCGCATGCCCCACATTGCGCGCAGAATGATGTGCCTGCCCTTGTGTTTTTTGCCGGCTAAGTCGTGCCAGCCCCACTCCTGCTTCGCGCCGTAGCCGATGCCTTGAGTATTCTCAGCGTCGGTGGCGACGGAGTGCTCGAACTTGGCCGGGTGCTCTGCCTTCACGCTCGCTGCTAATTCGCCAGTGCTCGCTGTCTTGAAAGCATCCTGCATCATTTGCCGCGCCATCTTCGCGGTGTCTTCCGTGAGATCGCGCAGGTTGATTCCTGTGATACGGCCGATGCGCTCAAACACCTGCGCCGAGTTGTTGAGTATCTTCACCGAGCTGTTCATGTCGCGGCCCTCACGAGCGCTTCGACATGGTGCTGGCGGCTGCCTGGATCGGCGTTCACCATCTCGACGTCGTATGTCACCGAGTCGATCACGACTCTGTCGTCGTTGGTGATGCTCGTGCCGTATGGCAGATACAGCCGGTGCGTAACGCTGAGCGTGCTGTGCAGTTCGCCGATCTCGTTCGCGCGCAGCATGCTCAGACGGCACGGGACGGACGTGGAATTGTCGCTCCACGTCTCGCCTGCCTCGGGGCCGGTGTTCACCGTGACGACTCGCTGAATCGTGCATGTCGTGTTTAGCAGTCCGCGAAAACTCATACGCAGCCCCGCCTCACGCTTGTGAGTAGACGCGAGATGATCGTCCGCGTCCTGTCATCTTTGGCCATGACGTAGCTGTAATCGCCGATGCGCTCAGACTCGTAGCCCGCGCTCGCGAACTCGCGCCAATAGGACGATGCGAGCCACAGGCAGGCGTTCACGACGGGCGCCGGGTACTTCGCCAGCGTCACGGCCTTGCCGCTGTGTGCTGCCGCCGTGGTGTTGTTCACGCCGCGCACGACGGTGGCCGTGGTGCTGCTGACGCTCTCAACAAACATTTGCTCGGACTCCACGCGGATCGTGCCGCCGCCGTTGACTGTGCCGGTGGCGCTGAGCGTCAGGCTGGTGCTGGTAGCGTCGGCGACGGTGGCGGTGATGCTCGTCGCCTGCCACGGTGTTGCCGACTCCATGTCGCCAGCGCCCCAGTTGCCGGTGATCTTGAAGTAGGCCGTCGTGTCGCGGCCGCCGAGATCCATTGAGTCTTCGTTGAGGTGAAGGCGAAGCATTGTCTTCGGGAAGGCGTTACGGGGTTCGAGAACGTAGTCCGTACCTTCCGTCCACGAGTCCGCGTAGCTCTCGTCCCCGCTGGTGTCTGTTTTGCATTCGGTGACGCTGAGGACGTCGTGTATGAGGAGGACGCCGGAGCTGCTGCCGTTGAAGTAGCGCGACTGTCCTTCGGTGACGTAGAAGACGCGGCGCGCCTCCGTCTCGATGTCGCGCGAGGCCGCCTTGAGAATCGCGAGCACCTCGCTGTCATGCGTCGTGCCGCTCATGCCTAGTTTGCTTTTGAGAGCTTCTATGTCCGCGTAGCAGTTCATGATTCGATCACCAGATAGCAGTCGCAGCCAGGGTGCAACGGCGGATGCAGGACGTCAGCGCCCGCCCACATCGGCGACTTGCCCTCGACGCTCACGTTGCTGCCTTGTTTGACGAACGCCTGATCGCTCTCGATGCCTACGACAGCGCCGTTGAGCTGTGAGCAAAAATCACAGTCCCCGCCTTCCCAGCGGATCTTCTTGACGCCGGCCATGCGCCACACCTCGCGCGCGATGGCGCCGTCGCTCTGCGTAACTCTGTCGTTCGCGCGCTGCGCTGCGTCGTTCGTCCAGTCCTCAATACGCCGGGCGATCTCTTCAAGCAGCGCCTCGGGGTTGTTCTCGTTCTTCTTGATGATGCTTTTTATCTCGTTGGCGCTGCGGCCGGCGTGCTTGCCGGAATAGGCGTTCACCCAGCCGCTGATCCACTCCTCGAAACTGTCAGGGAGATTGACGCCAGCGGTACCCGCTACGCTCTCACTCAGGGCGCGCTCCAGTCCTGTGATGGCAGGGCCGAGGATCTTTTTCACGGTATCCGCGTGCGTCTCGCTGTACTTGTCGAGCCATTCCATGAAGTCACCGGCGCTACGCGATCCGAGGAAGCGCTCACTCGCCTCGCGAAAATCTTTTTGCTCCCGTTTAAGCAGCCGCGTATACGCTTCTTCGAGGACAGGCAGCCAGTGCTTCTTGATCTTGTTGCGCTCGTCGCGGCGCGTCGCGCGCACGTGCCGGTGCCGCGGCGCCGTCTTCGTAGTAGACTCGCCGTCAACGGATGGCTGCGCGTTCGGCAGTCCGGCCGGTGACATGTTCAACGGATGCAGGTAGACGTCGCCGCCGTCGTAGGGATTGCGATCTTCTTCGTCGCGCGCCTCGTTCGGCGACAGGATGCCCGCCTGGATGGCGATGTGATGTCCTTCCATCCTCGACTTGTAGTCGCCGCGCAACAGGCCGTCGAGATTGAAGCGTATGAAGAAGTCGCGCTTGGCGTCCTTACCGACAAGCAGCTTGCGATCAAACTCCTGCTCGATGCGAATGCAACGCGGCAGGATCGTGTCCGTGCGAAAATCAAGCTGCAAGTGTTCAATGTTGTTGAAGTGCGCGCGCTCTAACTCCATGATTTTGCTTGGCGGCACGCGGAACGCGCGGCACGCTTCGATCGCCACCACCTTGAGCAATTCCGTGAGTTGCGCGTCCTCGGGGTTGATGCCTATTTCCATAGGCTTGAGGCCGCTGTGCAGCACTGCTGTGTCGTGGCTCTTGCCGCCATAGAGGCGCTTCCACGCTTCAGCGAGTCCGCGCACGAACGCTTCGCCGCCATCGCCCTTAGTGTCTCGCGGAGTGCCTTCCATCACGAGCGCCATGCGTTTGAGTCCATCGCCGCCGAACACGCCCGCGCCGTAGCGAAGCGCCGCGAGGCCGAGGCCGATCGTCTCCTTGAGATACGTGATAGGTGCGACGCCCCGCACTCCGTCTATTAGCAGCGGCCGCAAGTGGATCATGTCGCGTGCGGGATAGATGCGCGTGCCCGATGGCTTCTTCACTTCGTATTCGAGATCGCCGTTGCCGTTGCGCCTGATGCGCACCTGGCGCGGATTCGGCACAGGCCATATGGCCTTCGTCTCTCCGGCATTGGTGCGCTCGATGATCGCATACGCATTCTCGCGCGCTTCCTGATTGGCGATCATGCACTCCAGAAATTCCACGCGCGTCATCTCGGGATTCGGCTCGCGTAGAAGGAGGCTGAGCGGATGGCCGGTGTCGATGCTCTTCGTGCGTCCGTTCTCGCGCTCGCGCCGATACACATGCACCGGCAGCGTGCTGATCGTCTCAGTGACGACTCGGACGCACGCGAACACGGGCGGCAGCTCAAGCGCGATGTCCGGCGTAACGTCTACGCCGGACGAGGTGCTGGAACCGCCGAACCACCGAATCCACGCTTCCTTGAGCGCGGGATCCTTATCCCATACCGACGGATGTGAGCGTTGCTCGCGATTCCACCGGGACTTGATTCTCTCGATTATCGACACTGAACGCCTCGCGCGAGCTGTGTCGTGGGGATGCGCGTTCGCACCAGCCCGGCACGCTCGAGTTCGAGGGCGGCCGTCTCGCTCACTGCCAGACGCCGCCCGTCGCGAAGTTCAAGGACAACGATGCGGACGTCTACGGCAGAATGCTGTACCATACCTGGATGCCTGCCGTTCGGTTGTCGCCGTTGGTGTATGCGATCTCGCATTCGTCTGATGCGCTGAACAGCCAGCCGTCAGCCGGGCGGTATGCCCAGGAGGTTCCCTGTGTAGCGACGTTCACGGTGTAGATGGTGGCGTCGTATGCCGCGCCAGCGCCGGCATCAACGCTGACAGTCAGATTGCCGGTACTCGTATCACTGAGCTTGTATGTTACCTGCTCAACCTTGAACGCGGCTCCGGGCGCCACCGTTAGCGCGCACGTATTTTCCGTCGTGTACGATATGCAGTACAGATTGTGGCCTTGCGTGCTCGTGTCGCCGGCGTCCGCATTCACGACGTCGAACGGATGCACGAGCATGACGGCGAGCACGGCGATCGCCGCGAGGCCCGCGAGCGTGTGCTTCCAGTTCATGTTATGTTCCAATCGCGATCCAGTGGATCACGTCGTCCTTTGTGACGTCATACGTGCTGCCGTCGGCGACGGTGAGCGTGCCGCTAGACTCGCTCACAGCCGCGTCGCTCGTGGCAACTTTGCCGGAGCGAAGGATCATTACCGAGAGCGCCTCGACAGTAGTGAGTCCCGTAGTGATCTCTGCCTTGTTCGCTGTCGCCTCATCGGTTGTGACGGTATGCGCGTCAGCACGGACGCAGCCCGTCATGCTGACGTTGGTGCTGTCGGTGCCCCAGGCGATCGCGCCGCCGGCGGCGGAATCGACGACGAGTTTGTCGCCGCCCTGTTCCGCGAAGACTCCCGCGTTATAGCTGCTTGCCATGTTTTCTTTGCTCCTATACGCAGAGGGGGAGAGCGGCTAAGCGCCGCCCTCCCCGCGTTTCGCTGAGATTACGCAGTACCTTCAGCCGGGCTCGCGTGGAGCTCACCGGCGATGGTGCCGCTGGTGGTGTTGTCTACGGGCGCCTTGCGCGCGCCGTACTGGATCGCCCAGATGGATTCGCACGTGGTCGAAGCGCCGCGTGCGACTTCGCAGCGGACGTAGCGCTCTTGCGGGCGGTACACGTCGATCCACACGTCCTCATCGGACGTGCCGGACGCGACGCTCGTGCCAGCGAGATCGGTGAACGTGCCGTCGCTAGTCGTCCCCTGTGCAGCGTTGATGGTGTTGGCCGCGTTGGCGGTGCCGAAGGACGTCACGAAAAGCACGCCCTCGTAACCGCTCATATCCACGGCGGTGCTGTTGATCGCGTCAGTTCCCGCAGTGGTATGATCCGCGACTTTGGTGATTTTGATTTGCGAGCTGAGATTCATTGTCGTGTCTCCTTACGAGGCTGCCAGCTTGACGCGAGCGAACGCTTCGCTCAGGACAGGCATGCCGTCAGTGTTGAAGCGCCCAATGAACCCAACCTGATTCGAGGCTGCGTACAGCTCGTCAAGCCGCTGCATCTCCAGGTCATGCGCATCGGCGATCCAGTAGTGCGTGAAGTCGCCGATGATGCCGACGTACTGAGACGCCGAGAACGTGGACGGCGCGTACTCGGACTCGATGACAGGGAGATTGAGCAGCGTGTCGGGCTGCCCGAGCACGACGCTCGGCTGCCACAGGTAGTTGCCGGCGCCGTCCTTCAGCTTGGCGATCTGCTTCACCGCGTCGCGGTGGAAGATCCAGCGGGCGCGGGCGCGGTACTGTTGTTTCAACGTGTACTTCGCTTCGAGCAAACCGTCCGTCTTGATCGACGTGGCCGTGTTGCCGGTGCTCACGTCGCGATCGGTGTTGATGCCGTCCGAGGATGCCGTGAACACGCCGAGCGGCTGGCCGCTGCCGGAACCTTCGAGGTACACGTCTTCGAGCGTGACGGCGAACTTGTACGCCAGGCGATCGCGCACGAGGCCCTCGACGCCCGGCATGCGGCGCAAGAGCTCGCGCGAAACCTTGATGTACTTCGCCAGCGGATGGGGATGCAACGAGCGCTTGCCGAAACTCATCGTCGAGTCTTCGGTGCCGATCGCCAGTTCGCTCGTCCATGCGGGATCGGCGGGATCGTTGTCGAGACTCGGAACGCCGAGGCTCTCGGCCGTCGGCACCGAGTACACGGTGGCCAGTCCGCGCATGAAGACTTGATTGTCCACGGCCTTGATCAGGCCGTCCACCCACTGCTCAGGCGGCAGCAGGAAGCCACCGCTCTCGTCCTTGTCGCTCTGCAATGCGCGGATTTCCGCCGTCACATTGCCGGTGCGCAGCCAGCGCGAGTATGCCTCGGCGGCGCGGTTGCCGTCCGCCTTCTCAGGCGCGCCGTCAACGTCCGGCCGCAGCGCCGTCTCGCGCACGTTGTCAAGATCGCGCTCAAGGGATTCCTGCTGCTCGTGACGTTCGACGGCGACTTTAATTTTGCGCGCCTCGTCATGCAGCTTGTCCCACTGAGCGGATTCCTCCGCTGTGATGTCGCGCTTTTCCGCCTCGACTTTGTCGAGGATCGCGCGAGCATCAGAGAGGAGCTTTGCTCTTTCTTTGAGCTTGGCATTTACATCCATGCCAATTCTCCTTCAGTTTCTACTTGTGTCTGTTTCAAACGCAGAAGCGCCACGCGGCTGAATGTCGGATCGTCAGTGGAGTGGTCAGCAAGGACCGGCTCCGGCTGTTCATCCGACGCTCTGTCGCGCGCCTCTGCCGTTGTCGCTGAATACCACGGCTCGGTAACGATGGATACCTCGTGGAGTTTGACTTCTTTGAGCACGCGGATTGTCTGTCCGTCGAGCTGCATCGTCTCGTCCTTCACTGGCGAGAAGCCGAACGACATCTGGTTGATGTCGCCGCGCTCGACTTTCGCGAGGATGTCGCGATCGCTCTGAGCCTTGAGGTTTGGGTAGATCTCGACAGCGAGGCCATGCTCGTCTTCACTGAGCTTGAGCGTGCCGTTCTCGCTGCGCGCGAGAATGATATTGCTGTCGTGGCCGAGGTAGGCTTTGATGTCCTTCTGTTCGCTGAGTGATTTGGAGAACGCGCCGGGCGCGATCATCTCGCCGTACTCGATGCTGTTGAAAACTGCCGCGTAGCCGACGATCTTGGTAGGCTCTTCGCCCTCGCCCTCGGCCCGTGTTTCAACATTGAAGCGCCTGATCTCAGGCTTCGGTATTTTCGACTTCACTGCAACTCCTTACGGGGCCAGGGCAGGGGCCGCCCGCGCCGGTTACCCATTGCCACGTGCCCCCGCCCACGGGAGGGGGACTCACCGATTGACGGGGACGCGCTCTATCGGCTCGCCAGTCCACCGGGCGTCATCAACGCCCCACGGGTGCGGCCGCGCGTCGCTGAGCGTGTTCTCGCTGTTGAGATCGGCGATGTCGTCGTCGATCCAACGCCACGCCACTGTGCCCAATCTATATCCCTTAGCCACGCCGATGCGCCTTAGCCAGCGCGCCCGGCGCTGCCCAACGCGCGAACGCCGGGCGCTAACAAGAGGAAGTTACCACGAGGAACAACATCCCCGTTTTCAGCCGGATTGTCTCATGGGGAAAATGGCGTTGCTATATGTAGCAAGAATTTGCTACATGTAGCATTGATCACCACTGATCAGGCTGGTTGATCGCGTAGAGTTCGCGCGTTTTGAAGTAGCGCCCGCAGGCTTTGCACCTGCGATAGCGCACGACGATACATTCGTTGCCGTCATCTTTTTGGATGGTGTGCGTGACTTTACTCTCGGCAGCTCCGCAATTAGGACAGTACATCCCGGCCTCTTTCTTCCCCAGTTGCCCCGCGCTGTTTGGCCGTATGCTCGCCGTCTCGCTTCACGCGCCGGATGCGCTTGACACAGCCGGCGGGAATCTTCGTGTAGTCGCTGTCGTCACCGTTGACGGTGTGCGCGAGGACGACGGCATAGTCGCTGTCGTCGATGAGATAGCCGACGGTGAAGCGGATGGTGAGGCTCTCGGACAACACCTTGTCGCGCGACTGCCAATTCGGATCGCTCGTTGTGTCGTACCACTCCACCTCCACGAGCGGCGGTAAGCGTTTAGCCATACTACCTCCTCCCTTCGAGCGCCATCTGACAGGCGATCAGCGCTCGCGCCGCCGCGTGTGCGAGGTGGTGCAGTCCCGTCTCAGCATCGTTGCGCTCGCCCCCCACAAACGCTCTGTAATGACGGATGACTGCGTCGAACTCGCCGCTGATCGTCCGGTTGCTGCTGGTAGACACGTAGTCGTCGTCCTTGTGCTTCTCGGCGCCGTAGGCGAATGCCGACGCCACTTGGCGCAATGCAGAGCTCGGGATCAATGAGTATCTCGGTGCTGGTGCTGTCATGCCGCTATTCCTCCATTCCCGCCATAAAATACTTACGAAAGAGATCGCCTGCGCGAATCTTGTCTAGCGCCACGAATCCGATCGCGATACAGAGCGTTCCCGCCTTTGACATGCGTCCGTCCATCCTGCGATCCGACAGGTAGGCTCCAAGTCGGATGAGCTTCATGGACAGGCGGAATACCCACCAGCTCCAGTGCCAACGGTTTATATCGACGCATAGTATGAGTTGCCGATTCTCCGCGTCCACCGTCTCGCTGAGTATTTGGCAAAAGGCAGGAATCCTGTCCTTTGTCCATCCCAATGCGCTCGCGCTTAATGTAGCCATAGTTCCTCCTATACCACGATTATCCCTGGTGTTGCTGTCTCCGGCTGCACGATGGCTCGCGAGAGGCCCATCGCCGCAGCCACTACGCCGTCTATCTTGTAACGCCGGTATCCTTTGCCGCCGCTGCGCGCGCCCGGTATCCTGTCGCGCTTCATGAGCTTCGTGTTGCCGCTTGAATCGCCGACGAGCTGGCAGTTTGAGATCTGCCAGTTGAGCACCGGATTGTTCGGATGACGGAGTTCGCCGCGACGGATCAGCTTGCGGAACTCCGTTACTGGCGCGTGCATGCTCACAGTGCCTTGGCCGTGAGGCACCATTGTCAGCCCCTCAGCGCCAAGCTCGGTGATGATCTGCGTGGCCATGTACCTGTCGTATGCGATCTCCGGCACGTCGAAGCGCTGCACCGTCTCAAGAATGTGCCGCTTGATTTCCCGGTAGTCGATGATGTTGCCAGCCGTGCCAATGATGTGGCCGTCCCTCAGCCACACGTCATACGGTGCAGCGTTACGCTCAGCCTGCTCCAGCGCCATCATGCGAGGCAGCCAGTACCACACCCAGACGCGGTGGTGATCGTCGTCGCCGTCCGGCGGGAACCACAGCGCGAAGGCTGTGAGATCGTCTTCGAGCGACAAGTCAAGGCCGCCGTATGCGCGGCGGTATGCGAGGCTGTCGATGTTGAACTCTTCGCCGCAGTCGCGCCATTCGCGCTGATCAACCCACACCTCGCTCGCGCGCGTCCAGATGTTCAAGTGGTAGCGCATGAAGTTGCTTTGCTCTGAAGGATTCACTACCGCCTCGTCGTGGAGTTCCCTGAAGTTCTCCGGCTGAAGGATGGCGCCATAGCTCGGATTCGCTCTACGCCATACCTCCTCGTCGTGCCAGTCGGATTTCGGATCGGCACGGTACATGAGCGAGAAGTAGCTCCAGTTCTGAACAGCGCCAGTCTGGATCTTCTCGCTGAGTTCCCACTGATTCCACGCTATGCTCGTCTCGTCGTAGATGCCGGCCGTGGAGATCGCCAGCATGAGCGGTTGCCTGCGCGAGACGCCGCCGCCTTTGAGTGTCTGCCACATGAGAGGACTCTGCACGTGCAGCTCGTCGAGGTAGACGTGACTCCACTTGACGCCTTCCGCGAGTTGCGCATCACTCGAGAGAACGCGGTAAATGCCGCGGCCTTTGCGCGGATAGATGCGGCGCGTGCTGTCTACGAAACGGAGGCGCTTAGCGAGTGCAGGCGATGCCTTCGCGAGGTGGCTCGACTCGTTGTAAATGATCGCCGCTTGATCTCTGTCGCCGGCCGCGACGTACACTTCAGGCGCGCGCTCGTTGTCTTTGGTGAGTCCGTAGAGCGCGAAGTAGGAACACAGGAAGCTCTTGCCGTTCTTCTTTGGAGTCCACAACGTACCGCGGTGGAAGCGTCGTGTGCCGCCCGGGCGCATCCAACCGAACAGCGGTATGGTGAGATCGTAGATCTGCCAGTCGATGAGGGAGACGCGGCCGCCGCCTTCCTCGGGGGGATAGCGCAAGAACGAAGCGTACTTGCACACGCGGCGGCCGGCGGCCTCGTCCATGTAACAGCCGTCGAGGACGGCGTCTACGTCGCTGAGACTGCGTATCCACCAGGGGTTCCAGCCGCCGCGCTCGGCAGCATGCACAGCGTCGGTGTAGCGCGGGTGCTCCTCAGCAGGACGGCCGAGGGCATAGCGCCACAGGCCCGAGGCGTAGGCGGGGCGGACGGGGGTGTTATCTATGAGCCAGGGAGGAGTCAAATCAACTTATCGCCATACCCGCACTTGGTAAGTAACTCTGTGACAGCACGACCTTGCTTATCCAAAAAGAATTCAAATCCTTGATTGCTGTCGCGTAAGGCTATAAGTTGCTCTTGTTGGACAGACTTCATCGCGCTTGACAAGACCATGCGCATTTCAGATAGAGCACTATTCCCGCCGGGTGTGGGCGTATTCATCAGGAATCGGCGCAGTGCCAGCGCAGGATTGCCTCTCTTGAGATTCTCTCCAGTCGTCAATTGCTGATAGAAAGCTGGGATTTGGTTGGGGCATGCCTTCAATGCGAACGCACACGCGGCACAAACTGCTGCGTTGCGCACTCGCTTATCTGTAGATCGATGCGCAATAGAATATTCGATTTCTTTCCCATACACATCAAGAACAGTCAAGCAGGTTGGAACGCTGAATTTTCCAGTCAGTAAGTTCCTGCTATATACGCACAGCAAGAGGATATACCGCGCCACTGACGCCACCAGAGCACCGTTTTTGATCCCGTGCCTAAGCGAGATTTGCTGACCCACGCCGCGAATACGGTTTCTGTCAATAGCATCAATGGTAAGTATTCCGCTGCGAGACCCGTTGTGGGGAATGTCCCTCGTAACCATTATATCTATTGTCGCCCCGGACTCGATCACGGCAAGCAAACGGTGGACGCCATCAATCAATTCTCCCGCGTCGTCGATTGCGATTCCTTGATGAGTAAGCAACCACTGATTGCTTTTCATTTCGCGCGCATACGAAGAAACCACCGATGGAGACGGCGTTCTTTGATTCTCTTTTACCCAATGATTATCAAGGATGCTCTGGGCTTTCTTTGGTGTAATCGTCTCTACTTTAGTTCTCATTTATCCACTCCCTGAAGGCTTGTTTATCCTTCTTGTTTGCCCGCTTCCAGTAGCGCTTCAGCCCTAGAAGGGCAACGCTCTCCTCTGGAACCTCAATACGATCCATCGGCACATCTTCAGGATCGCGCGGTACGTGCTCCTTCTTCACCGTCTCGTTGTATGCTTGGTTGATCGACTTCTCTCCCTTTTTCACGGCCTCCTTTGTTTCATCCGTGCCCTTGTCAATGACTGTCCTCGCCTGCTCCACCTTGCGCGCCGACGTGCCCACTACGGCGGCCGTTTCGGCGGACGATGCGCGAGCGTGATGGTCTTGCTTATTTACGCAATCTTGCGTTAATTTATTTTGTCCGCCGCTTGGCCTTCCCGCCTTCCTCCGCTTGTCCACTTCCTCAATCCACCGCAGCAGATCGGCGTCGCTCAGGTTGCGGCGATCGCGCTGGCTGTGAATCGCGTACTCGACAGCGGCGTCTTCGCTGTCAAAGTTCCTATAGCTGACTGGTATGTCATCGAAGCCCGCAGCGAGGGCAGCGGCCACGCGCGTGTGACCATCAATCACCACATCCTTTTGCGCCCAGATGACGACGGGATGCGCGGCGTCATAGCCATTCGCCTCCATGTCTTTGGCTATTGCGTCGAGGGTACGCGCATCAACAGGGAATAGTCCCTCGAACGGCTCGCCAGTCTTTATTGCTTGTGGGTCCATATGTCCTCCTTTGGCTTGCCTTAACCCGTTGCGTTTCTATTGCACCCGCGCGCCCCAACTCGCAATGAGCGTGCCGACTAACTCAGTAATCTCACGCTGAAGCTCGGGCGGTATGGATTGCAGTTCCGTGAATTCCTGCTGGCGCGGCAACTTCTCTTCGATGGCTCTGCGTTGCCGACGCGCCGCTTTTTCCTTCGCGGCTTTCGCGCGCATGTCGCGCAGCTCTTCAATCTGTGGCTTGAAGTAGTAGCTATGGCCGCTGCCGTTCCTGAGTATGTAGAGATTGCTTCTGCGCAGAAGTCTCGTAAGCGCGCCGCCGCCTGGTGAGCCGAGTATCTTCCCCGCCTCTTTTCTGTTGACGAAGTCTCTCTCTCTGAAGGCCGTCACGATGTCTTTGTTTGTCATGTCCCTGTCCTCCTGTTTGCACTTAGACTGTGCCTTCCGTAGTTCCCAATCGGCCCTGCGATCTCATCGCACAGTTCGTCCCAATCTTCCTCGGTGATGTCGGAATCAATGTACTGCCAGCACAGCCGCTGCTCTGTCTCTTGTTGCGTGTTGGGCTTCCACCACATACGATGTTCGAGTGGCGCGATGATGCGTCCGTCGCGTCGCGCTTCGTGGGTGTATTGCGCCATGCGACTACTACATTCCCTGCACCAGTTAGACCACACCTTCCGTTTGCTGTGCCACAGGAAATCTGATGGATAGCCTGGCATGCCGCAGAGTGCGCAACGATGGCCTGGTATCAACTCGTCTGATTCAACCTGTCTCGCTGGTTTGCGCGGACGGCCCATGTGCTACAACTCCTCGAATGCAGTATGTTCGTCTTGCTCTCGCAGTGGCAGATTCGCAACGCCAAGGCGGCCGAGACTCGCTGGTGTGAGTCCCCACTCCTTGAGCGCGGCCGCGAGTTCGCGCGCGCGGCTCTGGCGGATCTTCTCGTAGGGATGAATCGATCGCGTACCGTTCGTGTTCCAGAGAACGATGTCGTCGAGCGACGCGACGCGCAGACGCATGTCCTCGTAGTCGGCGATCTGCCAGCACAAGTACACAAATGCGTCTACGGTGTTCTCATCGAGCCGGCCAGCGTCCTCCATGATCGGCGCCAGGCGGTTCCAGATCGCCGCCGCCGAGCCCTGAACGTGCTGGGGACGAGGTGTGCGCGACGTGCATGGCGCGAGCGCGGGAGTGATCGGCGCTGGCGCCGCCGGCGCGCTTGGTTTGGATCGTTTGCGCTTGCGAGGAGACGGTGTGCGCTTAGCGGCCTTTGGCCGCGGCATCGCCTTCGCCTTGCGCTTAATAGCCTGTTTTTTAGGTGCTTTCATAAGTCCTTACCTCCCGGATGCCTATGAACTCAACCGACATTCATTCTCAAAACACTTTGTCCGCGCTTCGGGACGGTAGCACCCAGAACCCCAACCCCCCTACTGTACTGTGGTAGTAGTACAGTGGGTACCCGGCATACCGTGTCGCCCGTGCCGCCTGGCATCCCCGGTGTGGGTGCTGGTGGGTAGCGTCGGCGGGCGGTGTGCCGTGGGTGTGTGAACGAGTGCGTGTGAATAGACAACATACATCAGTCATGCAGGATATCCCCGTCTGAGCCGCTCACCCTGGGTGCTGAATCAACCGTGTCGGTTTGCGCAGACATGCCTCGCAACTCGCGCATCGTCTTCGCGCTGTGGCACGAGTGGCACAGCGTTTGCCAGTTCGACGTGTCCCACATCAGCGCGTAGTCGCCTCGATGCGGAACGATGTGATCCACCTGCACGCGCTCAGGTGATCCGCACACGACGCAGCACGGATGCTCGTTGAGGTACGCGCGCCGTGCATCAGTCCACGACTTGCGTCTGTACACTTTGTCGCGCTGTCTCTTCGCTGGTGTTCGCTC
>Ga0209606_1001923_pt1 | contig 24365 bp, 24 predicted proteins | sample AD_UKC057_MetaG_FD_184412 | JGI IMG/M metagenome (GOLD analysis project Ga0209606, IMG submission 184412) | Active sludge microbial communities of municipal wastewater-treating anaerobic digesters from USA - AD_UKC057_MetaG (SPAdes) (version 2) | ecosystem: Engineered > Bioreactor > Anaerobic >...
AAAGCGGCCAGGCTGGTATTTTGCTGGTTGGCGCCAGCGGTACCGGTAAAACGATGGTAATTAATGGCGTTGCTCAGTTAATGGTTGAAGAAAGAGTGCCAAAATTTTTACAGGATAAGCGTTTGGTGGAAATAGATGTTTCCCGTCTGGTGAGCGGCGCCACCGCCGCTGATGCCCAAGAAAGACTTCTGACTTGTATTAATGAGACGGCTCGCGCCGGTAACATCGTTTTGCATATAGCTAATATTGAAAATTTAGTTGGAATTAGTTCTGGCGGGGAAGGAAGCTTAGATCTTTCGGAGGTGTTAGCCGAAGCTTTAGTCAGGAAGATGATTTTTTGCCTAGCTACTATTAATAGTGAAAATTATTCCCGTATTTTAGAAAAGACAGCTTTAGGCGAAGCGATGACAACTGTTGGCATTAAAGAGCCGTCCGTTAATCAGGCTATTCAAATGTTGGAAAGTAAAGTTGCTTGGTTTGAAAATAAATATAAAATTTTCATTACTTATAATGCAATTGAACAGGCGGTAGTCATGTCTTCCCGCTATTTACACGATAAATATTTACCAGATAAAGCGATTACTCTTTTGCAAAATGCGGTGATGATCGCGGCTAAGGCCAAGAAACGCGACCCGCGCCAAGCTATCTGCTCCAAAGAACAGGTGGCGGCCGCTATTAGCGAAATGACCGGAATTCCCACTCAAAAATTAACCGAGAGCGAGGGCCAAAGATTACTCGCTTTAGAAGAGAGAATTCATCAGCGGATGATTGGTCAGGATGAAGCTGTCAGCGCCGTGGCTTCCAGTCTCCGCCGAGCGCGCGCTCAACTCAAAGACGCTAAGCGTCCAATTGCCAGCTTTCTTTTCTTAGGTCCGACCGGCGTCGGTAAAACTGAGTTGGCCAAAACTGTTTCCGAAGTGTATTTCGGTGATGAAAATTATATGATTCGCTTGGATATGAGTGAATATCAGGCGGCGGATAGTATTCGTAAAATGATTGGTGACGTCGACGGCACTCTCGGTTATCTGACGGAAGCCGTGCGTAAGAAACCTTTTTCTTTAATTTTGTTAGATGAAATCGAAAAAGCCCATCCAGATATTTTGAATCTTTTTTTGCAGTTGCTTGATGACGGCCGTCTTACCGATGGACAGGGTCGGACGATAAGTTTTACGGAATCTATCATTATCGCCACTTCCAATATTGGGGCTGTTTATATTCAAGAACAAATCAAAGCCAAGACCGATATCGGACTAATTAAACAGGAATTGATAGATAATCAGTTGAATAAGTTCATGCGTCCGGAATTAATCAATCGTTTCGACGGCATTATCGTGTTCAAACCACTTACCGAAGAAAATATTTTTCAGATTACCACCCTTATGCTTAAAGGTATCAAGAAACGTTTAGCGGAAAAAGGCATTAATTTGAAAGCGGATAGGAAAGGGGTGATGAAACTTGCTCAAGCTGGTTATGATCCTAAATTTGGCGCCCGCCCTTTGCGCCGCTTATTACAGGACAGGGTTGAAGATAGCATTGCCAATAAGATATTAGCCGGAGAATTGAAGCGTCGCGATACGGTGGTAATTGACGCGCAAGCCAATATCGGCGTGGATAAAGGTCGTGCCCTTTAAAATGAGAGAAAAATAAAAAACCTCGCACCGTTATGTCGGTACGAGGATTGATGAGGATTGATTTTGTGTTTTTACAATATTTTAAAGAGTGGCCGCTTTTAAAGCTTTTTGCTTTTTCGCTCTTCAAAAATATTGTTAAAGACGTGCCAACACCTTCTAACTTCATTAATGTTGGCCTCTGTGAGGGCAAGTTTTTCCTTTATTATTTTTTCGGGGCATTCCGCCCGCTTTAGGCGTTTTTTAAGAGCTTCTTGGTTGCTCTCCATTTCTTGAATTTTTAAAAGAAATAGTTCTTTTATTTCCCCTAAGTCTTGAGGAGAAAGAGCTCTAACTACTTTTTCTAATTCGTCATTGCTCAGGTTACCCTTCATAAAAGGGCTGATCCTTTCTTCTGCTTTTTTCTTCATTTTTTTAAATATTTTTATTGAACAATAACTAGATATTAACCCAAATTTATTTTAATATCAAGATTACATCTTATTAAATTATGTTGTTAAATTTAGGCTTTTTCCTGGCTGCCACTATTTTGTCCTTTATTTTAAGCTTGCTTGTTCGTCGCGGCGCTCTTTTTTTAAAGATTACAGATTGTCCAGACGGCGTGCGTAAATTACATCATAAAGAAACGGCTTTGTTGGGAGGGGTGGCGATTTTTTTAACTTTTTTTATTATTCTCTTTTTTGCCAGTTCTCAGATTTTATCAGGCGATTTAGAAATACATCATTGGCTGGGTTTTTTCGCTGGCGCTTTAATTCTAATGATTGGCGGTTTTTTGGATGATAAATATAATCTGGCGCCGCACTGGCAGATTATTTTCCCCGTGTTGGCGGCTTTGGCGCCGATTGCGGGCGGCGTTGACATCACAAAGATATCCAATCCCTTCGGCGGGTTTATAATAATACCCGCTGTTTTAAGCGCTGTTTTTATAGTTTTGTGGCTTTTAGGAATGATGTACACCACTAAGCTTTTAGACGGCGTGGATGGTTTGGTTAGCGGTTTGGGTCTCATCGGTTCTTTGGTAATTTTTCTGTTTACTTCAACTACTCAATATTCCCAACCGGATATTGCTATCGCCGCTTTGATTTTTAGCGGCGCTTGTTTAGGTTTTTTAATTTTAAATTTCAATCCGGCTAAAATATTTTTAGGCGAAGGTGGCTCGCTTTTAATCGGATATGTTTTAGGGGTTTTGGCGGTTATTTCTGGTGGCAAAATAGCAATCGCTTTATTGATTATGGGTTTGCCGATTTTAGATGTATTTTGGACGATTATCAGGCGTTTACTTAAAGGCAGGAATCCTTTCCGTTTTGCCGATCGTCAGCATCTGCATCATCGTTTGCTTGATTTAGGCTTGTCGTCGCGGCAGACAGTCGCCGTTTTTTATGTTTTTGCGGCTGTTTTCGGTTTAAGCGGCCTCTTTTTGCAAAGCCGGGGAAAGCTATTCGCCCTCCTTATTCTTTTAGTGATAATGCTTCTTTTGATTATCTTTTTTTCTTGGTGGGAGAGGGCGCGTCGTCCCCGTTTGTTGTTTCATATTTGCTGTGCTCCTTGCGCTTCTTATTCTACCCAGACAAAATTAATGCCACATTACCGCGTCACTTGGTATTTTTATAATCCCAATCTATCTTCTCTTCAGGAATATGAGCGCCGTTTACAGGCCGCGCGCCGAGCGGCGGATATTTTGAAAGTCGATTTAATTACTGTGCCCTATCGCCATGAAGCTTGGCGAGAGCTAGTGAGAGACAGGGAGCGCGATGCGGAAAGAGGCGCTCGCTGTCAGTTATGTTATCGGGAAAGACTGCAAGCCGCTTATGATTTTGCCAAGCGTCGCAGTTTCCGCTATTTTAGCACTAGCTTATTGGTTAGTCCGTATAAGGACGGAGAGGCGATTCGAAAAATTTGTCGAGAATTAGCGGCTGAGGGCGGTCCGGTTTTTCTTAATCAGGATTTTCAGGCGGATAACGGCTTCCGCGCTTCCTTGGATTGGGCGCGGGAAAGAGGCTTGTATTTACAACGTTACTGCGGCTGCGAGTTCAGCTTTCGCAAATAAATTAAAGTATACGCATGAAAATATTAAATTTTACATTTTTCTTCTTATTCCTGCTTTTAGCGGTTACTGACGTTCAGGCCAACGGTTTACCGGACGCTGATAGAGACGGCGTACCGGATAAAGATGAACAGGAAGTATATTATACCGACATGTATGCCGTCGATACCGACGGCGACGGTTATAGCGATTTTGAAGAAATTAACCGCGGTTTTTCACCACATAATCCCGAGCCGGTGAGATTAATTGACAGTGATATGGACAGTGACGGTTTAAGCGATGCCTGGGAGATAAAATTTAGAACTAGTCCAGTTTTAGCTGATACCGACGGCGACGGTTTTAAAGACGGGGAAGAGGCTGATTATGGTTTTAATCCGGCTCTAGCCGAAGGGGCGCGCCTGGATGTATCTTTGCGGGTAAATTTATCTTCTCAGACTTTAGATTATCTTTTAAACGGTTATGTTTGGAAAAGTTTCCCGATTTCTAGCGGCAAAGCGAGCACGCCCACGCCGACCGGAGAGTTTAAAGTGAATAATAAGATCAAGAAGGCCTGGTCTCAAACTTATGGACTATGGATGCCTTATTGGCTTGGATTAAACGCCGGCAGTATTGGCATCCATGAGTTGCCAATTTGGCCAAACGGTTATCGTGAAGGTGAAAATCATCTCGGTACGCCGGTTTCGCACGGATGTATTCGCTTAGGCCTTGATGCCGCTTCTTATATATATGATCGCATTCCGGTGGGCACGACAGTTTTAATACCCTAGTTTTTGAGTTTGTGTAAAGATTTATTATATATTATTATATAAATATATCCTTATATATTTTTTAAAATAATCAGCTGCTTTTCTGTTGGATTGAAAAAGCTTTTATGAAAAAACGCTATTATTTCCTTATTTTTATTCCATTTCTCGCTTTATTGGCCGGCGGCTGTTCTTTGCCGTGGTCAAAGAAGGCGCCAGCGGAGAATATTGAAGATAATGTCATTATTATTGACAATCAAGCCGAAATTTCCGCTTCCGGTCAGATGAAGAAATTCTCCGATTATCAAGAATTAAAATCATTTCTTGACACTCATGCCGTGGAAACACTGAGATCTTATCGAGGTGGCTTAGCAACTCCGAGTATCGATGCAGCCGTCGCCGCTAATGACGCAGTTTTTCATGAAAGTTCGTCCCAGAGGGTAAAAAATTCTTTTGCTGACAGTGATTATTCTCAGACCAACGTTCAGGTTGAGGGAGTTGATGAAGCTGATATTCTTAAAACTGATGGTCGTTATATCTATGCGGTGGTTTATCAAGACCTTTATATTATTCAAGCCGATCCGGCTGAAGAGACGCGGGCAGTGGCAAAAATATCTTTCACTTCACGACCTAGTAATATATATCTTGATGGTCAACATCTAGTAGTTATCGGTGCTGACAATCAATTAATGGAGAGCAGTGTTTATCAAAATTTTCGTCGCCAATCACCTTATACTTTCGTGAAGATTTTTGATTTATCTAATCCGACCAGCCCGAAGCAAATCAGGGATTTGGATTTTGAGGGCTCCTATCGCGATTCTCGGGTAATTAACGGCCGCTTATATTTGATTATTGATAATTATAATACTTATATTCCTGGAGAGAGGGTGGTGCCGCGTCTAGTTGATGGTGGCAAAATTCTTACTAATGATTGTTCAAGCGCTGATCGTTGTTTTGCTCCTGACGTTTATTACTTTGATTTGCCTTACGATTCCTATAATTTTATCTCAATCAATACTTTGGATTTGCGCGCTGACGATGCTCCGGTCGCCGCTCAAACCTATATTCTTAACGGCGCTCAAACCATTTACGTTTCGGCGAAAAATATTTTTATCACCTATACTCAGCATCTTGATGAGTCTGATTTGCGCTTGGCGGTAATGAAAAACGTACTTGGTGCAAAATTGAGCAGCGCGGAACAAGCTCGAGTCGAGAAAATCAATCAGACTGATAGTGATATTTTAAGCCCGTCAGAGAAAAAACAGAAGCTTTTACAACTGTTTCAAAATTTTTTGAACGCGCAATCGTCAGCGGAATTAGTCTCTCTGGAATCAGAGATTGCCGCCGCCCTAAAGCAAGAGTATGAAAATCAGTCACAAAATTGGGAGAGAACTATTATTTACAAATTAGCTTTAAACGGTGGTAAGCCTGTTTATCGCGCTACCGGTTCAGTGCCGGGAGCAGTTTTGAATCACTTTTCTTTGGATGAAGATGCTGATGGAAATTTGCGCTTAGCGACGACGCGTAGCCGTAATTTCAGCACTCTAGCTGGTGACGATGATTCTTATTCCAACGTTTATGTTTTATCCGCCGACTTACAATTGCTTGGCCAAGTGGAAAATTTAGCGCCAGGCGAAAGAATCTATTCCGTTCGCTTTTTGGGTAAGCGCGCCTATCTTGTCACTTTTAAGCAGACCGATCCTTTATTCATTATTGATCTCAGCGATGTTAAGGCGCCGAAATTTTTGGGAGAGCTTAAAGTCCCTGGTTTTTCTCAATATCTTCATCCTTATGACGATAATACTTTAATTGGTTTAGGCCAAGATACCACCGTTGACGCCTATGGTAATGTGCAAATAGGCGGTTTGAAGTTATCTTTGTTTGACGTTAGTGATCCGACTAATCCCCGCGAACTTGATTCTTATGTTGCTGGCGGCGCCGGCAGTAATTCTTTAGCTTTATCTAATCATAAAGCTTTTCTTTTCAGCCGTGATAAGAATTTATTAGTCATTCCCGCCTCACTTACTTCGTCTTTAGACAGGGGGCGCGTTTATTTCAGTGGTGCTTTAGTTTTTGCCGTCGAGCAGGGTAAATTTATTTTAAAGTCGCAGATTGATCATTCTGACGGAGGAAAATATCAGCGTTCCGATTATTGGTGTGGTGCCTATTGCTATGATAATTCCGTGCAGAGAATACTGTATATTAAAGATGCTCTTTATACTTTTTCTAATAAGTATTTGAAGGTTAATCGTTTAAGCGATTTTCAATCTTTACAATCGGTAAAGCTGATAGACGACACGGCGGCTGATTTTGAAGTCGAATCTTTGCCCAGCGAGAATATTATCAATACCGTCAATAATATTGAAGAATCTCCGGCAGTCAAGCCGTCGCCCCTGGGACCGTCTTTGCCTTCGGCTCCGATAGAGCCGGCAACGATTTTTGTTGAAGAATCAGGCGATTCTAATCGTTTAGAATCGGCCACCAGTAGTCTTCCGTTTGAGGGAGATATAATTACCCCCGAAGAAACAGCTTCATCCACTTCAGAGACGCCTGAAAATATGTCTGAATCGCTGATACCTTAATTTTAATTTATGTTGAAGAAAAATTTAGCTCTATTATTTAATTGGTATTTTTGGCTAACTCCTATTTTATTTTATTTGGGTTGGCGCATTGCCGTAATTTACCCATCTTCTTTATGGATAGTCGTGCTTGCCGCTTGTATTTTATTAATCCCCTCTGTCTACGAAGCTACCGAAAGGCGTTTATCTTGGCTTTCGGTCGCTATTTATGTTAATTTGGCTGTGTTGATTGTTAGTTTCTATTTATTTATTTCCTTAATCGCCTCTCCTTGGATACTAAGCCTTCTATGGCTGATTATGCTTTGGCATCTTTATCGTTATCTGTTGTTCGTTAAGAAATTTGTTGCCATTAAGCAGAATGATTATTTTATTCCTATTGCTTTTGTTAGCTCCTTAGCGGCTTCTTTTTTTGCGGCCGCTTCATTGTTCGGCTTGCAATCTTTTTTAACTCTTTCCCCTTGGCCGTTGTTAGTGGTTTTCTTGGTTTTATTGATTATTAATACTGAAGCGCTGGCTATTATTCAAGGCTGGCAAAATAAACACAATCAGATTATTTGGCCTTTAATTGCTTTTTTTACCGTCGAGATTACCATGATGATTACTTTATTGCCGTTGAATTATCTTATTTCCGGAATATTATCAGCTTTAGCCTATTACTCGGCAATTAATTTTGTCCGTCTTTATTTAGAGAATAATTTAAAAAGGCATAAGATTAGAAATTATGCTTGGTTTACGGCTGTCAGCTTGGCCATCATTTTATTAAGCGCCCGCTGGCTTTAACTAAAAATATGAAAAATAATTATTTGCCCCTAATTTTAATTGCCACCTTTTTTGGACTTTTAGCTGGCGCCGCCGGTGCGCTTTTTGCCAATTTTTATGCTGCTAACGATAGTTCTTTTGCTCTGAATCGTGAACTTAATTTAAGTAATTATGGTTATTTGAGCCCAAGCTTGGTTATCCGTGATGCTAAAAAAGTTGTAGTGAATCAGGACGTGAAGACCGATGAAACTATTCGTAGTTTGAAATCTAGCCTGCTCGGAGTTTTTGTCCGAGCCGAAGATGAGGACTCTTACTATAAGTTAGAACAGCCTTTTGCCTCTGCTTTAGTGGCTACTAGCGATGGTTGGGTAATGGCTGCCTGGCCCGAAGAATTATCAAAGAGCGTACTGGAGAGAATTCCTCAGGATTTTGTTGTTATTGATAGTAGTCGTAAAATTTATAAGATTAATCAAGTGGTCGCCAAGACGGACACAATTGGTAATTTTGTTTTTATTCACCTGCTTGATGCTTCTGGGTTTAGTGTGCGTCGTTTAGTCCCGGATGAAGAAATTAAATCCGGGCAATCTTTATTGCTAGCTGGTGGCAATAATATTTTTTTACTAAATTATTTAAGTGGAAAAAATTTTGATGACGTTATTTTATCTAGTGACGATTACGCACGGACATTTAGCTTGACTTATCAGATTCAAGCGCAACCATTTTTTGTTTTTAATCTTTCTGGTGAAATCATCGGCGCTATCGACAATCACGGCCGCTGGCTCACTTCTCCGGAATTATCTGTCTATTGGCAATCCCTGCTGAAGGAAAAAAAATTATATTGGCCTTCTTTGGGCGTTCATTATCTAAACCTATCTGCCGTAGTGGGGGCAAGCGATTTACCAGCTAAAGGAGCAAAACTGCAGGGAATCAACAATCTTCCGGCCGTGGTTAAAAATAGTCCGGCCGAGAAAGCGGGATTAATGGCCGGTGATATTATTAATCGAGTTAACGGTATTGAATTAAATTCCGAAAATGATTTGGCTGTGATTATTTCCTCCTATCAGCCTGGCGATAGTTTAAGTATAGATTATACTCGTCAGGGGAATAGCCTGCAGACCGAAGTTATTTTGGGAAAAAGAGAATAATATTATGAAAATAAGAAGCTTGAAAAAGAAGAAAAAATGGCAGGGGCAAACAGTATTGTTGCGCGTTGATTTTAACGTTCCCGTTTCGAACGGCCGTATTGGTGAAGATTATCGGATTACCGCCGCTTTACCCACTATCAAGTATTTGCGTGAGCATGGCACTCGTCTGCTTATAATTAGCCATTGGGGAGATCCCGAGACTAGTGATCAGGCCCTGTCGACCAAGCCGTTGGCTAGGCGTTTGCAAAAATTATTGGCGGCGCCGGTAAAATTTGTTCCCGACTTGCTTGGTCCTAAAGCACAGAAAGCGGTGGCGAATTTACAGGAAGGAGAAATAGTGTTTTTGGAGAATTTACGCTCTCATCCCGGAGAAAAGAAAGATGACTCGTCTTTTGCTAAAGAGTTGGCATCTTTGGCTGATGTTTATGTGAACGAAGCTTTTTCTGTCTGCCACCGCGCTCAAGCTTCGGTGAGTGCAATTACTCGATATTTGCCGGCCTTTGCCGGCTTGCAGTTGGAGGAAGAATTAAAGAATCTGCAAAAAATATTGAAACCGGTCAAGCCTTTAGTGGTAGTGATGGGTGGGGCAAAGATAAGCACGAAAGCGCCTTTAATTAAAAAATTATATGCTCGTTCCGCCCAGATTATTATTGGTGGTGGCTTGGCTAATACTTTTTGGAAGTATCAGGGGCTGGAAATAGGAAAATCTTTATGCGATGAGGAGTCGGCTGGATATTTAAGCCAATTTTTAAAAAATAAAAAACTGTTACCCAAAATTATTCTACCGGTTGACGTAATTGTCGCCTCCGCGCAGGGGAAAATTCGGCGCTGTTTGCCGTCGGAAGTAAAAAAGAGTGATTGTATTTTTGATATAGGTCCGGACAGCATCGCTCTTTTTAGTTCATATTTGAAAAAGGCGAAGACAATAGTTTGGAACGGCCCTTTAGGAAAATTTGAGGATACTCCCTATAAACACGGGACCATGGCTATTGGCACTATTATTGCCGCTTGTTCTACCGGACGCGCTTTTGGTTTGGTTGGAGGAGGAGAAACGGTTAAGGCTTTGAAGATGACAAAGATGGAATCATATGTAGACTGGGTGTCGACTGCGGGTGGGGCAATGCTTGCTTATTTGGGGGGAGAGAAAATGCCTGGTTTAAAAAATATTATTTTTTAATAGTATGCCGAAAAAAAACGATAATTTAATTGCCGCCTTAAGTGCTAGGGAAATATTAAATGCGTGCGGTTATCCGACTCTAGAAGCGACGTTGACTTTATCTTCTGGCCAGAAGGTAAAGGCAAGCGTTCCTGTTGGTTCGAGTCCCGGAGTATTTGGTGCTAAAGATTTACATGATGGCGATCGCCGGCGCTATCAAGGTAGAGGAGTTTTATTGGCGGCTAATCATATTAATGAGTTGATTGCTCCGCGTTTGTTGGGTATATCCGTAGACAAACAAGAAGAAATTGATCGTATTCTTATTGATTTAGACGCTACGCCCGATCGGCGTCAGTTAGGCGCAAATACTATTTATGCCGTGTCCGTAGCGGTGGCGCGGGCAGGTGCTTTGAGTTCCGGTTTGGAATTATTTACCTATATTTCCAGTCATTTTAAACTTGCTCAGCCTGTTTGTGTGCCCACCCCTCTTTTTAATATGTTCAATGGCGGTAGTTATGCTGATACCAATTTAGACTTTCAGGAATTTTTACTTGTTCCCCAAAAAGAGTCGCCGACTTTTATTGCTAGCACTTGCGAAGGTAAGGCGGAAAGAATGGTCAGGGCAGGAGCAGAGGTTTTTCATGCTTTAGGCAAACTTTTGTGTGAATCTGGTTATGATGTTGATACTGGCTTAGAAGGTGGCTACGCTCCGGATATGGACTCCAGTCTCAAGGCTTTGGAGTTGATGTTAGCGGCTATCGTGAAAGCCGGCTATAAGCCGCGGATAGATTTTAATCTCGGTTTAGATATAGGTTCGGCCCGTTTGTATGATGAAAATGCTAAGCAGTATATTTTTGCCCTAGATAATTCTTATTTTAGCGCGCAGAGCTTGTTGGGCCTATATAATGATTGGCTACAGAAATATCCTTTAGTTTATCTTGAAGATGGTTTGGCGGCAGATGATTGGCCAGCTTGGCGAGAAGTGACAGCTTCTTTGGGAGATAAGTTGCTCATAGCCGGTGATAATTTATTTTCTAGCAGCTTGGAAAGATTGCGCCGTGGTATTGCGGAAAAAGCCGCGAATGCTATTGTTATTAAGCCAAATCAAATTGGAACCTTGACGGAAACTGTTGAATGTGCGAAACTAGCTCAACGTCAGAATTATCAACTGGTCATATCCCATCGTGCTGGCGAAACCAATGATGATTTTATTGCGGATTTAGCCGTTGCTCTTTGTGCTCAATATTTGAAAGCCGGTTCTCTGTCACGTGGGGAAAGAGTCGCTAAGTATAACCGTTTGACCGAAATTGCCGCTATTATGGCGGCTAGCAGGAAATAATTATGGATGGAGACAGTCTTGATCAAAAAGATCAGTCTAAATCGGAGCTGGTCGCGCCGCCCTTATTGTTATGTTTATTCCTTGATGGTCTTGGCATCGCCCCCGCCACTGAAGTTAATGCCGTTACCGCCGCCAAGTTGCCAAATTTTTTTAAATACATTCGTGATTATCCGGTGACGTTGCTTGCTGGTAAAACTAAGGATGCCTCCCGTCGCTATTGGTCCCTCGGTTGCGGCCGTGCTGATGATGATTCTCATTTTTTAGAAGCCGATAACTGCCTGTCAGAATTGATTTCGACTGCGGGAAAAAGACAATTAAAAATAGTTGCCAGTGAACAGCTTTTGGGTTTAAGTCTATTTTTTAACAATTATCGAGAGAAACCTTTTGGCGGCGAAGAAATTATTTGTTTTTCAACGCCGGCACCGGAAGAAAGTTTACGTCCTTTAAGTCGAGAGATATTCAGAGCTTTAGAAAAAGCAATTCATGCTCAGACGGCGCCTGTTATTTTTGCCAGCCTGCCTTTAGCCCATGAAGCTTCCGCCAGAGGTGACTTTAAAGAGACGGTTAACAGTCTTCAGCAAATTGACAAGTTGCTGCGAAAGATAATAAATCCGGTAATTAATGTCGGTGGCTTGGTTATTATTACTTCGGCTTTCGGTAACGCCGAACGCACTCGTGATTTGGCGACTGATTGGGCAGATAGGGAGCCTACTGCTAATCCTGTTCCTTTTTTACTTATTGGTTCTCAGTATCAAGGCAAGACTATAGGCCTAGCTGATCCTTTAGATGGCGATTTGAGCGTTTTGGCGCCTGCCGGAACATTAGCCGACTTTGCTCCAACCGTTTTACACTTGCTCGGCATTCCTAAGCCGGACAGTATGAGTGGGAAGAGTTTAATTTAAAAATAAATAGTTAATTTTAATATAAACAATAAATTCCAAAACAGAGCAAGAGGCTAAATTACTTGAGCGTTTAGGGAATAATGATATTTCAAAAATGACGGACGTACGCTTGGCTAAACAAGAAAGGCCAGGTCCAATAATTTGATCGGCGATTTAAAATTTATTATGGATATCTGGTCGCCAACTTCATTTTGTAAATGGTAGTTACTGACTTTGTTGATAAGAAAAAAACCGTGTTTTTAAGACCGGTTTTTTTATTATTTTCTACAGTCCTAAGCTCCAGCCAATGAAGCTGACGGCCATACCGATTATGCCGCCGATTATCACTTGGCCGGGGGTGTGGCCGATATGTTCTAATTGTTTCGGATAGGAATTGTCTAAAAAGTCGTCTTCTTTTAAATCTTTAACTAAAACATTAAGGATTTTGCCGTGCTGGCCAAGATAATTGCGTAAGCCGATAGCATCGGTGATTATAATCGTCATAAAGACGAAGGCGAGAGCAAACCCGGAAGAGAAAAGACCTTCACGTAAACCGATAATAGTCGCTAGGGCGGTGACAGTAGCAGTATGGCCGCTCGGCATATCGGAATAAGCAAAGATGTCACGCCAATTGAAATGTTTTTTGCGCGTGCTTTTTAGCAATACTTTTGTGCCTTGAGCTAGACAGAAGGCAATAATTGGATAGATTATGTATGGCAGCATATTAGATATCTAAATTTTCTACTTTCTTGGCATGGGTTTGAATAAAGTTTTTGCGGGGGGCAACATTATCACCCATTAGCATGTCGAATATTTGATCGGCCTTAGCAGCATCTTCAATCGTTACTTGTTTGATGATGCGTTTAGCTGGATCCATGGTTGTGCTCCAAAGCTGTTCCGGATTCATTTCCCCCAAACCTTTGTAGCGCTGAATCATTATTTTAGCCGGCGTTTTACTCTTGGCGCTGTCTTTATTCTCATCTTCATTTTCTTCCGTTTCTATAATTTCTTGAGGACCGTTTTCCTCTTCTTCGCTGGTTTCTATTTCCTCGGCAATACCCCCCCATTCTTTTATTTTTGCTTGCTTTTCTTCGTCACTGTAAGCATAGGCTACACTTGTTCCTTTTTTAATTTGATAAAGCGGCGGTTGGGCGATATAGATGTGCCCCTGTTCAATTAAGGGGGCGAAGTGGCGGAAGAATAGAGTTAATAACAAGGTGCGGATATGAGCGCCGTCAACGTCGGCATCGGTCATGATAATGATGCGGTGGTATCTTAGTTTTTCTAAATCGAATTGGTCGTCGATATTGGCACCTAGAGCAATAATTAAGTTTTTAATTTCGTTATTGGCCAGCATTTTATCCAAGCGCGCTCTTTCAACGTTAAGTATTTTACCGCGTAAGGGCAGAATCGCCTGGAATTTACGGTCTCGGCCTTGTTTGGCGCTACCGCCGGCGGAGTCGCCCTCAACGATATAAAGTTCGCATTCTTCCGGATGGCGACTGGAACAGTCGGCCAGTTTTCCCGGTAGAGTCATACCCTCTAGAGCGCCTTTGCGCAGAATAGTGGCTCTGGCAGTGCGGGCGGCAAAGCGTGCTTGAGCAGACAAGACGCACTTGCCGATAATTGCTTCCGCCTCTTTTGGATGTTCTTCTAGAAAGATATTAAAAGCGTCGCCCATTATTTGTTCAACGTAGCCTTTCATTTCGGCATTGCCGAGTTTGCTTTTGGTTTGTCCTTCAAATTGAGGCTCAGGCAATTTGACGCTGATAATGGCGGTGAGGCCTTCGCGGACATCTTCGCCACTCAAATTTTCTTGTTTTTCTTTCAGGATATTTTTTGTGCGTCCATAATTATTGAGAGTGCGAGTAAGGGCACTGCGGAAACCGACCAAGTGCGTGCCGCCTTCGGGGTTATGGATATTATTGGCAAAAGCGAGAACGGTTTCATTATATTCATCATTATATTGCAAGGCAACCTCGACACGGCAGTCGTTAATCTCTTTGTCTACGTAAAAGATCGTTTCGTTTTTGACGGTTTTACCGCGGTGTAGGGATTTGATGTATGATTTGATGCCGCCCTCAAAATGGAAGCGGTAATGTTTCTCTCGGTGGCCTTCGCGTTTGTCTAAAACATTTAAGGTGATACCTTTGGTAAGATATGATTGCTGGCGTAAACGGTCAAGAATCTTTCCCCAATTGAATTCTAATTCGGTGAAGATGGAAGCATCCGCTTTGAAGGTGATGATAGTGCCGGTGCCTTTTATTTTTCCTATATTTTTTACTGGTCCTTGTGGAATGCCGGTTTTATATTCTTGCACCCAAGATTTGCCATCACGATGGACTTCCGCTTTTAGGTATTCACTTAAAGCGTTTACTACAGAAACACCGACGCCGTGCAGGCCGCCTGAGACTTTATAGCCGCCACCGCCGAATTTGCCTCCGGCATGAAGTTTGGTTAAAACTGTTTCCAGAGCAGACAGGCCGGTTACCTTATGTTTTTCTACGGGTATGCCCCGGCCGTTGTCAGCAACTTCAACCAGGCGTCCCGGCAGAAGGGAAACGGAAATTTCGTTAGCATAGCCAGCCATCGCTTCATCAATACAATTATCCACTACTTCCCAAATCAAATGATGTAAACCAGTAGCGGAAGTCGAACCGACATACATGCCCGGTCTTTTTCTGACTGGGTCGAGGCCCTCTAAAACAGTGATGGCGTCGGCTCCATAATTACTATTACTATTTTTTTGTTCGTTTTTAGCCATAGAAAGAAAAAAAATTCCTGTTTGCGGAATCGTATTTTAATAAGTTTTACTAACAGTTTCTTAATTTTATTATAGCAAAATTATCTGAGTAAAGCAAACTTGTCAAAAGCTTTATTTTTAGCTAAAAATAGAGATTATTAATTAATAATTTTATTGTTTTAAAGCTACCGAAAATAATCCTTTTATGCGGATTGTTTTGGGAATAAAAAACTTCCGTAATGTTTAGAAGGTCTTTAAAAGATATTATTTGACGCCATTAGTTTGGAGAAAGGGAACATAAGCGCGGTTGGTATTATAATATGCTAGGTCCACCAATTTTGGAGAAATTTGGATATTTCAAAGAAAATCGCCGGGTTTTTGTCTTAATTGTAGTACTGGGGTCATTCTTTGATTTTTCTCTTATCCTGTTCATGAATTTTAATGTGTTTTTCCGTCTTTTTATAGCCGAACAGCTGAAAATATTTCGCCTCCGTAGAGAAGTGACAGCTGGCGTAATCGGCTAATTCTTGGATAATATGGTCTAGCTGGTTGTTTTCTGTATATTTTTTTATTTAGTTTTTTAAGATTGATTTCTATCGTTCATTTTAAAAGAAGTTTTATGTCAAAAAAAGAGGCATCCAGTTTTGGGGAGGTAGACAGTAATTTAATGAAGGGAATGAAGACAAAAAGGTTGGATTCAAGTCAAGTGGCCAGTCATAAAAACCGAGGCTATGATTGCGACGTTTGGGATGATGCTGGTCGCGCTAGGTGTCTGAATGCGCCCCTGCACCAGCCCGCCTATCGTCCGCATTAGCTTTCCTTTCGGGGAAGGTTTTTTTATTGGCAACAACTTTCACTATTTGGCAATTTTTTGCTTTTGCGCTATTATTTTCTTATATGTCAAAGATTTTAGTGACTGGCGGCGCTGGTTTTATCGGTTCTACTTTGGTTGATAAATTAATTGATTTAGGACACGAAGTTACCGTTTTGGATAACTTAGTTTCCGGTTCCCGCGATTATTTGAATCCGCGAGCCGATTTTTGGGGAATAGATATTTTAGACCCCAATCTCGGTAATCGTTTTCAGGAGGCTAAGTTTGATTTTGTCTATCATCTAGCGGCGCAGATTGATGTGCGGAGGTCTGTGGCTGACCCGGAATTCGACAATCAGGTTAATATCTTGGGAGGTTTGAATGTTATTAAATCGGCGCAGGCTAGTGGGGTAAAAAAAATTATTTTTGCTTCAACCGGAGGCGCCATTTATGGCGAGGCGGAAGAAATCCCCACCAGTGAATATGCTCCGACCTATCCGGTTTCTCCTTATGGTATCAATAAATTGGCTTTGGAAAAATATTTGAATTACTATTATCAGGTTTTTGGTTTAAATTATACGATTTTGCGTTTTGCCAATGTTTACGGACCGCGCCAGTATAAAGGTGGAGAGGCGGGAGTGATTGCAATTTTTACAGAAGCGATAGCGCATGACAAAACATGTGTTCTTTATGGCGACGGCAAACAGACTCGTGACTTTGTTTATGTTGATGATGTTGTTGAGGCCTTAGTTTTGGCTGGTGAAATCGATTGCCGCGGCGAAATTAATATCAGTACGGCTAAAGAAATTGATATGTGGGAAATGATCGCGGCGATTGAAAGCGCTGCTGGCACCAAGTTAAAATTGGAATTGGCTCCAGCTAGACCAGGGGAACAGCGCCGCAGTGTCTTACTAAACCAGCGAGCGCTGGAGACTTTAAATTGGCGGCCACAGATGGAATTTGCCGAAGGTGTGCGCCGTACTTATGAATGGGTAAAGAGTAATCAGTTAAAATAAAACCGACCTTTTTATGGTCGTGGTTAGAAATTTTATGAAAATATTTATTGCCAATTGGAAAATGCAACTTAGTCCAGAGATGTCTGTGCGGACAGCCCGGCAGTTTGTGCGCGCGTTTAAGAATTATCAAGGTCAAGCGGTGCTGTGTCCGGATTTTCTTTCCTTAGCAGCGGTTTCAAAAATTTTAGCTAAGAGTCCTCTGATTCTCGGTTCTCAAGATTTATCTGCCTTTGAACGTGGTGCCTACACCGGCGAAATTTCTCCTGTCGATTTACAATCTTTAGGCGTAAAATATTCTTTAATCGGTCATAGTGAACGCCGCTCTTATTTGCAGGAATCTGATAAACTGTTGGCAGCTAAGATTAAGGCGGCGGTAAGTAATAAAATTATTCCGGTTCTTTGTGTCGGCGAGAACGCCTTAGAAAGAAAGCAAGACAGAGCCATGGCTGTTATTAAAGCGCAACTAAAAGGAGCTTTACAAAATTTACCGACAGCGTCTTGGCGTTCTTTAATTATCGCCTATGAACCGGTATGGGCAATCGGTACTGGTCTTAATTGTGATAGAGAAAAAGCCTTACGCGTCAAGATGACCATTAATGAATGGTGTCGGCGTGGCGGCTTTAGGAAAATTCCGGTTTTATATGGCGGCAGCGTCAAGCCGGAAAATGCCGCTTCTTTTCTTGATCGCAACGGTTTTGACGGACTATTAGTCGGAGGCGCCAGTCTTGATGCTCAAAGTTTTTATAAGATTGCCGCCCTTTAATTTTTTATTATCATTATGCTTATCACCATTGCCTGGATTTTAGCCTCCCTTTCTTTAGTTGTTATTATTTTTATTATTGTCAGAAAATTTCCTTCGCTGGCAATTTTAAACGTGGAAAACATTCCCGGGGAGAAAGAGACAAAATTCAAGGAGAAGATTATCCGTCAGAGGGTAGAGCGTGATTTTAATCGTCTCGGCAACAGCCTTGATCGCTGGTGCCGGCGCTTGGGTGGAATGATAAGCGGATTTTTAAAGCGTTATTATCAACATTTAACTAAGAAGCGCAATGATTTGCGCCGGCAGAAGAAGCTAACTTTTATCGAGAAGCGGGAAAAGATTTCAGTATTATTCAATAAGGCAAAGGTAGCGATGTCTCTAGAAAAATACGAAGAAGCGGAAAAGCATCTGATTGAAATTATTAGCCTTGATGCTAAACGTTTGAACGCTTTTTTGGAATTAGCTGAAAGCTACCGTTTACGCAAGAGTTTTCGTGAAGCCAAGGAAACTCTAGAGCATGCTTTAAAGTTAGCCCAGCAATTAAGCCGGGATCCAGAAATGTTGGAAGGAGTAGTGTTAGCAGAAATTCGTTTTTCTTTAGCTTGGATTTGCTTTCAATTAGGTTTGCAAACTGAAGCTTTAGAGTACGGACGTCAAGCGCTTGATGCCGAACCAAATAATCCACGTTATCTTGATTTAATTTTGAGTTTAAGTATAATGAAAAAAGATAAAAAATCAGCGCTTGACGCTTGGCAAAGACTAGCGTCTGTCAATCCGGAGAATAATAAGTTGCCGGAATTGCACGCTAAGATTGAGGAATTGCCTGATTAATAAAATAAAAGCCGTTTTAGCTCAGTTGGTAGAGCATCTCCATGGTAAGGAGAAGGTCTCGGGTTCAAGTCCCGAAAACGGCTCCAGAAAAGAAAGAAGACTACCTTGAAGGGGCAGTCTTTTTTAATAGTTCTTTTTCTAGAAAGCGGACTTCGCTTTCAAAGAAGAGGCAGAAAAAGCACATCAGCCCTCACTTTTTTCTCAGGAATTTTCTCAACTATCATTGCGGTGAACAGTCCTGCCGCGGTCGAAATATGAATTTTGGGGATGTGAGGGGGTAACGGTTGTGTTAAGGGAGTATGGGCGCTGATTTTTTCATGACTTAAGGTATTTTGTGATTTCATTTATGGTGCTTATTTTAATCGCTTCCGGCAAGTCCATAGTTGAGAAAATTTTCAGTCGCGGATTAGCTTTTTTTAAATGTTTAATCTGATGATTGAGCGTTTTGAGCTTTTCCGTTATTAATTTTTCTTTGCCATGGATTAACAAGAATTTAGCATTGACTATCATCCGGTTAAATTCTTGACCACGGCCGTTAAGATTACAGATATTGTATGATAGCCAGGCGAGTTTACCGACTTTTTCCATCAGACTTCGATGAACCGGACCAGCGCTATCGAATTCGTTTTGTCTGACGCTTTCTTCATCGGTTGAGATGAATATGAGCAGGGGTGCTTTTTGCTCCTCTTCTTTTTGGTGTTTTTTACGGATGCGATCTGCATCTTTTTGTCTGCTTTTTCTTGGCATTGTAAAGAAATTTAAATACTGAATTTTGCCTTATTATAGAATAATTATTTCCTTATGTCAAGTTAAGTTTTTATGATTATTTTATTTAATATTAGTATATATCGTTAATCTATTATATCGTGTTAAATAGTATAAGAATGTAACAATAGACTAGTTATCTACTATTGACAAAATATTAAAAAAATAATATAATTTAGGGTCTAATAAGATAGGGTAAATACGCCTGTCGATTAGACCGAACATTAAAAATTAAAATTAAAAAACGTAGGAAAAATGAAAAAATTAATTGCGGTATTGGTTTTGGCGATAATTATTGTTGTCGCTATTATTTTTGAACCAAAAATTATTTTGGTTTTGGCGATATTTTTGGTATTGGTGATGAAATTGTTTTCAGTACCAGAAAATTGGGAATATCAAATTTCCTTTTTAGGGAAATACTGGAAAACCTGCGGGCCCGGTCTGGGTTGGCGTGTGCGCTGGCTCAGCAAGGTTGACCACGAGGTTTTTATGGGCGATCAGACTATGCGATTGGCGCTGGGCGATCCTTCTGGACTCGGCGGCGGAGTCGTCGACTTCCAGGATGGTTCCGCCCCTATTACTGCTTTTTTCTTCTTTAAAATTTTTGATTCATATAAAGCCGCATATTCTACGGCTGATATTTTAAGGATGATTGAGGAGCAGGCTGATGGGACAATCAGATCATTTTTGTCGCTATTTAATATAGAGGACGCTAACACCTTAAAAAATAATTTTAATTTAGGGTGGATAGCGGCTATGACAATACCAGTGCCAGGCGGTAATCCTCCGCCATTAGAGCAAACACATCTTTGGATGATGTTAAATGCTTGGGGGGTAAGGCCTTTGAACTTTACAGTGACTGATATTGCCATACCCGCTGCCATTATTGAGCAAAGGCAGAGAAAACAGCGGGCCGCTACCGATATTGATGTGGCTACCTTAGAGATTGAAATCGCTAAAAAACAAGCGGAAAAGGTAGTGATTGACGCCGAGGCTAACCGTAAAGCTAAAGTCTTAGCGGCTACCGGTGAAGCTGAGGGTATGGATAAAATTTCTAAAGCTATGGCTCAGCGAATCAGAGAACTAATGGATAAAAATGGCATGACCGAAGAGGCTGCCAGAGCACACGTTATTTCTTTGGCAAAAGCGGAAGCCCTAAAAGAGGCTAAAAATGTTATCTGGTCGGAAGGAAATTCTGCGGCCGGTCAGGGGGCAGCTTTTGGCAGCGGCTTTAATGCTGTTAATTCGGCTAACCAGAGTACTCCTAATCAATAATCGCCATGGCACGAATCATTGTTGGAGGTAATAATGTCGCTCCGGGTTCACAGAGCCCGAATCAAATCATTCAGACTGGCGATAGTGGTGGTGGTAAGAAATTAGGCAAATTTTTGTCTTATTACTACAAAATTCCGATTACTATAGCTATAGCGTTTGTCTTTTATCTCGTTATCAGGACTATTATTCCTTCGGAGAATATAATTTGGTGGGCGGTAGAGATTTGGGCATTCGTTATTTCTCTTTTGGTTTTGTGGGGTCTTTCTGAGATCACTAAAGCAAAATCAAAAATTGGATTCTCTGTATTCCTTTTTATTCTAGTAATGTTTATTCTCTTTGTCATTAAAGGGTATAATGAACATCACGTGCAAGAAATGTCTACCCGAAACGTATCAGCAGCTGAAATTTCTATTCCTGTCTCTATTCCTGTCTTAGGACCGGGGACGCATATTTTCTTTCTGAAAAACATTGGTGATGAAACTGGTTTTTTCCAATTTCCAGAAGGAGATATTTATTATTACCAGATTTCATCTGATGATTTCGGGTATAAAATATTTTTTATGGATGATCCCACAAATCCTTTTCCCGGTAATCCCAGCTTGGTATTACCGGATAAGGAGCACGCAATAATCAATATTGTTGCCACTAAGGCAAATCAATATGTTCGCGTTACTGTGAAATAGAAAATTATTTAAGGGGACTGCAATCGCGGCTCCCTTTTTTATTTTTTTAAAAATTGTTATAATATAACTAGGTAAGTAAATATAATTTTTTATTTTTATGAAAAAGATTTTTGCTATTTTTGTCTTATCTTTTCTATTTGTAACGAATATAGCTTTAGCTCAATCCGGCAAAAGTGATAATAAGACCCCCACTTTCTGTTAGCATAACTAACCCTTTAGCCGCTGGTGGTATTGATTCTTTCCAGACTCTTATCGGTCGAGCCATTAATAGTATCCTCGGCGTGGTTGGTTCTTTAGCCCTAGTAATGTTCGTTTATGGTGGTTTGCTGTGGATGACTTCCGGCGGCAGCAATGAACAGGTGAAAAAGGGTAGAGATATTCTGATTTGGGCGACTGTTGGTCTAGTTATCATCTTTTCCGCTTACGGTTTGGTTCGCTTTGTGATTCAGGGTGTCGGGGCCGCCTGAGGCTTTTCATTTTTTAGCAGATTTTTAAACCGCGCGGCGCTTCAGCGATTAGCGCGGTTTTGTTTGACAATTACTGAAAATTTTATATAATAGAAACAGCCTGAATTCAGGCGCTTTGTTTTAAAAGGGTCGGTACCGAAGCGGTTAAACGGGACAGACTGTAAATCTGTTGGCTCGCGCCTTCGCTGGTTCGAATCCAGCCCGGCCCACTATTATAATTCTTCCTTATTGGGAGAATTTTTGTTTGAGTTAGAATTAGCTATAGGGTATAATTTTACTTATTAATTATTAATTAATTTATTTTTATGCATAAGATATTTCAATTTGGCGAAAAAATGGAAGCCTATCAAGTGCCGGTTTTAAACGAAAGGGAAGCGCGTGCCGCTGCCGGTATTTTGTTTTTATTTGCTATGATTTCCTTATCTAATGTTTTATTAGCCGGAAATTTTACTTTTATCAAAATATTTATTATCGCTTTCACAGTTGAATTTTTAATTAGGGTTTTCGTTAATCCCAAATATGCGCCAGTGATGATTTTAGGGAGATTGGCGGTATCGGGACAGAAACCGGAATACACCGGCGCGCCGCAGAAGCGTTTTGCCTGGAGTTTAGGATTAGGTTTAGCTTTAATTATGGTGGCGAGCTTGATATTAAATATTATTCCTTTTACTTTCAGCTGCCTTATTTGTTTTATTTGTGTTATTTTCCTTTTTTTGGAGAGTGCTTTCGGTATTTGCGTCGGTTGCAAGCTGTATAATTTATTGACCGGCAACAAGGCACAATTATGTCCGGGCGGAGTCTGTGAAGCCAGGAAGAAGGAAGATATTCAGAAAGTTAATTATTGGCAAATTTTAGTTTTATTGGTTTTTGGTTTGATTATGTTTGCCGTTTCTAGATTGTTTATAGATAATCAGACACAGGCTACTTTGGGGGGATGTCCGCTCGGTTCCCAAGAAGAATCAGGTTCGTGTCCGTTTTAATTTAGGCTTTTCTTTGTTATAATAAAATTATATGCCCTTAATTGATCCTGATAAAATCGGTTGGAGTTTGACTAAGATTTTTGCCGTTGAGTTATTTTCTTTGGCGGTGATTTTGTTTCTCGTTTTTATTTTGTAGTATGCCGGAATTACCTGAAGTAGAAACTATACGCCGAGATTTGGAAAAATATGTAATTGGCGCTAGTTTCCAAAATGTAAAATTTATAGATTTCAAAAACGTCGCTCCCGGAGCGGCTTTTTTGGCTAAGTTTTTGCCCGGCAAGAAAGTGACAGCCGTGCGGAGACGGGGTAAGCTTTTGATTTTAGATTTTAAAGACACAGACAGATATCTGCTTTTGCATTTAAAAATGACTGGACAGCTGATATTTATTGCTGGCGACAAAAAGATAGCGGGTGGACATAGTTTATCTAATAATTCTTTGGCGGCGGCGGTTGGCGGGGATTTGCCTAACAAATTTACTCGCGCTTTCTTTGATTTTGATAATGGCGGTCGTTTATTTTTTAATGATTTGCGCAAATTCGGTTATATCAAACTAGTTGATAAAAAATCTTTAGAAAAGATTTTAGCGGATAATTATGGCCCGGAACCGCTGGACAAAGCTTTAGATTATACTTATTTGCAGGCAATTTTTAAACACCGGGAGGCACCGGTTAAAGCCGTTATTCTCAATCAGAAATTAATTGCTGGACTTGGCAATATTTATGCTGACGAATCTTTGTTTATGGCCGGCATCAGACCTAATCGTTCCGCTAAGAGCTTAAAGAAAACAGAAATTGAAAAACTACGAGAAGCCATGGGCAATATTATTAAGAAGGCAATTAAGGCCAGGGGCACGACTTTCCGTAATTTTGTTGATGGCCAAGGACAAAAAGGCAATTTTATGGCACAATTAAAGGTATATCAGCGCCATGGCCAGGCTTGTCCGCTCTGTGGGCGGCCTCTGCAAAAGATAAAAGTGGCGGGTCGAGGAACTCATTATTGCCAATATTGTCAAAAATAGGGTAAATTTATTCTATTTATAACTAAGATAAGTATCCATACGGTTGACTTTTACCTTATTTTTATTTATTGTATTAGAGTAATTAATATTTTCTAAACATAAACGGCTGACCCGCGTGTTCAAGGTTTTTTAAGAAGCGCGTTTCGCTCGTTTTCTCCTTTCACTATGTCCCAGGACAACATGATCAAGCTTGAATGCACCGAGTGCAAGACCGTCAACTATTTTTCCCGCAAGAACAAGAAGACCTTGAAGGAAAGATTGGAAATGATGAAATATTGCGATCACTGCAAGAAGCACACCTTGCACAAGGAAACAAAATAAATTTCTGCCGGTCGTCTTTGGCGACTCGGTTTTTATAAATTTGGTTTTTATTCCGGCCGTTTCCGCGGCCGCCCCCATGCAATTATGACTAAAAGCCTAACTAAGCCCTTCTTACTAATCCTTTTGGGATTGGTGCTGGTGGGCTGCTATTTCATCTTTAAGCCGTTTTTAACGGAAATTTTGGTAGCTGCTATTCTTGTTTCCATTTTTTATACCCCCTATCTTAAATTGATCAAATTCTTAAAAGGGCGTCAGAATCTGGCTGCCCTTTTAATGTGTTTTTTTTTGGTTATCCTGATTATTATTCCAACTGTTCGTTTGGTAATTTATGCCGGTCAGCAATCGGCGACAGCCTATGCCCAGGCGATAAATTTTTTCAATAGCCATAGCGTTAATGGTGTTATTCAGACCAGCGCTTTG
>Ga0209606_1001925_pt1 | contig 24351 bp, 15 predicted proteins | sample AD_UKC057_MetaG_FD_184412 | JGI IMG/M metagenome (GOLD analysis project Ga0209606, IMG submission 184412) | Active sludge microbial communities of municipal wastewater-treating anaerobic digesters from USA - AD_UKC057_MetaG (SPAdes) (version 2) | ecosystem: Engineered > Bioreactor > Anaerobic >...
ATTTCGCAATCCATTGCCGCACACATTGAGCCCCGGATTTACCCGCGGATCATCGAAGAAACCCGCAGCGGCAAAACCTGCATCAAAATCTCTTTTTCAGGAACAGAAAAACCTTATTTTGCATACGGCAGAGCCTATATGCGCGTTGCCGACGAAGACAGGCATCTGACCGCTAAAGAATTGGAAAACCTGATCCTTGCCCGCAACCGTGAGGCGATACGCTGGGACAACCAGCCTTGCGCCGCATCCATTAAAGATTTAAGCGAGAAAAAGATCAAAGCCTTCGTCAAACGCGCCGGTCTTCGCTGGGACAACATCACCAACGTGCTGGAAAAGCTTGGCCTGATCAAAGACGGCCAACTGTTCAATGCCGCCTTGCTCTTTTTTGCCAGGAAACCGTCTTTGCAGATGCGGTGCGCCGTATTTGCCGCGACGGACACGGCCACCATTATCGACCGTCACGACTTTACCGGCGATATTCTGGAGCTTATCGAAGAAGCGCAAAAATACATTCTGAAAAATATTCACATCGGCATGAAGCTCGACGGCCTCTATCGGGTTGATGTGCCGGAGATATCGGTGGCGGCAATGCGCGAAGCGATTATCAACGCCTTCTGTCATCGGAACTATCACGATCCGGATTATGTGCAGATAGCCATTTTCAAGAATCGCGTGGAAATTCGCAATCCCGGCACGTTGTATGGCGGTCTGACCATTGATAAGATTCGCAAAGGCAATGTGTCTCAGCGCAGAAATCCCCTAATTGCAGAATTGCTTCGCCGGATTCAGATGGTCGAAACCTGGGGGCGGGGGATGCGGCTCATCCTTGCCGAAGAGCCCACCGTCCAATTCAGCGAAGTCGCCCATCTCTTCATAGCCGCGTTTAACAGGCCCTCTTATTCCAGCCCGGATAAAACTACGGATAAGGCTGCGGGAAAAACTATCGATAAGACTATCGATAAGACTATCGATAAAGATTTATCCATTACGGAAAAAGCCGTCATTAAACTGATTGCAGATAATCCATCGATCACACAAAAAGAGTTGGCAAAACAATTAAAACTGACGGAAATCGGTATCCGCTTTAATACCAGCAAACTTAAGAGTAAAGGTATATTGCGGCGCACAGGCGGCAAAAAGGCGGGACGGTGGGAGATAGTAAAGCAATTTGAATCATAGATAAAAAGGGCAGCACATAGTCGTTTCAACAATGACCGTACATGCATCTGTGCATTAACATAATTGGATAACTTTCATGCTGATTGATCAATTAAAACCGAACGTTATCGTTTACGGCCCAATCTTCCCCGAACCGGTGCAGGTGATCACTGCCATTCCTATGGGCGACTCTGTCAAACTGATTGGTAAGGGTCTGAAGTCTAACAAGGTACACGACCCAATCCTCAGCTTTGAACAGCTCGCAACGTTGGAGGCCACCCCTGAGCAGGAACCTTTCGACGGCGACCCAAAGCACTTCCGCCTGGGCATCGAGGCCCTTCGATTGGCCCTGGCCTATGAGTACGATCCCTACTTTACCCTCTCCATTGCCCGAGTCGATCCGCTCCCCCATCAGTTGGAAGCGGTCTACGACTATTTTCTGAAGCTTCCCCGCATTCGGTTTCTCCTGGCAGATGACCCCGGCGCCGGCAAGACCATCATGGCGGGTCTTCTCATCAAGGAACTCAAGATCCGCGGCTTGGTCAAACGAATCCTGATCGTGACACCCGCCAACCTCTCTTTTCAGTGGCAGCGTGAACTTAAGGATAAATTCCGCGAAAACTTTGAAGTGATCCGGAGCGACATCCTGAGGGCTAACTATGGCTCGAACCCCTGGCAGGAAAGGAACGCGGTCATTACTTCCATCTCCTGGGTATCGCGCATCGAGGACGCAAAGGACAGCCTCCTGCGAAGCCACTGGGATCTGATCATTGTCGATGAGGCTCACAAGATGAGCGCCTACAGCGCAGAGAAGAAGACTTTGGCTTATCAACTAGGCGAGGCCCTCTCCGAAATCACCGACCATTTTCTGCTAATGACCGCTACGCCACACAAAGGCGATCCTGATAATTTCTGCCTGTTTCTGGAGCTCTTGGACCGCGACGTTTACGGGGATGTGAAGAGCCTTGAAGAGGCCATGCTCGTGCACGAGGCGCCCTTTTACCTTCGCCGCATCAAGGAAGCCCTGGTGACCTTCCCGGATCCCGATACAGGGCAGGTCAAAACGCTTTTTACCCGTCGAACTGTCCGTACCATCGGATTTCAGATCGACGAAGAGGAATGGGACTTTTATGACGCCCTCACCCGGTACGTGGAAGATCAGTCCATCAAGGCGGCTGCCGATGATTCCGCCCGCGGTCGCGCCCTGGGTTTCACGATGGCCATGCTGCAGCGCCGTTTCGCCTCCAGCATTCACGCCGTGCGTCGCACTCTTGAGCGGATGAAGGAAAAACGGGAAAAGATCCTGGCGGATCCGGAAGGCTATCGACAGGAGCAAATATTCAAAAAGTTGCCCGAAGATTTTGACGATCTGCCCGAAGAAGAACGACAGGAAATTATTTCTCAGCTGGAAGATGTGGTCGCATCTGTCGATCCTGCTGCTCTCAAAGAAGAGATCATCCAGATCGGAAAGCTGATCATGCTGGCAAAGCACCTTGAAAACCGTGAGATCGAGTCCAAACTGGTTAAATTGCGGAATGAACTCATCAAGCAGAATGTCTTCGACGATCCGCGGATGAAACTTCTGATCTTCACCGAACACAAGGACACACTCGATTTTCTGGTTGAGAAGCTGCGGGAATGGCGTCTCAGCGTCACACAAATTCATGGCGGCATGAAGATCGGCGACCGCGATACCCCGGGAACGCGAATCTATGCGGAGCGAGAATTCCGGGAAGACTGCCAGGTCATGGTCGCCACGGAGGCGGCAGGCGAAGGCATCAACCTCCAGTTCTGCTGGTTCATGATCAACTATGACATCCCCTGGAATCCTATGCGGCTGGAGCAGCGGATGGGACGTATTCACCGCTACGGTCAGGAAAAGGACTGTCTGGTCTTGAACTTTGTTTCCACCAACACCCGCGAAGGTCGAGTCTTCCAGAAACTCTTCGAGCGGATCGAGAAGATTGAGGAGGACCTCGATCCCAAACGTACAGGAAAGATCTTTAACGTCTTGGGTGATGTTTTTCCCTCCAACATGCTTGAGCGGATGCTGCGGGATATGTACGCCCACAACCTCACCGAGGAGGTCATCAAGAACCGCATCGTCCAGGACATCGATACGGAACGATTCCGCAGCATCACCCAATCGACGCTGGAAGGGCTGGCCAAGCGGGATCTAAACCTTTCCGCCATCGTCGGCAAATCAGCCGAAGCGAAGGAAAGGCGTCTTGTCCCCGAAGTTATCGAGGACTTTTTCATTCAAGCGGCTCCTATTGCCGGAATCCATCCGAGGGAAACGGCCAGAGGCGGGCATATCTACCGCATTGGGCGGGTGCCCCGGACCCTCTGGCCGATCGGAGAACAGTTGGAACCCCAATTCGGAAAACTGGGTCGGGAATACCGGCAAATCGCCTTCGACAGGAAACGCCTCACTGACGACCCGACCCTGGAATGGATCACGCCGGGGCATCCCCTGTTTGAGTCGGTCCGCGAGGATGTCTTTTACCGTGTGCAGAGCGACCTGCGCCGCGGGGCGGTCTTTTATGACATCCATCGTTCTGAACCGGCCAGACTGGATGTATTTTCCGCCGCTATCCGCGACGGGCGGGGCAATGTCCTTCACCGCCGCCTTTTTGTCGTGCAGGCCGACATGAACGGCGCTCTGGCTATTCGCCAGCCGACGATATTTCTGGATCTTAGCCCCGCACCGGCCTCAACCCTTACGCCCGATGGAGCAGGGCTGCCTTCACGCGATGCGGTCGAACAGGAACTCATCCAAAAAGCCCTCACCCAATTCCTTGGGGAAATTGATTGTCAAAGGAAGAAAGAAACCGAGGTTATCTCCCGTCATATCGAAATCAGCTTGAACGAATTGATAAACCGACAGAACCTGCGCATGGCCGAACTCCTGGAAAGCCAACAGGCAGGCGATACGAGCCCGCTTATTGCAGCGAACATCAAAACAACGGAAGATCGCCTTTTTGAACTCAATGCCCGGCTTGAACGGAGACGGGATGAACTTCGGCAGGAGCGTCATTGTACGATCACCGATATCCAACCTCTCGGCCGGGCCTGGGTGCTGCCCCATCCCGAACGCCAGACGCCCACAGTCCGTTCATTCATTCGCGACGAGGAGATCGAAAAAATTGCCGTGCGAGCAGTCATTGCCCACGAAGAGGCGCAGGGGCGGCAGGTCATCAGCGTGGAACAGGAAAACCGCGGGTTTGATCTGATCTCCCGAAAGCCTCATCCGGAAGACCCCCAAACCGCCATCGAGGTGCGGTTCATCGAGGTCAAGGGGCGTTCCGCCGTCGGCGAGGTAGCGCTGACCACCAACGAATACAAGACCGCCGAACGGCTGAAGAAGGATTATTGGCTCTACGTGGTCTATGACTGTGCCACAGCGCCGAATATCCACCCCATTCAGGATCCTGTGCGTCTTGGCTGGGAACCTCTCATAAAAATAGAGCACTACCACGTCGGAGCCAAGAAAATACTGGATGGTTGATCATAACTACAAGCTGAGATGACGGAGGCAAATAATGAGTGACCCCCGGAAAAAACTTCAAGATATGTTCAAGGAAGAAAACCGTTTTGCTAACTTTGGTCCGGCCCTGATTCAAATGCATGTGCAAGGCTTTAGGTGTCATTCTTCTACGCCCGTTGAATTTCAAAGCCCTATAACGGCTCTATGCGGTTTAAACGGTACCGGAAAGTCAACCATATTACAATTGGCGGCAGCGGCTTATAAGACACCTTCAGGCATTAAGCGCTTTTACATAAGAGATTTTATTGTAGGGGGAAAACTTGACATCCCCTTCGCTGATGATGCCACAGTGCGCTATAAATACCTACACAGTAAATTGACTAGCACAGGACGAACTCGAAAGTGGCGGGCGGTGAGCGTTTCTAGGGGCTCATCGAAATGGATAGGATATAAAAGGCAACCGGAACGCCGGGTTTTTTTTGCAGGAATGGGTCTATACCTTCCCCGCGTGGAGCAACGCGATTTTGTTGTACGTCATGCTCGGGAGATCACGATTGATAAGTCAAATTCGATAAGTTCGGGTTCAAGAGAAACCATATGCAAGATTCTCAGTTGCGGTTATGACCAAATAAAGGAAAATGACGTTTCATATCAAAGTCGAACGGCAAAAGTTATCACGGTAGCCCGCTCGGGGAATACATATTCTGAGGCAAATATGGGATGCGGTGAAGGCCGTATTCAGTATATTGTAAGGGTCATGGAAACGCTGCCACCTCAGAGTTTAGTTCTTCTTGAGGAACCTGAAACTTCTTTACATCCTTCTGCGCAGGCAGAATTCGCCAAATTCCTTTTAGAAAATTGTGTCGAGAAACGGCATCAAATCATCCTGACAACGCACAGTGAATTTATCCTCCAGATGCTATCAACGGAGTCGAGAATTTTCCTGCATAGAACACCCACGGGTATTGATCTAATTCCTGGTTTAACTGCATCACAAGCGAAGAGCATGATGGCCGGGGGGCACACCAAAGCCTTGGATGTGCTCGTCGAAGATACCTGTGCAAAGCATATCTTAAGCGAACTAATTAGACGTATCGATCAGAATTTTTTAAAATCTATAGCTATCCACCCTTTTGGGGATGAGAATCTGGTTGGTCAAACTGTTGCCAAGTTACAAAAAATAGGGATACCAATTGCAGCGGTGAGAGACGCTGATAAGCAAGGCAATCCAAAGCAAAATATTTTTCAATTGCCTGGCTCTCAACCGCCAGAAAAAGAAGTATTCGCCAATGTTGACGTTAATGAATACATACGTTCAACCTATGGTATAAAATTAAAGGATTTCATGGCAACAATGCGCAAAGTTGACCATCACGACTGGTTTTCACGATTAGCCGACGCTATCAATATCGATGAATCTTCTCTCACGTCTGAATTAGCGCGAATCTACGCGAGAGCCATTCCAGAACTGGAAGCATTTAGCCTGACAAATCAATTAAAGGCGGCAATAAAGAAATGAACCATTATCCGAAACGTCTCGTCGAGGTTGATCTTCCGATCAAAAAGATCAGTGAGCATGCCCGGAGGGAGAAAAATCTGCGTAGCGGCCATCCCTGGCATCTGCATATCTGGTGGGCCAGGCGGCCCTGGGGAGCCTGCCGGGCCGTGACCTTGGCGTCGCTGCTGCCCGACCCGGCCGATCCGAATTGTCCCCCGGCTTTTATCAAAAGGGCAGCGGATATCTTGAATCCCCTGGGCTACAAACCAAAATCGGCTGATGCGGCGGACGTACAGACAGCTCTGCTGCGATTTGTTGGTGACTTTGCCGAGTGGGAAATGGGAGCGTCTTCACCATATCGCACGGCCGCAATCAATTTGATCAAAGCCGCCTATCCGGATAATCCGCCTATTGTTCTTGATTCCTTTGCCGGGAACGGCGCCATCCCCGGCGAGGCTCTGCGCATGGGCTGTGAAAGTATCGCCCTGGATCTGAATCCGGTTGCTACCGTAGTGTTGCGTACCCTATTGGAATCGGTTCCCCGGCAGGGGTATCCCCTCCTGGAGAAATTTCGTGAGGGTGCCGATTTCATAAAAAAAGAAGCGGACAAGCATCTTGCCCGCTACTACCCGAAGAAGGAAGGCAAGACGCCCATCGCCTGGCTATGGGCGAGGACTGTGACCTGCGAGGGGCCGGGATGCGGCGCCGTGATCCCGCTCATCTCTCAGACCACCATCGCCGGCGGATCGCGGAAGGTCTGGATCGAAATTGCCGAACATCGGGACAAGAGCATTGCCATCCACATCGCCAAGGGAAAGACATTGCCCAAAGACCTCGTCAAAACAGCGGGCGGCGGCGCTGCTGTCTGCCCCGTTTGCGGCTTCACGACGCAGAAGGCCAGCGTAAAGAGGCAGGGCAAAGCCGCGCAGATGGGTCATCGCCTTTTCGGCGTGGCAGTTCCTATCGGTGAACGACAAGGCAAAGACTATTTCGATGCGAACGATGCGGATCAGAAGGCGGTTGCCGCTGCGTCGCGGACTTGGAAAGAATTAGTCGCGCAGGGTAAGGCAACGGAGTTGATGGAGAAGTACCCCTATCATGACCCGCGAGCATTTACCGCCGGTCTTTACGGCATCACCACCTGGGGCGATCTCTTTTCGGATCGTCAGAAGCTGGCCCTTTACACCTTGGCTGACATCCTCAACGATTATGCCGCCCATCTGAAAAACGAAGGCCATGATACACCGTTCATCAAAGATGTCATGACGAGCCTGGCTTTGGGGATCAGCAACAGCGTCCATTACTGGACAACGATGAGCACATGGCTTGCGGAACACATGATTTCTGCCTTTATCACCGGTAATGCCATTGCCATGCGCTGGGATTGGGCTGAAGGAAATCCTTTGGCCCCATCTTATGTAGGCGGCCTTGATTATGCCTTTTCACAGGCAGAAGAAGGCATAGCTGCCGCTGTCCACCTCGGGAAAAGCCCCGCCACCGTCCTTCAGGGAAATGCCACTGCCGTTCCATTGCCCGACGACGGAGCGGATCTTTTCTTCACCGATCCGCCATACTACGACGTCGTCCCCTACGCCGACCTCTCGGATCTCTGCTATGTCTGGCTCAAGCGGTTTATCGGGGCGTATCATCCCGATCTTTTCCAGACCGAACTGACGCCAAAGGCCGATCAGATCGTCGTCAATCCCTACGCCCCCGAAGACGGAAGAGGGGAACAGACGCCGGAGGCCTATCAGGAAAGGATGACGGCGGCCTTCCGGGAGGGAAGGCGGATTCTTCGGCCCGACGGCATTGGCGCGATTGTCTTCGCCCACAAGGGTACCGCCGCCTGGGAGGCGCTGCTCGGCGCGGTCATCGACGCCGGATTCATCGTGACGGCTTCCTGGCCCATCGATACGGAACGGGCGTCGCGCATGCGGGCCAATCAGTCGGCGGCGCTGGGTTCATCGGTCCACCTCATCGTCCGGCCGCGCGAAGATCAGGACGGCGCTTTGAAGAAGAGAGACGTCGGCGACTGGCGGGATGTCATGCAGGAGCTTCCCAGGCGCATCCACGAATGGATGCCGCGCCTCGCCGGAGAGGGGATCGTAGGGGCCGACGCCATCTTCGCCTGCCTGGGACCGGCCCTGGAAATCTACTCTCGTTACCCGCGCGTTGAGAAGGCAAGTGGAGAATTGGTCCAATTGCGGGAATACCTGGAAAACGTTTGGGCTGCCGTGGCAAGGGAGGCCCTGAACATGATTTTTTCCGGGGCCGATGCAACGGGCTTTGAAGAAGACGCCCGCCTGACGGCCATGTGGCTCTGGACGCTTTCCACCGGGGGCAATGGCAACAGCGAAAACGCCGATGAAGCGCAAGCGAGCACGGGCTATCTCCTAGAATACGACACAGCCCGCAAGATTGCGCAAGGGCTGGGGGCGCACCTGGATAATTTGACCGATACGGTAGAAATCAAGGGAGACACTGCCAGGCTCCTGCCCGCTACAGAAAGGGCTGCATACCTGTTCAAGAAGGAAGGCTTAAGAGCCGCCACGGCAAAGGGGAAAAAGAAAACCGATCGGCAGGCGGCTTTCGACTTCATGGAAGAAATGACAGAGGTCGAAGAAAGGGAAAACATCGGGGCCATTGCCGCGCAGGATGCGGGGCGCACCGTCCTTGACCGACTTCATCAGAGCATGCTCCTGTTCGGTGCGGGCAGATCGGAGGCATTGAAGCGATTTCTTGTCGAGGAGGGCATCGGCCGTGATCAACGTTTCTGGCGGCTGGCGCAGGCATTGTCAGCACTGTACCCGTCCAAGAGCGATGAAAAACGCTGGGTGGACGGCGTTCTGGCCAGGAAAAAGGGATTGGGGTTTTGACCTATGGAATACATTGTTTACTGTGATGAAAGTCGCCACGCCGGTACAGGCCATCATCCATTCATGGCGATCGGCAGCCTGTGGATGCCGCGCGCCGAGAAGCCTGAGCTGACAATAAAACTGAAAACTCTGTGCCGTTCGCTTAATCTTCATGGGGAAATCAAGTGGAGCAAAACCAGCCGTATATGCCTTGAATCCTATAAGCAATTGATTGATTTCTTTTTTGAGGAAGATTCTTTGCGATTCAGGGTTATAGTCGTCAACCAGGAAAAACTTGACATTGATAAATACCACGCAGGAGACGAGGAATTAGGTTTTTATAAGTTTTATTATGAAATGCTGATCAAGTGGATTGAAGAAGGCAATGAATATCTTATCCTTCTGGATTTCAAGAAGAACAAGGGGGCGGATCGCCATAAAACCTTGAGAACAGTGATCGAAAACAAAATGAGGGGAAAGGCGATTATCAAGGATCTGACTATCATCGATTCTTCTGCAACGCCACTCAGCCAGCTCTGTGATTTACTGACAGGGGCTGTTGCCGCTGATTGGTGCGGGCTTATCTCTGGACGCCCAAAGACTGATCTGGCCAACTATATAGCAATGAAATGTGGTTATTCCTGCTTGCGGATTGAGTCCCCTTCTCCGCAGCCCTGCAGCAAGTTCAATATTTTTAACATCCGCTTGAGCTGACGGAGTTGGTACGCGATGGATTTAAGGAGATTGCTCGTAGATATTGAAAATCTTGATCTTATCGAAATAGAAAGGATGGGACGCCGGTTATATGAGGAAATATACCTCAAATTCGATGCATATGGTGTTTTGAAGTCCCATGATGGCGAAGATGTATTCTTCTGGAAAAAACGTTTTGATCATGCTTTTTTCACATCCAAGAATCGCGCATGGCACCCTGCAGATAAAAGCGTTCTTGCCGTTGACCGCATAATGAGAATTCGATGGATTGAACATGTCATTGCTGGCCGTGCGACAGGCTCATCTTGTTATAAGGCTCAAGGCCCTGGCCAAGGAAAGCCGTTTACTAACCGACTCTATGTTGTACCGTCTGAATTATTCGTTGTATGGCTTGAACCAAGAAATGAAGGGGGATGGCGTTTTTCATCAGCTTATACAACCTTAGTGAATGACATTGGACGATATTGTAGAAACGCAAAGAAGATATGGCAATACCAAGAAAAAACCCCGTGATTGATATGGCTCACGGGGACAGAAGCCGTGTCCAGCGCCATAAGGCGTGGAGGGAATGCTTGTTTCCAAGCATTGATTTCTTTTTACATGAATAAGAATCTGAAAGTCAAGAAGTATTATTGATAGCTATCTCAAATGATTATCGTATATCAGGAGTCATTATGTCAACTCTGAAACCTTGGTTTAAGGTGGTAACCCCGCGCGAGGATTTGCGCGAGGGGAGGCCTCTGGATGCGTCTGAATTTGCCGTTCATCTCGATCAGGTTCGCGATGGTCGGGCTCCGGTTGATTACCAAAATCCAGAAAGGTTCTTTGAAAGGACCTATCTGACGCAGAGTCTGGCGGGCCTGGCAGCAGAGGCTCTCCGCCGGTTGTCGGGAATCAAGACGGAAACTTCGCCCATATTCAACATGTCGACGCAGTTCGGCGGCGGAAAGACCCATGCCCTCACCTTACTCTATCACCTGGCGACACAGGGAAATGAAGCAAGAAACTGGTCGGGCGTCAGTGGATTGCTTTCCAAGGCAGATGTAAAAAGCGTACCCAAAGCCTCGACGGCGATCTTTGTCGGGACGGAATTCGATTCCCTCACTGGCCGGGGGGGGAATGACGGAACGCCCCTCAGAAAGACGCCTTGGGGGGAGATCGCTTTTCAATTAAGCGGCGTCGATGGGTTTTCCGCTGTTGCAGAGCACGATGAAAAGCTCACTGCCCCTGCCGGTGACGTCATCAGACGATTTCTTCCCCAAGGGGCGCCCTGCCTCATCCTGCTCGATGAGTTGATGAATTACGTCAGCCGCAACAGAAAAAGCGGCCTGGCTGCACAATTTTACGATTTTCTCCAGAATCTCTCCGAAACCATTCGCGGAGAGGACAAGGCCGTCCTGGCTGTTTCCATTCCCGCGTCGGAAGGAGAGATGAATGCGGAGGATCAAAGCGACTATGGACGCTATAAACATTTGCTGAACAGGCTGGGCAAAGCTGTCATCCTGTCCGCGGAGACGGAGACATCAGAGATTATCCGCCGCAGACTCTTCGAGTGGGGCGGCCTGCCGGATGACGGTAAAAAAACAGTGGGCGAGTATGCCGATTGGGTCATCGAACATCGGAATCAGATCCCCGGTCTTTTTCCCGTCGATCAAGCGCGGGATGTCTTCGCCGCTGCTTATCCTTTCCATCCGATGGTCCTGTCCGTCTTCGAGCGGAAATGGCAGATGCTGCCCCGGTTTCAGCGAACCCGCGGCATTTTGAGGTTGCTCGCACTCTGGGTGTCCAGGGCATATCAGGAAGGTTACAAGGGCGGGCATCGGGATCCCCTGATTACCTTGGGAACGGCACCCCTCGATGATCCTCTCTTCCGGGCAGCGGTCTTTGAACAGTTGGGGGAATCGCGCCTGGAGGGTGCCGTAACAGCGGATATCTGCGGCAAGAAGGAATCCTTTGCCACCCAGATGGACAAGGAGGCGCTAGAGGCAATCAAAAAGGCACGCCTTCATAGGAAGGCAGCCACGACCATTTTCTTCGAATCCAACGGCGGGCAGTTGAGGGCCGAGGCCACGGTGCCGGAGATTCGTCTGGGCGTCGCTGAACCTGACCTCGACATCGGGAACGTCGAAACCGTCCTGGAAACGCTGGCAGGCAACTGCTACTTCCTCACCGTAGAGAAAAATCGGTACAGGTTCAATTTCACCGCCAACCTCAACAAACTCCTGGCCGACCGGCGGGCAACGATCCAGGACCAGCAGATCAAAGAGTGCGTCCGGACGGAGGTGCAAAAGATCTTCACCGTCGGAACAGGCGTAGAGCGGGTGTATTTCCCCGAAAAAAGCGGCCAGATCCCAGATCGCCCAGCTTTGACCTTCGTCATTACAGCCCCCGAACAGTCCTTGCAGGACAACGGGAAATTGACAAAGTCTATTGAGTCCATGACAAAGGAATATGGGACTGCTGCTAGGACATTCAAAAGCGCCTTGATCTGGTGTGTGCCGGAAACGACGGTCATACTGCGCGATGAAGCCAGAAAGCTGCTGGCTTGGGAGGCGATAGATGATGACGCCGAGACACTGAAATTCGATGAGGCGCAAAAGCGACAACTTGCCGAAAATCTGAAAAAAGCCCAGCGCGACCTGCGAGAATCGGTGTGGCGGACCTACAAGAACCTGCTGCTCCTGGACAAAGAAAACAAGATGCGGACGATTGATTTGGGATTGGTTCATTCCAGTGCGTCGGAGAATATGATGACCCTGATTCTGAATCGTCTTCGCCAGGATGGTGATGTGGAGGAGGGCATCAGTCCGAATTTCCTGATCCGCAACTGGCCGCCTGCCTTCACGGAGTGGTCGACCAAATCAGTCCGGGACGCCTTTTTTGCTTCCCCGCAGTTTCCCAAGTTACTCAACGCTGAGGTCATCAAGGACACGATCGCCAGAGGGGTTAACAATGGTTTGCTTGCCTATGTTGGAAAGAAGGGTGATGGATATGATCCTTTCATCTTTGGGAAAGATTTGAACGCGGGTGACGTAGAAATCTCCGAGGACATGTTCATCATCGGCAAGGAACCGGCTGAATCATTTAAGAGTAAAACGCGGGAAGGGGCGCCCCCGCTGCCGATACCGAGCATAAAGCCTGAAGGGAAACCAGATATATCGATTCCAAAAGAGCAGGAAAAGATTCAAGAGAAACCGGAGCAGCCTCCATATGGATCTCCCCCCACGACAAAGATATGTTGGTCGGGTGAGATACCTCCGCAAAAATGGATGAACTTCTATACGAAGGTGCTTTCCAAATATGCGGTTGGCAATGAGATGAAGATAACCCTCAACGTCGAGGTTAAACAGGCTGCCGGCATCTCCTCGCAGAAGATTGAGGAAACAAAAACGGCCCTGAGGGAACTTGGGATGGATGATGACGTGAAGTTTGATTAAGTAATGTCATTATCTTTCGATGTATGTAATCTGACAAAAAAGTATTGCAAATTCAAATGAGTCGAATTGAAATCGTTTCGAATATCTTTGTCTTGTTAAATACTTTCGAACATGAACTGAAACGAAACACAGAATGGTTTGAACAAAATCTTGGCTTGCCACCAAAAGGTATTTTTTCAGCCATTGCGATTGATGATAAGTATTGTAAGCTTTTGCCATACCCTGAATCTGCCGTCTTTTTATTCCGCGGTCAGGATCAATTTTATGATCCATGCCTGGCATCACTTTATCGTGAGAATTTATCAGTCGTTCAAAGATTTGCCGAGCGTGTCCGGAATGTTGAGTTTGAACTGTTGTTAAAAAACCATCCCGCCGTTCGTGATGTGTCCCGTACCTCTATTTATGATCATCTGATTAAGATCGATTATGACGGACTGGCTCAACATTATGGACTCAAGACTAATTTGATTGATTTTACAAGTGATCCACGCGTTGCCGCTTTTTTTGCGTGTTGCCGTTTCAACAAAGCAACCGATGGATATGAGCCCATTATGAAAGCTGATGGATATGGGGTGTTTTATAAATTCAACTTTCTCATGTCAACCATGATCGCTTTTGGTCAAAAGAAAGATCCAGAATTTGGTTCAAAAATAATCGGTCTGCAGCCATTGCCAAGGCCCGGCGAACAGAGTGCATACTCATATCGTTTAGATCGAAAGCAGTGCCTAAACAAACAAAAGTTATTAAATATCTATAAGTTTCAACACAATGCTTCAGCGTCTATGAAGATTTACGATGAGTTCGAAGGTGGTAAAATACTATTTCCGACAGACTTGGCCGCACAAAAGGTTGAATATCTGCAAAAGTCGAAGTCGTTTAGCAATGAATCATTTCATGTGGCGTTTGAAAGGTACGGCAAGTCAAATAAGAAAATTTCAATGAGAAACAATTTGCTGAAGTCTGGATATAGCTTAACGGAAAAAAATGTTGTTGCGTTTTCTTCTTCGGAAATTGATATTATGCAGAAGGAATGGCAGAATAAACGAGATAAGTTTTACTCAAAAATATTTGCACGTCGCGTTTATTACCCACCAGCTCCCCAAGATCCTGATAAGGAATATGAACACTGACAAACATATAGGGCAATCCGAATCAAATCCAGAGAGATGGGGAAATGTCTATCTGGTTGTGTTTCTATTATTCATATTTGTAATCGGACCCGTTGTCTTCGCCTTTTGCCTCGAGTCCGGAATGGGGGGTGCCGGCTTGTTCATTTTTCTTGTCCCGGTTGGCATTTGGGTGTGGTGCCATGCAAAAGGGATCTGGAGATTTCCCACAAAAGAGGAAAAAGAAGCAATGAGAGAAGAACAGATGAGAAAGTGGAGGCCGGTTAAGTCAGCACACATCATCAGATTGGAAAGGGGTCTTTATACGGGGCTTGGCAATAGAAGGCCCTACCCGCATGGCAGGCGGACAAAAAAATACTGATAATTTTGTAAATAGTGGTAATTGACAAAATCGAACCCGATTAATATCAGCGAATTTTATGACGGGCAAAATATTCAGAGGGAGGTTCCTTCATGACTGATATCCTGGTGATTGTAAATTCCGTCCTGCTGGTTTTTGTTTTAATCTTCCTGGTGTTTCTACTCAGGAAGACTTCACAAAACGATTCCTCTGTGCTTGCTCCCCGTCTCGATGCCTTTGAAAAAGCACAGGAACGGACCGAGCGCGCAGTCAGAGAGGAAGTGGCTCAAACTCGGGATGAACTCAACAAGGCAGCAAGGGAGCAACGTCATGAACTCACAGAAGCCTTCAAGACCTTTGGTGATTCCGTGGCACAACGAATGACGGACGTTACCAGTATGCAGAAAGGGCAACTCGATGCTTTCTCCGATCAACTTGCCTCTTTCGCAAAGGCGAGCGGTGAAAGACTGGATGGCGTGCGCTCAGAATCCGCATTAGGGGCTAAACAGCTTAGAGAAGAAGTTGTAGCAACTCTAACAAGCATCTCTGAGACGATCGCCAAGACAATGAAAGATATGGCCGTTGCTGAAAAAGCTCAGCTTGAAGCATTCTCAGGACAAATCGCCACCTTGACAAAGACAAGCGGCGACAAACTCGATGGTATAAGAACCGAATCAACCACCAGTGCTAAACAATTAAGGGAAGAGGTTATCGCAGCTCTCAAAGGAATTACAGAAACCACCACCAAAACAATGGGTGAAATGGCCAATGTTCAGAAAACCCAACTTGAAACGATGTCATCGGCAATCGCAAAGCTTTCCGATTCAAATGAGAACAAACTGGAGGCAATCAGGGTTACGGTAGAAAGCAAGCTCCAAAGTATGCAGATTGACAATGCCAAGCAGCTTGATCAAATGCGACAGACCGTGGACGAAAAACTTCAAGGAACGCTGGAAAAACGTTTAGGAGAATCCTTTAAACAAGTCAGCGAGCGTCTGGAGCAGGTGCACAAGGGGCTCGGGGAGATGCAGACGCTTGCAACGGGTGTTGGCGACCTTAAAAAAGTACTTACGAACGTCAAGTCGCGTGGGACTTGGGGTGAAGTGCAGCTTGGGGCGCTGTTGGAACAGGTTCTTAATCCCGATCAGTTCTCCACGAACGTGGCCACGAGGGGTGGCGGCGAGCGTGTCGAATTTGCGATCAAGTTGCCGGGGCAAGGATTGGAGAAGGATGAGACCGTCTGGCTCCCAATTGATGCCAAGTTTCCTGTCGAAGACTATCAGCGTCTGGTTGAGGCGCAAGAGAAGGTCGATGTTGAAGGTGTGGAAGCAGCAGGGAAACTACTTGAAAACCGTGTCAAGAGCTGCGCCAAGGACATCTGCGAGAAATATCTGAGTCCTCCGAAAACCACAGACTTTGGTATTATGTTCCTGCCTATCGAGGGCCTTTTTGCCGAGGTCATCCGAAGACCTGGATTGACCGAGGTCATCCAAAGGGAGTGTCGTGTGGTGATTGCCGGTCCGACTACCCTTTGGTCTATTTTGAACAGTCTTCAAATGGGATTCCGCACGCTTGCAATTCAGGAGCGTTCCAGTGAAGTATGGAACCTTCTTGCGGCGGTCAAGACCGAATGGACGAAATATGGCGATGTTTTGGACGCTGTTCAAAGCAAGCTGCATCAGGCAACGGACACTATCGAAAAGGCCAAGGTCCGGTCGAGAGCCATCGGAAGAAAGCTCAAGAATGTGCAGGAACTTCCCTCTGTCGAATCCGTCAATCTGTTGGCTCTGAATGTTTCAGAAGAAGATGGGGACGGGGAGGATAGTTAGAATAAAAGTAAAATCTGATAGAAAAAAAGCCATTAGCGGGATGACCTGCTTTGATATCGCGACAGATACTTTACCTACGATTGGATTAGAATGTCCCATATGGCTGATTGGTATAAAGTAAGAGAAGGCATTATCTCGCTGACTACCTATTGATTCTAAAGATAATGCAGAAGGTTGAACAGTATGAACGAAACCGCATTTTCTTTCATTGCGCGGTTATTATCTCTCGTTGATGTCGGGATGTTCGAACAATTATTTTATATTGATTATTAAGCTAGCATGTAGGAAGGTGATTTCAAAATTCTTTATATGCCTAAATACTCAAATTTAAGGAATTAATCATGAATATATTTAGAACTATCGCCTCTGGAAAGCATGCCTTCCGGGAAGAGTTTGTTTCTGCATTTCTGGCGTATCTTCTTTCTCCTAAAATGGATCATGGTCTGGGGTTCACCGTACTGTCAAGATTATTGACACATGTTGCAGAAAAAAATGATGCACAACCGTTAAATGAATTAGCAGCAAAATTCAAAAGCAGGTTATGGGAGAATATATTTGACAATGAGTTTTCTTTACCTGTGGTTGAGCTTGAATTTCCTTATCACGGCGGATTCATCGACATCGTTATAAAAATTGATAACTGGTTTATTATGATTGAAAACAAGATCCTTCAGTCTTCAAAAAGGGAAAATCAGATCAAGGAACAGTACAAAGGTCTCCAGGAGGCATTGCAAAGTCGCGAGTTTGGTGACAATTATCATATATTGATGATTTACTTAGTACCGGCAACACCATCTGAAGGCGGCTGGTCTGTTTCTCCAAGCTTTTATGGTGAACTTGACAAGGTTGAGCTTCGTAAAAACGACTATAAAGCCCTGGTGTCTTGGCAGCCATCAACTTACGAGGATACTGATGCCGTGTCGGTCGTGTCAATCATTCGAGAAATTATGAGAGATGAGGCCAATGGGATGATTGCTCCTATCAATATGGAAGTAAGGCATGCCCTTTTGTCGTTGATCGATTTTGCTATTGGTGAATTCCAGGGGTTCTATTATGAAAAAGCTACTACCAAGAAAAATGGCGGTCAAAAGCATAAGGTAGCTGATGTGCTTAACATGTCTGGTGAATACTATATTGGCATTCGATATGGCCGCGGCGGCTTAATAGAAAATGCATGGAAAAATAAAGATTTCATGAATACGGAAGTTATCTTGTCAGAAGAAAACAGAGGATGGCAGTATTTACCACTCGATGAGTTTGTTGCGTTGACCAAATGGAGTATTGCGCCTAATGAGCATTCACTAGAAAAACTTAGTTGGTCCAACAGTCCGTTTGCAACCCCAAACCTTTACCGAGTTGCAAAGCATGGGAAACCGAACATGCGTATCGGGATCAAAGGTGGACTAAAGACTTTAAAAAACATGACACCCGACCAAATACGCTCAAGAACGGTATGGCAATTGAGCTCAGAAAAGAAAAGTTCTGACTGGATAACCTGCGAAGATTTCTGCGCAACTTTAGAGTCTAAAGGGGTTTCATACGAGTAACATTGACAATTACATATAAAATCGGATCAGATGATCCCATCTTAATGCTAAACGATCTGGGTTCTTAAATTATTAGAATGTAACTTCATAAAAAATGGTTAAAACAAGCATTTCCCATCCGCTGCGGATTGATGAGGTGAAGACGCCCAATGGCGGCGGCATTATCGGGATGACGTTGTGCCCCGGCAAGAAAATAAACAGTGCTCTTTCCGGCCCATGGGATCGTGATCTGGATATCGATCTGCAGGCGATTCAGGCGTGGGGTACACGAGCTCTTGTGAATCTGATGGAAGAGCATGAGTATGATCTTTTGCGGGTTCCGGATTATGTGGAAAAGGTTCGTTCCTGTCCGATGGAATATTTTCATCTGCCGATTGTTGATGTTCACCCACCCGACAAGAGATTCTTTGATCTTTGGGAAAGCGCCGGACCGAAGCTGCGGCAAATTCTGTTGGACGGCGGAAAAATCCTGATCCACTGCCGCGGCGGTCTGGGACGGACCGGCATGGTGGCCGCCCAATTGCTGGTGGAACTGGGCATGCCCCATAAGGATGCCATCAGGGCAGTGCGTGCCGCCCGTCATGGAACCATCGAAACACATGATCAGGAACAGTATGTTTATACCTGCCGCCCGGTTAACGAACGGCTGCGCGTCGAACATTTTGCGGGCTGTCTTCTGGGTGGTGCTGCAGGCGATGCGCTGGGCGCCGCTGTCGAGTTTGATTCCATCGGGACCATCCGCAAGCAATACGGTGAAAACGGCATTGAAAATTACGCGCCCTGTTACGGCCGGAAAGGCGCGATCACGGACGATACGCAGATGACGCTCTTCACGGCAGAAGGTCTGCTACGCGCCTGGAGCCGCAAACAGCAGGTAAGCAAGCCGGTATCCTATGATGAAATGCTGCATCACGCTTATCTGCGATGGCTGGCAACACAGGGCGCAAAATCAGCCCACGATAATTTCAACATCGCGCAGGATGGCTGGCTGCTGACGGTTGGCGATCTGCACCATCGACGGGCGCCGGGCAACACCTGCCTTTCCGCCCTGCAAAGCGCCCGAATGGGAACGCCGGAAAAACCGATCAATAACAGCAAGGGGTGCGGCGGTGTCATGCGGGCCGCGCCGGTCGGTTTGTTCGCGGCTAAAACTTTGCAAGCTGCAGATCCTCCCGGCAGTGAATGGAAAGCAACCTTTGACCTGGGCTGCCAGGCCGCTGCGATTACCCACGGTCACCCTTCGGGCTATCTGCCTGCGGGATGCCTGGCGACGATCATCTACGGCGTGATTTCCGGTCTAAATCTTGAGGAAGCGATCCATAAAACCCTGACGGTCTTAACGACCGCCAAAGGATACGAAGAGACGCTTGATGCCGTCAAGCTTGCGCTGAATTTGTGGCAAAAGAAAACTGCAAAGCCAGATCCGGAAACCATTGAAAAAATGGGCGGCGGCTGGGTTGGTGAAGAGGCGCTGGCGATTTCGCTTTACTGTGCCCTGTCCGCGGAAGGCGATTTCGACAGGGGAATACGCCTGGCTGTCAATCACACCGGCGACTCGGACAGCACGGGATCTATCACCGGCAATATTCTGGGGGCATTACGGGGAAAGGCGGCAATCCCCGCTTGCTGGATTGAAGAGCTGGAATTGAAAGAGGTGATTGAAGAAATGGCCGGTGATCTGTTTGTCCTTTTTGATAACTCAGATCGCTGGCGGCGGAAGTATCCCGAATTTTAAAGGGTAATTTTATGGCGTTTCATATCATTCCCGTCCATAAGCTCAGCGCCAAGGCCTTAAAAGGGGTTATCGAAGAATTTATTTCCCGGAGGTGGAACCCGTGAAGATCCATGCGCTTTTTGTCGTCATTCTGCTCACGCTCGTTTGGACGCCGGCGGCCTGCGGGCCGCCGAAGACCAAGACCCTGACGGCCACGCCGCCGCCCTCGGTCGTGAAAGCCGAGACGCCCACGCAGCCTCCGCCACCGACCCCGGCCACCCCCGACGCGGCCTGCACCGGACCCTGCACCGTCACCACCCCGCTTGGCGCAACCTTCCCGGTGCCCGAACTTTTCCGGGCCGCGCGTCGGGGCAACGTCGTTCAACTCATGGAGCCCGACGGCCAGGTGCAGGTCCACGCGATCGAGCTCTCCGGCGGATCCTGCGCCCCGGCCGTGGTCGAGGCGTGGAAGCTCGTCGCCCCCGCGGAGTCCTGGACCCGGGACAAGGCCGTGACCCCCCCGCCCTCCGACGGCTTCGACGAGGTGTACGTGGAGACCTACGTCCTGTCCACTGACAAGCGGTTCGCCCAGGCCGTCGCCCGCCGCAAGGACCAGCGGATCTGGGTCGTCATCCTGCGCTCCCCGGCGGCCGCCCTGGATCGGCGCAGCGCCCAGGTGATGCAGTTCATCACCGGGATGAAGGCCCCGGGCGTGGAGGAGGAGGACCTCGCGAAGAAGCCGCTGACCTCGATCATGGGCAACCGGGAGCTGTTCCAGAAGTTCATCCACGACACCGTGGTGGCCACCGGCACCCCCGGATTCGAGATCGCGGTCATCGAGGGCGGCCGGGTGGTGTTCGCGGAGGGCTACGGCGTGCGTGAGCTCGGAAAGCCCGACCCGGTGACCCCGGAGACCCTGATGATGATCGGCTCGGTGACCAAGTCCCTGACCACCTTCATGATGGGCACCCTGGTCGACGACGGAAAGCTCGCCTGGGACAAGCCCGTGAAGGCCGTCTACCCGGCCTTCGCGCTGGGGGACGCGAAGCTTGCCGACGCCCTCACCATGGAGCAGCTGGTGTGCGCCTGCGCAGGCCTGCCGCGCAAGGATGTGCCCCTGATCCTCTCGTTCTGGGGCAAGACCGCCGACGACTGCCTGAAGGAGCTCGCCGGCATGTCCCCCACCACCGGCCTGAAGGAGACCTACCAATACCAGAACCACATGGTCGCGGCGGGGGGCTTCCTCAGTGCCCACCTGTTGTTCCCGAAACTGACCATGGACAAGGCCTACGAGAAGGCCATGAAGGAGCGCGTGTTCGGCCCCCTGGGCATGAAGTCCACGCTGCTGGACCTGGACGCGGCCCGGAAGGTGAAGAACCGCGCCACCCCACACTCTCAGGACATGACCCTGAGCCACCACGTCGTGCCCCTCGACCACGAGCGCTTCGCCGCCTACATCGGACCCTCGGGCGGCGTGTGGTCCAACGTGCTGGACATGGCCCGCTTCGTGATGACCGAGCTCGCCGGAGGAGTGACCCCGGAGGGAAAACGGGTGATCTCCGAGAAGAATCTGCTGCACCGACGTGCCCCCCAGGTGAAGGTGGACGCCGACACGGCCTACGCCCTGGGCTTCGCCGTGTCGAAGAGCCGGGGCCTGCAGGTGGTGTCCCACTCCGGCGGCACCATGGGGTTCGCGACGCTTCTGACCTTCCTCCCGGAGAAGAGCGCCGGCGTGGTGATGATCGCGAACGGCACCGGCGGCCGCCTCGCCGAGAAGGTGATCCAGCGGCGCCTGGTCGAGCTCTGGTTCGGCACGGAGAACCGCTCCGCGGCCGAGCTGCAGTTCACCCTCGAGCAGATGAAGAAGTCCGTCGAGGAGGCGAAGTCCCGCCTGTCAAACCCCACCCCCGAGTTCATGAAGCCATTCCTCGGAAAACTGTCCCACCCCGAGCTCGGAGACGCCGTCGTCGAACAGGTCAAGGACGACTTCTTCATGACGATCGGCAAATACCGCTCCCGGCTCCTGCTCTCACGGCGCCCGGACGGCAAGACCGTGCTGACCTTCACCGAGGTGCCGCTGGCCGGCCTCGAGCTCGCCCCGTTGGTGAACGACCCCGGCGCCCTGGAGCTCGAGAAGGAGCAGGAGCGTTACGTGCTGAAGAAGAACTAGTCGGACGGATCGGACTGGTCAGACCCATTATTGTTGAGTTTTGATTTTTCCCCAGGATGCGTTTATTGTCGTTCCTCGTCGCGTGTGGTGACGGGGACGCTGTTGCCTTATTAACATTCTCATTGTGATCCGATCTTCAGAAGGTTTTGCCATGAATAAAAAGCAGATATTTGGAAACCGGTTTTCAAGATCAATACCGCCATCGTACGGGCGTTAATGGATATCGAAGCCACCAGAGCCGTGATTGAGAATACAATGGTTGTGAGGGAAAGCACCCTATTAGTGCAAGCAAGGGGGCTGCCTCTCTTCTCTCTTCTGCTGTGTTGACTTATGCGAGGAGCTTCTGGCCGGTTTTTTCGATCATTTCCGCAAAACCGGATTGATCTTCATCACGGATGAAAAGATGCGGTTCGATACGGGCGTTGATTTGAGCGGCCAGGTGATAAAGTTGAGACATCAAATCCAGATAATCAATGTTCTTATCAAGGCTTTCCACAAACAGTCCGACATCGACGTCGCTGTCCGCATCGTACTTACCCGTTAAATAGGAGCCGAACAAGACGGCCTTATCAAAGGCTATTTTTTCCCGCGCAGCTTTAATATATTGCAGGGCTGTTATTTCAGCTTCTCTTTTATCCATTTGTATAAGTCCCGAGTTTTTTGCAGGATGTTTTTACATTTATCCTGATTCAGAGACAGCAATACTCTTTCTCTGTAATCTGGGTATCTAGCCTCGATATTCAATGGTTGCAACATTTCAATGAACGCTTTTTGTGCATCAGATAAATTATCATATAGATTTGATTGCTGTGCCAAAAGAATGATGTTGTGCGTTTTTGGCGGCAGCTGATTTAATTCTTGCTGGTAATAGGCTTTCACAATCTTTTCAATTGCCTGATGGCACATGAAACCGACGTAAAGAAAACGTGCCTTTTCGAGCATTGCTTCAGCCGTCTCCAAATCGTATTCTGAAATATCCAGCCAGTATTTTACGTTATTTTCCATGATTCGTAGCTATTTTCCGATAATAATTAGCTTTTAATGCGATTGATTATAGGTAAAACAACATTGTGTGTCAATTAAAAACAAAATAAAACGGAGAAACTGAATTCGGGGGACATAACCCTTAATTACAAAAGGCAAGACAAAGAGCCGGGGAGGCGGGCATCAGTGTCGTCGTCGTGCAGGATGGAAAGATTGTCGAAAAGCGGCCGACCGAACACGCTGACTAAACCATGAAAAATCAAACCATAGAAACAGTCTCGCTATGAAAGAAATGTGGAGGCGCGACAACGGAAGGCAATATTTCCATTCCGGAGATGGAAGACATTAAAATCGGATTAAATGTTTATAGAAAGAAACCAACGGCGGTATAAAAAACCCCTCAAGCTATGGGAGCCTTGAGGGGGTGTGCTATATCAACAGATCATGTTTTGTTGTTGTAGCGGCTACTTCTTTACCGCTTCTTATCAGGTCACAATCATTTTCACTGCATCAATCACCGGGTTGGTAAACAGCGCCATCAAAATGGTGTAAAGAGCAAAGGCCCCAACCACTTCCGTCGTGTACATCTTGTTATATTTCCGTTTCAGGCCGACCATCAGCAATCCGCCCATTATCAGGCATCCCAGTTGAAAATACGGGAAATTGGCCGCCCCCGCCGCTGCATACTCTGCAAAACCAAAAGTTGCCGTTAAAAGAACAACTGCCGCCGCCGCTACGATGGTTCCTAATGTCTTTTTCATGATCCGTTACCTCCTTAGGGTAGTTTGTTTATTTGCCTTTATACTAATGAAATTTGCGTGCCAGTTTTTCAGAACAGAAATAAGATTGTTGTAAATTATTGATATGATATATCATTTAGGTTATGTTGTTCTCGGCAAGAGACTTTCGAATAGCTCTTTTTCTGTCTTTTCTTTAATCAAATGTTCAACCGGCTTGAACGATACATGAAAAATATTGGCCGCCTGCGGGAGAGTCGGGTATGATACAGGCAAAATGCGTATACATAAGGTTGATATAAAAATGGCGTTTCATATCATTCCCGTCCATAAGCTCAGCGCCAAGGCCTTAAAAGGGGTTATCGAAGAATTTATTTCCCGGGACGGAACGGATTACGGCGCGGTTGAGGCTTCCCTGGAAACCAGTTTTCAACAGGTCAAAAACAGGCTGAAAGATGGATCGGCCATTCTTGTCTTTGATGACGAGACGGAAACCACCGGCATCTTCCTGGCGGATGATCCCGTTTTGAAAAGCTGGATACACAGAGAGCTTTGAAAAACTACTCTTATTCGTCATGCCGGTGCAAGCCGGCATCCAGAAAGCTTTGAAATAACTGGTTCCCCGCCTCCGCGGGGATGACGTCTGGATTCCGGTTTTCACCGGAATGACGGGAAAAGAGGTTGTGCACCTGTCGAAGATATCGGAAACTATGGAGTCATTTTTATCGGCACAGAAAGAGTCCGTTGGCCTTAC
>Ga0209606_1001927_pt1 | contig 24349 bp, 16 predicted proteins | sample AD_UKC057_MetaG_FD_184412 | JGI IMG/M metagenome (GOLD analysis project Ga0209606, IMG submission 184412) | Active sludge microbial communities of municipal wastewater-treating anaerobic digesters from USA - AD_UKC057_MetaG (SPAdes) (version 2) | ecosystem: Engineered > Bioreactor > Anaerobic >...
CGTTGGTCATGCCCAGCGGGGCCGAGGTGGGGAAGTCCCCGTGGGAGAAGTCGCTGGCCTGGCGGAGTCGATGCATGTGAGAGAGGTCGGCAGCGTTCCTGCCTCGGCAGGCCTCCATGGCGGCGCCCACGGCGGCCACGTGGGCGAAGGCCGGGGGCACCCGCAGTTGCTGCTCGTCCAGTTCGAAGGCCTCGCGCAGGCTGGTCACGACGGCGGCGTTGGCGGCCAGCCCGCCTACCAGCACCACCGGCGCCTCGACCGGGTGGGAGCGGACGACGGCGGTGCGGAAGTTGCGGGCCACCGCGTCGCACAGCCCCCGGAGGACTTCGGCGGGCGAGTAGCCCTTCTGCTGGGCGTGGATCATGTCGCTCTTGGCGAAGACCGAGCAACGCCCGGCGATCTGTGCGGCCCGCTCGGCCTGGAGGGAGAGCGCGCCGATTTCCTCGACGGCATAGCGGAGTCGTCCGGCCTGCTGGTCCAGGAAGCTGCCCGTGCCCGCGGCGCAGTCGCCGTTGGTGGCGTAGTCGACGATGCCGTATCCGCCGTCGGCGTTGGGGGCCAGGCGGAGGTACTTCGAACTCTCGCCGCCCATCTCGAAGACGGTGCGGACGGAGCAGCCCCCCGAAAGGGGCCCCAAGGGCAGCGCCGCCAGGCCCGAGGCCAGGGCGCGGAACTCGTTGACGACGGAAGCGGCGAGGGCATCGGCAGCCAGCCGGGCGGCCCCGCCGGTGAGGCAGACGCCGGCGATATTCCCCGCCCCGACGGCGGCGATCATCTCCTCCAGCAGTTGGGTGGCGGCGGCCAGCGGCTGGCCGCGGGTGCGGCGATAAGGGCTGAGGAAGATGCGGCGTCCGGAGGAGGCGGGGGCCTCCTCCAGGGGCGAAAAGACACCCGTCCGCTCCGGCCGGAGGGACGGATCGTCCGTGACCAGGGCGGCCTTGGCGCTGACGGCCCCGATATCGATCCCAACGAAGCAACTCATACCAACGCTCTCCCGTTCGGCCCGGACGACATCTCGGGCCGCGTAGGCCAATTATAGGCCGGCGGCAGCCGCCGGTGCGACATGGCGGCGCTGGCGCGCCGGTTTCGAGCTGCCGAAACATGGTTCGCTCTGCCCTGCGACGGTGCGACTTGGCGACAGGGCGCGTTGACGGGCTCGAACCTCCCTGGGCAGCTCTCTGGGCTGGTGTGCCGTCTCACCTCCTTGTCGAGAGGCAAACCCATTCCAGCCAGTCGGACATTATGGGCTTTGCCCCCCGCTGAAGCAAGGCAAAACCGGGTTCATCCGGGCGGGGAGAGATCCGGAAGACCTGGCGATTCCGGCATGTGGGCCGGATTCGCCAAAATGGCCGGCTCGTTTCACAATCCTCTTGCCCGCCGCGCAGTGCTCTGTACAATCTGGCCAAAGGCGTCCGCGGCGGTCGCGGCCGCCCGGCCGCACCCAAAAAGGAAACCCGACCGGGTATCGCCGGAATGACAGTCAACACATGCCGGGCCCGCCTTCCGGCGGCGGCACAGGGCCTGGACCAGCAAGAGGAGTCACAACATGTCCAATCGAGTGCTGAATGTCGGCGTGATCGGCGGTGGCGGCGGGGCGTTCATCATCAACCCCCACCAGAAGGCGATCCACTTCGACGGCACGCGCCGCCTGGTGTGCGCCGCCCTGCACGAGAACCCCAAGCTGGCCATGGAGTTCGCCAAGAAGTGGCCCTATCCCATCAAGGGCTACCGCAGCTATGACGCCATGATCGCGGACCAGGCCAAGCTGCCCGCGGGCGAGCGGATGGACTACTGCCTGATCGTGACCCCCAACTTCGTCCACTTCGATCCGGCCATGAAGCTGGTCAAGGCGGGCATCCCGGTCTTCTGCGAGAAGCCCATCACCATCACCGCCAAGGAGGCCGAGAAACTCGCCGCCGCGGTGGACAAGAAGAACATCCCCTTCGGCATCGCCCACACGTACCTGGGGCACTGGTCGAGCTGGTTCGCCCGCTGGATCATCACCAGCGGCAAGCTCGGCGCGGTGCGCTGGGCGGACTCGTACTACCTGCAGGGCTGGCTGGCCACCCGCCTGGAGAAGAGCGGGCAGCAGCAGGCCTCGTGGCGGACCGACCCCAAGAAGGCCGGCGCGAGCTGCTGCGGGGGCGACATCGGGACCCACGCCTTCATGCAGCTTCGCTTCGTGACCGGGCTGGAAGTGACGTCCGTCCGCGGCATCGTCGAGACCTTCCTCAAGGGACGCCAGCTCGACGACCACTTCACCACCTACTGCGAGCTGTCCAACGGCGGCAAGGCCCTGGTGCGGGCCACCCAGATCGCCATCGGCAACAAGAACAACCTCGGCATCGAGGTCAACTGCGAAAAGGGAAGCCTGATCTGGAAGCAGGAAGAGGCCGAGTCCATCACCATCCGCCTGCCCAACGGCACCGAGCGGGTCTACTGGCGGGCGGCCGTCCCCGCCGAAGACGACGTCCTGGGCAAGGTCCCGCCGGCCCTCCTGGCCGAGCCGACCATCCCCTCGGGTCACGCCGAAGCCTTCCACGACGCCTTCGCCCGCCTGCACCGCGAGTTCGAGAAGGACGTCCGCGCCTACAACGCGGGCAAGAAGTTCAAGTGCGACGGCACCCGCTACGCCAACATCCACGACGGCGTGAAGCACATGAAGTTCGTCGAGGCAGCCGTCAAGAGCTCCAAGAACAACTCCAAGCCCGTCAAGATGTAGAAAGCGGTAGCCAGTAGTCAGTTGAGAGAACGTCAAACCGGCAGCCGGCGGCCCCACAACCGCCGGCTGCCGCTTTGTATGGGGGGCGTCCGCTACGACTTGCCATTCGGCGTTGTCGGCATTCTCACGTTCCTGGCGGCGTTTGTCTGGAAGGAACAAGGAGTTCTCCATGCTCCGGCATCTATGCTATGTCGTCACGATGATCCTGCTGACGCTCTCCCCGCTGGCCCTGGCGGAGGAAACGCAGGTCCTCCTGGGCCCCGGACAAGACGCGGTGATCGTTCGCGACGCAGCCTGGAAGCAGTCCGTCTGGTTCGACTGGGGCGGCCACGCGATCCTCCAGCGGTTCCTCCAGCTCGCGACGGGGCGGCAGGTCCGGGTGCTCGACCGGGCGCCGGCGGACGACGGCAGGACCGTGCGCATCTGGACCGGTCGGCAGGCGGCGGTCAACCGCGCGATCGGGACCGAGCTGGACAAGCTCGACGACGACGGCTACATGATCGCCTTCCGCGGTCGCGACGTGTACGTGGCGGGCAAGTATTGGTGGGGCGGCAACTGGGCCGCTCACGATTTCCTCGAACGTTTCGCCGGCTGCCGCTGGTACGGGCCGGAACCGGACTTCTGGAAGCCCAAGGAAGCGGGAATGCTCGGGCCGCTGGACATCATTCCCAGGCACGATGCCATCCGCGCGCCGGTCCAGGCGACGATCGTCGAGCAGCCCGGCTACAAGATGCGCTGGTACCGCTTCATGCCGCTGCATTCCTTCCGACTGCGCTACCGCGACAAGTTTCACCATGCCTTGTCGAGCATCATCCCGCCCGACCGGTACGGCGCGACGAACCCGGATTTCTTCCCGCTGATCGGCGGCAAGCGGCACGTGCCGCCGCTCTCCGCGCCGTACCAGTTCCAGCCCTGCGTGAGCAACCCGCAGGTCCTGCGACTGGTGGTCGAGGCGGCGCGGGAGTCCTTCCGGAAGAACCCGCAGGAAGGCTCCTTTTCCATCGGCATGAACGATTCCGACGCCTTCTGCGAGTGCGAGCGGTGCCTGGCCGCCGCCCCGGCGAACATCACCGGCAAGCGCCAGCGGCAGGCGTGGGCGTTCTTCGACTTCTACAACCGTGTCGCCGCCGAACTCGAGAAGACCCACCCGGACAAGCGCCTGGGCTGCCTGGCCTACGCGGGCCTGAGCGTCCTGCCGGACGGGGCGATCAAGCTCCACCCGATGGTCGTGCCCTACCTCACGCGCGACTCCGCCCAGCTCTTCGACCCCAACGAGCAGGCGGAGTTCCGCCAGCTTGTCGATCGCTGGAAGCGCCTGGCCGTCCGCATGGGCATCTACGAGTACATCTACGGGCGGGGGTTCGTCGTGCCGCGGCTGTACAACCGCTACCTGCTGGCCAACGTCCGAGACCGCTACGGCGTGGGCGTGGACGGGCTCTATGCCGAGAGCTACCCCAACTGGGGCCTGGACGGGCCCAAGTACTGGCTGCTTTCGCGGATGCTGTGGGACCCGTCACAGGACCCGAGCGGGCTGATGGACCAGTACTGCCGCGACCTCTTCGGACCGGCGGCGGGAGAGATGAAGGCCTATTTCGAGTGCCTGGAGGAAACCTGGTGCGGACAGACCCTGGCGAGCACTCGAAGCAACTACCGCTGGTTCCTCGACGCCAGGCAGTTGGAGATCTTCCCGCCGGCTGCGTGCGAGAAGGCATGGGCGATGTTGGAAGCCGCCCGCGCCAAGGCGGGCGGCGAGGCCGCAGCCGTCAAGCGGATCGAGTACTTCCGCGACACGTTCGCCCTCACGCGGGCACTGAGCCGGCGTTCCGCGGCAACCGCCGCCATGGACGAGTTGATGAAGCAGCCGGCGCCAAAGCCGCCGGATTCGACCGACACCTGGCTGGCCCCGCGCCTGGCCGCCTTGCAGGCGTATCTCGACTGCGGCAGCCTGGAGACGGTGGTCAAAGGCGTGCCCGCCGTCGCGATGGACGACGCCACGCTGGCCGACGTCGCCCGCTACGATCGCCAACCGGTGGATGCGGTGGCCGCCATGGTGGAGGCGGTCGCGGGCGCCGCCCCCGGGGGCGCGGCGCCTTCGCCTGGCTCGCCCGACGCAAAGCCGCCGCAGACCGCGAAGGAGTTCATCGCTCACCTGGCCACCCGCGCCGTCCTGCGGGCGGTCCGGCTGGCGAAGCCGGCGACGATCGACGGCGCCATCACCGCCGGCGAATGGCCGGCCCCCGCCTTCGCCGGACAGCTTTACCGCATCTACAGTCTCGCGCCGCACGAACAACAGACCTTCATCCACGCCGCGTGGGACGACGCGAACCTCTACCTCGCCTTCGACTGCCGCCAGGACGCCGGCACCATCCAGGCGGCCGTCCGCGACGCCGACCGCGGCGAGTGGCGCCAGCCGGCCATGCTCGGCGACGATTGCGTCGCCGTGACCATCCGCCCCAGCGGCGCGGGCAGCGCCGGCGTCCGCATCAACGCCAACGGGGCCCTGGGCTTCCACAACAACGCCTGGGGAGAGGGCATCCGCGGCGCCGCGCGGCACAGCGCAACCGGCTGGCAGGCGGAGTTGTCCATCCCGCTCAAGAAGATCGGCCTCCGCCCCGGCCAGCCAATCGACTGCACGCTGGCGATCGCCCGGTTCGCCCACGATGAGCCCCCGCCCAGGAAGGCCGGCAAGCAGGAACTTCCGCGCCCGCGTGCGTACATGATCCTGCCCGCCCCGCAAGGCAAGGGCGTCATCGGGCACGGCAACCACCCCGGCCTGATGACGTTCATCACCGGGCCCAGGCTGGTCCTGGTGGATCGATAGTCCGCCGGCGCGGCCGAAGGGATGATCTGCGAGAAGGGCTTGCATCGCGCCTCCGCGGGCGGTCCAATGGGCAAGTCGCACGTGAAAGGAACGCACCATGAAATTCGCCATCTGCAACGAGATGTACGAAGGTTGGGACATCGCCCGCATCTGCAAAGATGCCGCCGCCTGCGGCTACCAGGGTCTGGAGATCGCCCCGTTCACGCTTGACCCGGACCCGCGGAAGGTCGACGAGAAGCGGGCGCGGGAGATCGGGCAGATCGCCTCCGACGCCGGCATCGTCGTCACGGGCTTCCATTGGCTGCTGGTCAAGCCCGACGGCCTGCACATCACCACGCCCGATGCCGCCGTGCGGGCCAGGACGGCGGAATTCCTCAAGCACCTCGCCCGCCTGTGCGCGGCGGCGGGGGGCAAGTTCATGGTCTTCGGCAGCCCCAAGCAGCGCAACGTGCTCGAGGGCGAGACGTACGAGGACGCCTTCAAGCGGGCGGCCGACGTGTTCGGCCTGGTCAGCCGAACGTGCGAACAACTGGGCGTGACGTTGGCGCTGGAGCCGCTGGGCAAGGTCGAGGGCAACTTCCTCAACACGGCGGAGGAGACGATCAAGCTGATCGAGGCCGTCAACCACCCCAACTGCCGCCTGCACCTGGACGTCAAGGCCATGTGCTGCGAGTCCAAGCCCATCCCGCAGATCATCGCCGAGTCCGCCAGGCACCTGGCCTACTTCCACGCCAACGACGCCAACCGTCGCGGGCCGGGCTTCGGCGAGGTGGACTTCGTGCCCATCTGGAAGGCGCTCCAGCAGGTCCGCTACGACGGGTGGGTCAGCGTGGAGGTCTTCGACTACAAGCCCGATCCGCACACCATCGCCCTCAAGAGCCTGGAGTACATGAAGAAGACGATGGAAGCGGCGAAGTAGTTGTCCAGTGCGTTCGGCGGCAGGCAGGGCAGGCCCACGGACTTGCCCCTCAGGGGGAGCCTTCCGCCACGGTGGACAGGTCCGTGGGCTTTCACGCGATGTGAGAAGAGCATTCTCTGTGGAGGCGGCGCAATGGGACCAGCCTGGGCGAAAGCGATGACGGTGCTCTTGCTGGCGGCGGGATTCACCTCCGCCGCGGATCCGGTGTTTCCCGGCGCCGACTGGCAGACGATCACTCCCGCCGATGCCGGGCTGGACGCCGCTAAGCTCAAGGCCTTCAGCGACGTTGTCGGCGGGCGCGGCTGCGTCGTCCGCGGCGGGCGGATGGTCTATCACTGGGGCGACCACGCCAGGCCCGGCGACGTCGCCAGCGCCTGCAAGCCGTTCTTCAGCCACTTCCTCTTCAAGGCCGTCGAGGACGGCAAGGTCCCGAGCCTCGACGAGAAGGTCGTCCGCTACGAGCCGCGTCTGGGGCGGCTCAACGCGGGACTCGGCCACAAGGACAAGCTCATCACCTGGCGACACCTGGCCACGCAGACCTCGTGCTACCAGGTCGCCGACCGGCCCGGATCGGCCTACTGCTACAACGACTGGCAGATGGCCCTGTTCTGGGACCTGCTGTTCACGAAGGTCTACGGGGCGGACTACGGCAGCGTGGATGAAAAGGTGTTTCGCCCGCTGCTGGCGGACGTGATCGGCTGCCAGGACAAGCCGACGATGATGGCCTTTGGCACGAAGAACCGTCCCGGGCGGGTGGCGATCTCGCCGCGCGACTTCTGCCGTTTCGGCCTGCTGTACTTGCACCGCGGCCGATGGAGCGGCAAGCAGGTGCTGGGGGAGAAGTGGGCCGGGCAGGCCGTCACCTCGCCCCTGCCCGCCGACCTGCCGCGGGCGGGCAACAAGCTGGCCGAGATGCTCCCCGGCCAGCGGACGCTCGGCTCGTCCAGCAAGCCCGACAACCAGTGCCCCCACCAGGGGTCTTACAGTTTCCTGTGGTGGATCAACGGGCAGGATGAGAAGGGCCGGCGCCTCTGGCCCGGCGTCCCCGCCGACGCGTTCGGCGCCTTCGGGCACGGGGGGCCCAGGGCGATGGCGGTTATCCCGTCGCTGGAGCTGGTGGTGAGCTGGAACGACGCGAAGCTCAAGGGGTGGGATCAGGTCGGCGCGGCGCTGAAGCGGCTGGTGGAGGCGGCCAAGCCGTAGGTTTCGCAGGCCCGCGACCGCGGGGCGTTACCCCGTCACCAACTCCAGGAACTTGCCCCCGCGCTGCTCGTAGTTCTTGAACCGGTCGTAGCTGGCGCAGGCGGGGGAGAGCAACACCACGTCGCCGCACTCGGCCAGGCGGGCGGCCTGGGCGACGGCTTCCTCGAAGCGTTCCGCCCGGATGACCGCGGGCGTCTGGCCCGTGCGCCAGGCCTCGACGGCGGCGGCAACCTTCTCGCACGTCTGTCCGGTGGCGACGACGGCCTTGGCCCGGACCGCCAGTTCCTGGCCCAGGCGGTCGAAGCTGGCTCCGCGGTCGAACCCGCCGACGATGATGACCACGCTTCGCGGGGGGAAGGCCTCCAGGGCGACGATCGCCCCGTCGGGCGTGGTGCACTTGGAGTCGTTGAAGTATTTGGCGCCGTCGCGGGTGGTGACGTACTCGATGCGATGGGCCAGCCCGCGGAACTCCCGCAGCGTCTGGGCGACGGTCTCGCGGTCGACGCCCATCTCGCGAGCGATGGCCCAGGCCGCCTGGGCGTTGGCCTGGTTGTGTCGCCCGGGCACGGTCAGCTCGAACGTCTCCTCGGAGTCGGGGTCGAACCACTCGGTCCGCCCCGGCGCCTCGGCCTGGAAGCCCATCACGATGCCGGCGCACTCCTGCTCGGCCCGGTCAGCCTGCACCTCGCCTGCGGCGACCTGGCGTTCGTGCTGGTTGAGGATCAGCACCCCGCCGGCGTCCTGGAAGCGGAAGATGTTGCGCTTGGCCCGCGCGTAGTCCTCGACGGTCCCGTGGCGGTCCAGGTGGTGCGCGTGGAGGTTGGTGATCAGCGCGATCTGCGGACTGACGCGGATCGCCTCGACGTCTTCGAGCTGAAAGCTCGACAGCTCCAGCACGACCACGTGGTCGCTGGCGATCCGGTCCAGCTCGTCCAGCAGGCTTTTCCCGATGTTGCCCCCGACGTGCGTGGGGAAACGCCGCGCGAGGATCTCGCCCACCATGGCCGTCGTCGTGCTCTTGCCCACGCTGCCGGTGATGCCCACCAGCCGTCCGCGGCAGCGCTGGAGGAACAGGTTCATCTCGCTGGTCCGCTCGATGCCGCGCTCGTCGGCCAGGCGGATGAGCGGCTGGCTCTTGGGCACGGCCGGGCTGACCACCAGCAGGTCGGCGGTGAGAAAGTCCTCCTCCTGGTGGCGGCCCAGGTGGAGTTGCACGTCCAGGTCCGCCAGGGCCAGCACCGACTCGCTGAGGCTCTCGGCGTCGGCCTGGTCGCTGACGGTGACGCGGGCGCCCTGCTTGCACAGCCAGCGGGTGACACCCAGGCCCCCGCCGAATCGCCCCAGGCCCACGACGGTGACCTTCCGTCCGGCCAGGTCGCCAACTGGCGTTCTGGGGGGCGCCTGGGGCTGGTTGTCCGTCTCAGGTTCTTGCGCGCTCACAGCTTCTCCACCGGGCCCAGCGCCAGCATCGCCGACGCCGTCAGGTCGTACTGGCGGGCCACGTTCCACACGTCCTCGCCGCTGACGGCGAAGAGCGTGTCGATCTGCTCTCCCAGGGGCACGTACTCCTTGCGATAGACCCAGTCGAAGCCGACGGCCGTCAGCCGGCCCATGGGCAACTCGCCCTTGAGGGTGCTGCCGGAGGCGATCTTGTTCTTGGCGGCCTGCAGTTCCGCTTCGGTTGGCCCGTCGTCCTGGAATTTCTTCATTTCCGCCTGGGCGATCTCGATGGCCTCGCTGGAGCGTTCGGCGTCGGTGGACAGGAACGTGATGAACGCCCCGCTGCCATCGAGCAGATCGTAGCTCATGTGGGCCTCGTCGGCAATGGCGGGGTCGATCAGGGCGTAGAAGAGCCGGCTGCCCGTGGAGTCGCCCACAACGGCGCCGACAAGTTGGGCGGCGTAGCGGGCGCGGTCCTGCCCGGGCGGCGCGGGCGACATCAGGACGATGTGCTCGCGGAGGACCTTGGGATCGGTGACGACGTTGCGGGCGCGGCGTCCGGGGGCGGGCCGGACGTCGCGCGGGGCGTCGTACGGCTGCCAGTGCGAGCACATCCGGGCGACCTTGGCCACGAACTGGTCGAAGTCGAAGTGCCCCACGCCGACGACCGTGACGTTGGTGGGGCTGTAGCGGCGGTTGAAGTAATCCAGCATCTGCTCGCGGCGCAGAGCGGAGATGGACTCGCTCGTTCCCAGCACGCTGTTGGCCAGCGGGTGGCCCGCGAAGAACTGGGCCATCGCCTTCTCGTACACCCGGTAGCTGGGCGTGTCCTCGTAGCGGGCGATCTCGTCCAGGATGACGTTCTTCTCGACGTCGAAGTCTTCCTGGCGGAGGGCGGGGCGGAGCATGTCGCCCAGCAGGTCCACCACGCCGTCCTGGTACTCCGGCAGGACGGCCGCGTAGTAGACGGTGTTCTCCTCGCTGGTGAAGGCGTTGTAGCTGGCCCCCATCTCGTCGAAGTCGCGGTTCACGTCGAAGGCGGACCGCCGGGCCGTCCCCTTGAACATCATGTGTTCGAGGAAGTGGCTCACGCCGGCCTCCTCGGGCGTCTCGTCGCGGCTGCCCGTGCGGACGAAGAACCCCGCGGCCATCGATGCCGCCGCCGGGTTCACCTCCCCGATCACCGTCAGGCCGTTGTCGAGCGTGGTCTGTTTGAATTCCATCTTATCGTCCTTACAAGCCTGAGACGTCCGGCGCCTCGGGGCCGATGAACAGGAAGGTGAAGTCCCTGGGCGGGCAGTCGCGCAGGTAGGCCAGAATGTCGTCGACCGTCACCGCGTCGATGGCGTCGGAGAGTTCCTTGAGGCTTCGCAGCCGCCCCAGGTGATACCAGTCGCTGGCCAGGCTGGAGGCCCGGGCCGAGGTCGACTCGCCCTGCATGATCAGCGCGCTCTTGAGCTGCGTGCGGGCTCGGGCCATCTCGCTGTCCTCGATGCCCTCGCTCAGGCGTCGCAGCTCGCCCACGGTTACCTGGAGCGTCTCGCGCGCCTTGGCGGGCACGGAGGCGGCGTAGGTGAACAGCCCCGCGTGGTCCTTGAGGCTGTGGTAGCGGGTCGACACGTGGTACACCAGCCCGCGCTTCTCGCGGACCTCGGTGAACAGGCGGCTGCCTCCTCCCCCCGACAGCACCGTCACCGCCATGCGGGCGGCGTAGTATCGCGGGTCGGACAAGGTCACGCTCGGGCAGGCCAGGGCGATGTGCACCTGGGCCGAGTCCTTGGCCACGTGCAGCACCCCGCCCTCGGCCGGCTGGGGCTGCGGCGCCTCCACGGTTTGGGACGGCCACGAGGCGAAGGCCCGCTCGGCGGCGTCGCAGAAGGCGTTCCAGTCGATGTTGCCCGCGACGGCCAGGATCGACTGGGACGGGGTGAACGTCCGCCGGACGCAGCGGCGGACGTCGTCGCACTGCATCGAGGCCAGCGACTCGACCTTGCCGTAGACGCACCGCCCCAGCGGCATGGGGTAGAACCGCTCCCGAAGGAGCACGTTGCACTTGCGGGCGGGCTCGTCCTCCAGCGAGGCCAGGTCCTGCAGGATCAGCCCGCGGGCGGGCAGGAAGCCTCGCTCGTCCAGGTGCGGATGCCGGATGACCTCGCTTAGGATCTCCAGGACCTTCTCGAGGTTGCGCCCGAGCTGGGCGGTCGAGAACGAGATGTGTTCACTCTGCGCGTTCTCGTCGTGCTGGCAGCCCAGGGCGTCCAGGGCGTCGTTGAGCTGGCGGGTGTCGTAGGGGCCGGCCCCGCGGACGCACCACTCGGCGGCCACCGCGGCGGCCCCCTCGGTCCCCGGGGGATCGTAGGCGGAGCCCGCCGGCACGAGCAGGGCCATCGAGGCCGACGACACCTGCTCCATCCGCTGGCCCAGCAGCGTCAGGCCGTTGGGCAACTGCTTGGTGTAGAATTGCTCGCTCAAGGCTCTTCCTTTCGCTCAAGCCGCCCGCCGGGCGGTCAGACACGTCCGAGGCGACAGATGAGACATTGTAGGAATACGGGGCACCACGTCAAAGCGAATCATATACCGCCCGACGGATTCCGGGACGTTCCCCTGCATCCCCCCCCCCGGGGACAAATGATCCGCCGACTCCCCGCCGTCCGCGAAGACGGCAGCGTCCGCTTCCTGGGAGAGTGAGTGAGTAGTCAGCTTGGCGAGGCGGGTACGGGAGCCGTGGGAGCATAAGACTCGTTATCCATGCTTCCCATCGTTCCCGGAACAACCAACCACCACTTCCCTCGCCGAGGCCGATCCAATGAAAGGTGTTGTCATTTCCTTCCCGCCCACCAATAATTTCAATGGTCCATGTCGGACGCTTTCGCAGGGAGAACAAGCATGATTAAGCTCTGGATCGCGGTTGTCTTCTCTTGCTTCTGCTCAGTGGTCTTGGCCGACGCGCAGGGCGACTACGACGTGTTGTTCGGTCGGGAGGAAGCGAAGGTCGCGGCGGGCCGGAACGCCAATGATGCCGCCGCCTTCGCCGCCAAGCTGCTCAACGCCGCCAAGGCCACCGGGGACCAGAAAGACCTCCAGGCCCTGCTGTGCGAGAAGGCGTACGAGTTCGGCGTCAAAAACATATCGAGCTTTCCGACCGCCATCGACGCCATGAAGCTTCTGGCCCAGGCCGTGCCAAACAAGAAGGACCAGGCCCAGGAGAAACTGCTGGAAGTTGCTCAGCTTAGCTTCGCCAGGAGTAGCGGAGCCGAGCGCAAGCGGATGGGCGAGGAGTTGGTGGGGCTGCTTGTGGAATGCGCGGATGGCCAGTCAGCCGCCAAGCCCGCCGAGGCCATGGCGCTCTACCGGCGGGCTCTGGGCGTGGCGACGGCTGTGGGGTCCGATCGCACCCGCGAGATCATGGACAAGATCAGGCGGAGCGGCTCGGCTCTGGATGCCGAGCGGCGGCTGGCCGCGATGAGGGCCGCGGTGGAAGCCCACCCGAAGGATGTCAGGGCCCGAACAAACCTGATCCTGGCCTATCTGGGCGAGTTCGACAACCCGGTTGAGGCGGCCAAACTCGTCACCGCCGATTTGGACGAGAGGCTGCGGACCTACGTTTCCCTCTCGGTCAAGCCCGTGGGCGGTCTGGATGAGGGCGTCTGCCTGGAGTTGGCCTACTGGTACGCGGAGCTTGCCGAGAAGACCACGCCGGCCGGCAGGGGCATCCTGTTCGGCAGGGCCAAGGCGTGCTGCGAGCGGTATCTGGAGGTTCACACCGCCCAGGACGCCGCTCGGCTCAAGGGGACGATGCTGCTGGAGAAGGTGTCCAAGGAGGCGACGCCAGTGGTCGGCCCGGTCGGGGCGGGATTAGCGAAGACCCTGACTCTGGATCTCGAAAAGGGCGTGTCGATGAAGCTGATCCTGATCCCGTCCGGGAAGTTCCTGATGGGCAGTCCGGACGATGAGAAGGGGCGGGACCCGCGCGAAGGCCCCCAGCGCGAGGTGACGATCAGTAAACCGTTCTACATGGGGGTGTACGAGGTGACCCAGGAGCAGTACGTGGCGGTCATGGGCGCCAACCCCAGCGAGTTCAAAAGCCGCGGCGGAGCGGTGGAAAAAGTTCTGTGGAACGACGCGGTGGAGTTCTGCAAGAGGCTCTCGGCCAAGACGGCCAAGACAGGCAAGACGGTCCGGTTGCCGACCGAGGCGGAATGGGAATATGCATGCCGCGCGGGGACCAAGACGCGGTTTTCCTTCGGGGACGACGATGCCGATTTGCACAAGTATGGCAACTACGCCGATCGCACGTGTTCCGATCCGCATCAGGGCAAGAAGGACATGGATCATTCGGACGGGCACGACCGGACGGCCCCGGTCGGTTCCTTCAAGCCCAACGCCTTCGAACTCTACGACATGCACGGAAACGTGTGGGAGTGGTGTAACGATAGGTTCGTGGATTCCTATGCCAATGCGGAGACTGTTGACCCCACGGGGCCCGATTCCGGGAACAGTCGAGTTCTGCGCGGCGGCAGTTGGAACATCAGCCCTGCCAGCTGCCGCTCCGCCTACCGCCACGGGATCGCGCCGGATCGCCGGGCCAGCGGCGTCGGGTTCCGTGTGTCCGTGGACTCTGAGTAACCCTTTACCCTTTATTCTCCAGTCTTTTGCCGGCCGCGTTCTAGTCGGCCTTCTCCAGGAGCTGCTCCCAGAGTCTTCGCTGCTCGACCATGGCCGCGACCAGGTCGGCCTCCTTCTCCGTGTTCTCCATCAGCATCCAGCCTTGCCAGCCGGCTTTGACCAGCAGGCGGAACATCTGCTGATAAGGGAAGGCGGCGTTCTTCAGGTTGTGCAGGTGGATGGTTCGGGCCAGGCGGTCCTTGACGAAGTTGAAGTTGGCTTCCAGGCCGGCGCCGGCGGCGTCGCGCTTGTCGCTGTTGAGTCGCACGCCGACGGCTTTGGAGGCGACCTGGTCCATCACGGCCTTCATGGTGGACAACTCGCCGGCCGGGCCGTGCGCTTCGAGATCCACCTGCCGCCCGATGTCGGCGGCAAAGGCCCCCAGCTCATTTGCGGCGCGGGCGATCTGCTCGATGGTCTTTTCTTTGGGGACCTCCTTGTGAAACTGGTTGGGGAAGACGCGCAAGGATTCGGCGCCGATGTCGTGGCAGAGTTGCAGGTACTTCTTGGCGTCCGCGACGGCGGTCTTGAGCCTGGCGGGGTCGGGCCAGTCCATGCGTTCGCTGCATGCGATGGCCACCACCGTGACCGGACTGTCGGCGAACCGCTTCTTCACCTCGGCGCGCTGGGCGGCGCTGAGGTCCAGCTCCACGCCGTGTTTGTATTTGGACTGCGTGCGCAGCTCGACGCCCAGCACGCCGGCCTGGCGGCAGTTGGCGATCAGGGTCGGGATGTCCCAGTTCATGCCCCACTGGTAGGTGGCAAGGCCCAGCTTGATCCGCCCGGGCGGCGCCGCAGCCGCGACGGGCCGTCTTGCCAAGGCGCCGATTGCGCTCGCGCCCACCGCGACGGCGATGAATCCTCGCCGCGTCATTTGGCCGGAGTTGCTGTTTCCCATCGTCGTTCCTTTCCTGCGTCAGACTTTCTCCGGGACCACGAACGGTTCGCGGTACTCGCGCGTCACCAGCTTGTTGGCTTCGGGGGCGAACTCGCCGGTGAACCGTTCCTTCTGGGGATCGAACGTCAGCAGCGGCCCCAGGGCCGCCTGAGTCTTCTTCAAATCCACGCCGTTGGCCGCCAGGTGCGTCTGGAACTTCTCGAAGGCGGCCGAGAGTTCCTTGCGCCCGGCGATGCGCTCGGCGATCTCCTGCGGCGGCGCGGTCTTGCCTAGCCGGTAGGAAATGTTGCCGAGATGCACCAGCGCGGCCGACAGGTGGCCGTCTTCGATGTCGGCGGCGAGATCCTCCCGTTTCCGGCTCCGCACGACCGCAAGGAAGTTCTCGTACGATCGCGGCGTCTGGCCCTTGAATTCCCGCAGGAGCTTGCCCTGCGTGTCGAAGACCTTGTTCGCGGCGAGGTAGCCGCCCTCGCAGAAGATCACAACGCCGGTCTTCTGGCCGCGCAGATTGTCCATCGCGCCGGGGTTCCAGGTCGCGCCGAGCAGGGACTTCTCGCGCGGCAGACCGCGGACCTCGAACAGGACCGGCGCCGGCTCGTAGTCGAAATAGACCAACTGCGAGTTCGGCGTCTGGCCGTCGTCGTCGTAGCCGAAGCGACCGCCCAGGCTCAGCACGTGCCGGGGCAGGCCCTGGCCCGTGGCCATCCGGCAGCCGTCGAGGTAGTGAATCCCCATATTGCCGATGTCGCCGTTGCCGGTCTGCCAGTCCCAGTGCCAGTCGTAATGCAGAAACTCGCGCCGCAGCGGCTGCATCTGCGCCGGGCCGGACCAGAGGTCGTAATCCAACCCTTTCGGAATCGGCTGGGGCTGTGGGACCTTGCCGATGCCCGGGCGCGGTTTGTAGTTGACGCCGTAGATCAGTTGGATCTTCCCCAGTCCGCCCTGGCGCACCCAGGCCAGCGCCTCCGCATAGCCGGTCGGCTCGCGCGAGCCGCTCGTGCACAGCACGATCCGCCCGTACCGTCTCGCCGCCTCGACCATCTTGCGCCCCTCGAAGATGTTGTGCGAGGCCGGCTTCTGCACGTAGACGTCCTTGCCCGCCTGACAGGCCCACACGGCGGCCAACGCGTGCCAGTGATTCGGCGTGGTGATGTTGACGGCGTCGATGTCGTTGCATTCGAGCATCCGGCGCAAGTCGCGAAAGGCGCGAACCGGCTCGCCCCATTTCTTGAACTGTTCCACCTCGGCCTGCAGGATGTTCTCGTCCACGTCGCAGATCGCCGTCACGCGCACGCCGGGCAGCTTGCGCCAATTCCGGATGTCGCCCTTGCCTTTGCCCCCGATCTTCACGTTCGAGCCGACGCCGATGACGCCGATCCGAATCTCGTCGTTCGCGCCGCGCGCCCGCGCGAAGTGCGGGGCGATTCCGGCCGCGATGATGCCCTGGATAAGCTGACGCCGTGTCGTCTTGCTCATGGCTGCCTCGAATTCACGATGTGAAGATTCACATGGGCTCCACTGATCGGGAGGGCGAACGGACACCTCCGGTCACGTCGACTCTTCGGGGCCGGGACTTCCCGGATGCTCCGCCCGGCTCCGATGCCGGATCGAATCGCTCGTATTGTACCCAGCCGGGAAGTGCGCCCGCTTGGCCCTTCTGGATTCTCTGCCCGTATCCGACCACTACTTCCTCATCCTCTCCCTCGCCCCCGGCGCCTCGACGATCGGCCAGCTCGCCCGCAGCGGGTGGGCGTAGGGGCCGATCTTCTCCACCGGGATGGGCTTGAAGCCCAGCTTCAGCGCGGGCGAGTCCGCCTTCAGGCGGTAGTCGTCCTTGTCGGCGTCCACGAAGAGCGGGTCGGCGATCACCGAGTGCTTCTCGAAGCCCATCTTCGTCCATTCCTCCCACTGGGCGGCTGGGTCCTTGGCCTTCAGGCCGCCGATGCCCAGCGGCAGAGCGAAGTGGTGGATGACATTGTAGTCCGACTCGTACTTCGCGAACGGCACGGTCCGCAGGCTGTACAGCTTGGACTGCGGCTTGTGCCAGTACAGGATGTTCCGCACGAACCGGTTGCCGGTCATGATCTTGCCGTCCGGCTGGACCGCCTTGGAGGGGTGAAGGTCCATGTTCCGCATGTTCTTCCAGGCCGGCTGCGAGGCGACCGACTCGTAGCCCTTGATCATGCTCGGCAGGTGGTTGATCCAGTAGCTGTGCTTGTCGGTCCAGCCGTTGCACTCGAACTGCTGCAACTCGCAGTCGATGATGATGTTGTTCTCGATGAGGTTGTCCCGCCCGTTGTGCAGGTGTACGCCGGCCCGCCAGGCGCGGGCGATGATGTTGCCCACCACGTCCACCCCGCCGGCGTTGTCGTCCAGGTACACGCCCCAGGAGTAGTGCGGGCTGGTCCACTTGCCCTTCTCCAGGCCGAAGCCGATCACGTCGTGGATGAAGTTGTGGCGGATCACCGTCCCGCGGCTGGAGATCCAGTCCCGCCCGCCGGTGTAGAATGCGCCGGTGTCTGCCGTCTCCAGCGAGAGGTGGCGGCAGCGGTTGTATTCGATGACCAGGTTGTTGCCGCCGAACAGGACGGCGAAGCGGGGGCAGTCGTGGATGAGGTTGTGGCTGGCGCGGTGGCCCACGCCGTGCATGGCCACGCCCGAGCCCTGCTTGTAGTACACGCCCGTGTGGTGGATGTAGTTGTTGTCGGCGTAGTTGGCCCCGCCGCTGAGCGTGGGGCGGTCGCCCCCGTGCAGCGTCACGCCGGCCGAGCCCACGTGGCTGATGTCGCAGCCGACCACGCCGCAGCGGGTGGACCGCCCGATGATCGACACGCCCGAGCCGTTGTACCAGCCCGCCTGGCGGATGGTGCAGCCGGCGACGCGGCAGTCGCGACAGTCGCGCATCACGATCGCCGACTCCTCGCTGCACTCCAGCGTCAGGCCCTGGAAGACCACGTGGGCGGCCCCGCTGACGCGGAGGATGGTGTCCACGGCAGGGGCGGTTACGCTGCACTGCTCGATCGGCTGGGCGGGCCAGTAGTACAGCACGGCCGACTTGCGATCCAGGTGCCACTCGCCAGGGGCGTCGAGTTCCTCGAGCAGGCCCTGGACGTAGTAGCGGTCACCCGGGCGGATAGCGTAGGAGGCGTTGCGGCCGAGCGTCAGCGTCCGCTTGGCCCGGTCGTCGGAGGCGATGGGGACGATGTTGTTCCACCAGTTGTAGCGGGGGAAGATGAACACTTCGCCCGTCGACGCGTCTGCCCAGGTCCGCTGGTCCTGCGGCTTGTAGACCAGGTGTCGCGGGCTGTCGGTGGGGGGGGTGGCGTACATGGGCGTCTCGGGCCCGTCCACGTAGGCCCACCCGCCGGCCACCGGGTCGGCGGGGTCGTAGTTCGGGTAGCGGGCCTGGACCTGGCGCTTGGAGTCGCACAGGAGCTGGCGGAACTCGGGCTTCTTCCAGCCCTGGCCGGCCAGGTCGGCCTTGAGGATCTTGTCCTTGTGCGGAACGAAGTTCTTGATCTGGGGCCCGCCGACCAGGATGGGCGTCTGCCCGGGCAGGGCGCGGTAGACGACCTCGCTACCCTCGGCCCCGCCGTCGCGGGCGTCCAGCTCCACCGTGCGGGTGATGAAGTACCGCCCGCCGGCGAGATAGACGGTGACGGGCGTCGCCGGCTGGGTGGTCGGCCTGGCGGTCGCCCCGCGGAGCTTCCGCACCGCGTCGCGGGCGCCGGCCAGCGTGGCCAGCGGCTTGTCCCTGGTGCCCGGATTGGCGTCGTCGCCGTTGGGCGAGACGTACAGCTCGGCCGCCGAAAGCGGCGCAAGCAAGGCGAAGACCAGACCGATCGACAGCAGGTAACGCATCATCATGTATTCCTTATCGCGACGCAAAAGCCCGCCCCCGCCCCTAAGGGGTGGGCTCGGCGCCCTGGGGAAAAACGGTCTCGCCACGCGGATATCGCGAGAAGTTCCACGCGATAACCGCCTGCAGGGTGCAAGATCATTGTCATCGCGGTATAGTAATCCCATGCCCCGAACGTTCATCGCAGTGTTGCACCAGGAGGGAGAGACATTCGTCGCCGACTGTCCCGAACTCGGCACCGTCAGTCAAGGGCCCTCAATTGAAGAGGCGGTCCGAAATCTCCAGGAGGCGACAGAGTTGTACCTGGAAGAGCTCCCCGCGAAGCAGACGCACCGTCCTTTGGTAACGACCTTCGAGGTAAGCACCGATGCGTGAACACCGCCCGTTGAGGCAGTTTTTCATCATTGTTTCGCTCATGCCGCTGCCGCCATCTGCAACGCTTCTCGCCGCCACTCCCCCCCAATCCGCCCCCGCCCGCAACGAACAGGCGATCGCCGAGGTGAAGTCGGGCAAGCGGACCGAGGCGATGGCGGCCTGGTGGGGGTTCGACCCGCAAGACGCGACGGACGCCCTCCAGTCAGCCATCGACTCAGGGGCCAAGCGCGTCATCGTTGACGACATGGTCGGTCGTGTGTGGATCGTCCGCCCCATCCGCCTGGCCAGCGACCAGGAGATCGTCTTGCGCTGCGCGGAGATTCATGCCAAGCGCGGCGAGTTCAGGGGCAAGGGGGACTCACTGTTCACGGCTGACGGAAAGAGGAATATCACGATACGTGGCGGAACGCTGCGGATGTGGAAGGAAGATTACGACGACCCCGCCAAGTACGCCAAGGCCGAGTGGCGTCACGTGCTGTGCCTGAAGAGCTGCTCCAACGTGAACATCAGCAGCATCAATCTGGACAACAGCGGCGGGGACGGGATCTATCTCGGCGTGAGCCAGCGCGGCGTGCCCTGCAGCGACGTCACCATTCGCAACGTCGGCTGCACGGGCAACTATCGCCAGGGCATCAGCGTTATCAGCGCCCGCAACCTCCTGATCGAGAACTGCTCCCTGTCGGACACCGGCGGGACAGCCCCGATGGCCGGCATCGACTTCGAGCCCAACCACGAGAGCGAGGAACTGGTCAACTGCGTCATGCGGAAGTGCGTCTCCGACAACAATAAGGGCGACGCGTACACCTTCTACCTGCCTAACCTGACCGAGAAGTCCAAGCCGGTCTCCATACGCATCGAATACTGTCGCAGCGTCGGCTGTCGCACGTCGGCCCGGATCGTCGCCGATCGCGACGGCAAGGGGCCGCGGGGCGGGAGCATCGAGTTCATCGGCTGCGTCTTCGAGGAAAGCGAGCGGTCGGCCATCGCCGTCCACGACAAGCCGCAGGCCGGGCCGAGGGTGCGGTTCGTCCACTGTCGGATCCTCGAACCCGCGCAGGAGCAGCCCGCAACGCCGCCCATCCTGCTGGCCGGGCGGGCCCGCCAGGCCGGGCCCATCGGCGGGATCGAGTTCGTCGACTGCATCGTCAAGGACAAGCTGAACCGCACGCCCATGGCCTACCAGGACCATGCCTCGGGACTGGGCCTGGGCCAGATCACGGGTACGATCTACCGGGCCAACGACCAGGGCTCCACCGAGCACCCGCTCACGCGGGAACTTCTCCAGCAGTGGATGCCGCACAAGGTCTTCAAGCAGTACCCGGCGTTCGAGCCCACCGGCGTCCGCTTTGTGCCCGTGGGCGGGGAGGCGAAGGACGAATCCACGCCCCGCCAACGGGGCCAATCCAAGTGGATGGTCTGGGCGGAGGAGGGGCGGGCGACAACAGTCAGCGTTGCGGTCAAGGTGGTGGGGAAATCTCCTGCCAAGCCGGCGACCGTCACGATTACGCCGCCGAAAGGCAAGCCCGTTCGAATGAAGGCCGCTGCGATAGGGCAGGAGACGGTTTATGAGTTTACGCCCAGGCAGACGGGGGCGCACGTGATCGAGTGCGATGCGGGGTCCAGCACGGTCAGCGTCCGCTCGGGCGGGCGAGGGGCGCCCCTGTACTCCCAGGACGGGCACTTTCACCTGCTGGGCACGACGGGACGGCTGTTCTTCCACGTCCCGGGCGGGACGAAGGAGTTCGCCGTCAAGGTCTGGGGCGACAACGCCGGCGAGCGCGTGAAGGCTGCCCTGCTCGATCCGTCGGGCAAAGTGGTCCACGAGAAGGACGGCATCCTGGGCGAGCAGTTCATCGCCCGCCCCGCGTCGAGCGGCGAGGATATCTGGAGCCTCCGCCTGGACCGCCCCAGCCAGGGCGTGCTGGAGGATTTCCACGTCGAGCTTCAGGGCGTGCCCCCGCTGCTGGCGCCCTCGCCGGCGGCACTGCTCAAACCGTCGCGGTGATGTGCCATGCTTCTGAAACTCGTCCCGAAGGGACGTCAGTTTCAGAAGCATGCGCCACGTGCGATCAAAGATACATCAAGCTGGATATGCGACAGGGGCATCCTCGGAACATGCTTTTCTACGTCCCTGCGGGACTCCGAAAAGCATGGCACATTCTTCGCTACCGCAGCGTGGCTCCGCTCAGCGGCTTGGCGTCCTTGTCCAGGACCTGGATGGCCATCATGGTCCCGTCGGCCTTGGGGTTGGAGTAGGCCCAGACGAGTTTCTTGTCGCGGGTGATCTCCAGCAGGCCCGTGCCCTTGCCGCCCTTGTAGGCGCCGTAGCAGCCGGTGGCGATGTTCCCGTTGGGCAGCAGGTGGATGCCGGTCATGTTGGTGACGGTCAGGTCGGGGATGTCGGTGTTGGCGAACGACCAGACGGCCTTGCCGGAACGGTCGTACTCGGCGATCTTGTCCAGGCTGGCGACCAGCGTGTTGCCGCCCGGCGTGCGGACGGCGGCGAAGGCGACGTTGCCCGCGTTGATCTCCAGCACGACCTCGCCCTTGGGGGTGTACTCCTTGACGACCTTGGCCCCGCTGTGGCAGACGAGGTAGTTGCCGCTCTTGAGCTTGCGGGCCATCCGCATGTTGTGGTGGTTGCCCTGCTTGTACGGAGCGGTCTGGAGCTCGAAGACGACCTTGCCCGACGGGTCGAGTTCCAGCACCTTGCCCGTGGAGTTCTCGCCCACCAGCGTGTTGCCGCTGTCCAGGCGCTGGCAGGCGTACGTGCCGCCGCCCTTCTGCTCGGCCGACTTGTACTGGAAGACCACCTTCTTGTCCGGCGTGACCTCGGTGACGGAGTTTCCGTCGGCGAAGAGCACGTTGCCGTTGGCCAGCATCCACGCGTCGTGGGTCAGGGCGGTGGGGTACTCCCATTCGACCTGGCCCTTCGTGTCGAGGATCATCACCCGCTTGGACCCGGCCGCCAGGACCTTGCCGCTCATCGTGCCGGCGACGGGGCCGTCGGCGAAAAGGGCCGGGGTGGACGCGAGGACTGAGACGGTCAGGGCGATTGCAGTTGCTCGAATCGTCATGTCGGTCATGCTCCCTTGTGTTCTAGACTTTCTTTCTCTTCCAAACCACTGCCACGGCCACCGCGGATGCCATGGCCAGGGCCATCACGATCCAGAACGAAACGGGGTGGTCCTTGGCGATAGGCAGGGCGACGTTCATGGAGAAGATGCTCACCACCAGCGTGGGCAGCATCAGCGCGATCATGATGATGTTGAGGTTCTTCATGAGCACGTTGAGGTTGTTGGCCACGATGGAGGCCCGGGCGTCCATCAGCCCGGCCAGGATGTTGGAGTAAATGCTCGCCTGCTGGTGGCACTGGTTGTTCTCGATGATCATGTCGTCGATGAACTCGATGTTCTCGCCCGTGAAGCCGAGCTTGGCGGCCTGGTTCTTGAGCTTCTCGATCAGCATCGCGTTGGACGTGATGGCGTTGAGGTAGTAGGTGAGGCTCTTCTCCAGGGTGAACAGGTTGAGCAGGTGCTTGTTCTCCATGGCCGTGTTGATCTCCTGCTCGAGCTGAGTGGAGATCATGTTGATCACCTTCAGGTGCTCCTCGAAGTGGAAGATCGCCCGGTAGACCAGCTTGAGCAGGACGTCCTTCAGGCCGCTGACGCGGGCGAAGGGTCGCCCGTCGAAGATGGGCGTGTCCTCGGCGCGGACGATGATGAGCCGGTCGTTGAAGAGGAACAGGCCGGTCGAGAGGACCTTGAACAGGAAGTGGTCCTCGCTGGAGTAGTTGCGGGGGCGTTTGAAGATGACCGCGGCGTGGTCGGGCTCGAATTCGAGCCGGGCCAGCTCGTCGGGGTCCAGGGACGACTGGAGGGTGTGTTCGTCGAGTCGGAACTCCTCGATGAGGCGCTTGCGTTCCTCGGCGTCGGGGGCGATGTAGACGTGGATCTGCCCGTTCGGTTCCGCCGATTCGACCAATCGCCCGTCCACGATGTTCAGTCGCCTCAACATACTGGCTCCGCGCGTCGTCCAGGGGACACGCCGGCGGACAGTCCGCGCCGGCGGCGTTGACGGGGGTGCATTGTACAGCGGGCCTCGACGATTGCCAATCGTCCAATGCAACGGGGGCGCCGGTTGCCGCCGACGCCCCCGTGGAGGGCAAGGGGGAGACTCGCCTTGGGGTCACACCCGGCCGAGGTATTCGCCGGTGCGGGTGTCGACCTTGACGACCGTGCCGTTCTCGACGAAGGAAGGCACGCGGATGCGGGCCCCGCCTTCGCAGACGGCTTCCTTGTTCTGGTTGGTGGCCGTGGCGCCTTTGACCTGCGGGGGCGTGTCGACGACCTTGAGGTTCACGGTGTTGGGCAGGTCAACCGTCACGGGCTTGCCGTCGACCAGGGCTACGTCGAGCTGGATGTTGGGGGTGAGGTAGACGGCCTGGTCGCCGATCAGCTCGGCGGGCAGCTCGATCTGCTCGTAGCTGTTGGGGTCCATGACGATGTGATGCTGTCCGTCGCTGTACAGATACTCCATGGGCTTGCGGTCGAGCATGGCCTGGTCGAAGCCCTCGTCGGTGCGGAAGCGTTCTTCAAGACACTGCCCGGTCTGGATGTTCTTGAGCTGGATGACCTGGTAGCTGCGCCAGTTGCCCTTGGCCACCTTCTCGTTGTTGACGATGACCCAGATGCCGTTCTTGTAGTTGACGGCCATGCCGCGACGTAGATCGATTGCCTTGATTGCCATTCTGCGACTCCTGTTGCAAGCGGGGTACTGTACCCCGGATGCGAAAAAGATGCAAGGTCCGTTTTGACGGGGGCGTCGGCCGGGCCTTCGGCTGCGGCCGGCGCGCCGCCGGCATGGGGGAAAGGCTTTTCCTGTGGGGAATGGGGGGGTATAGTAAAGACCACTGAAAGGACGTTGCGCATGCGGATTGAGGTGACTCGGCGGGAGTGTCTGGCGGGCATGTTGGCGGCGGCGGCGGGGCGTGCCGCGGTCTCGGCGCAGACGGCGCCGGCCCGCGGGGGCGAGAAGACGGCGGCCTTTCCCTTCTACGCGTTCGACAACGCCCTCAACGGCGGCGATGCCAAGACCATCGAGGACAAGGCGAAGCTGCTGGCGGACCTGGGCTATGCGGGGGTGAGCCTGCATCTGGACGTCAAGCAGTTGCCCGCCTGGCTGGAGCAGTTGGACAAGCGCAAGCTGGAGCTGTTCGCCATCTACTGCGTGCCGTTCCTGGAGGATGTGACCAACTCGGGGCTGAGCGAGGCCGTCGGCATGGTCAAGGGCCGGCGGACGCGGATCGAGTTGGCCTTTCGCAGTCGGCTGCTCAAGCCGTCTGACCCGGCGGGCGACGCCAAGGCCATCGCCCATGCCAAGCAGATCAGCGACTGGTGCGGCACGAGCGGGCCCGTGGCGTCGATCTATCCGCACGCGGGGTTCTG
>Ga0209606_1001936_pt1 | contig 24227 bp, 21 predicted proteins | sample AD_UKC057_MetaG_FD_184412 | JGI IMG/M metagenome (GOLD analysis project Ga0209606, IMG submission 184412) | Active sludge microbial communities of municipal wastewater-treating anaerobic digesters from USA - AD_UKC057_MetaG (SPAdes) (version 2) | ecosystem: Engineered > Bioreactor > Anaerobic >...
CCACCCGAGCCGCCGGAACCGCCCGAGCCGCCGGAACCGCCCGAGCCGCTGGAACCGCCCGAGCCGCCGGAACCGCCCGAGCCGCCGGAACCGCCCGTTTCTCCAGCGCCTCCGGTTCCACCAGTTGCGCCCGCTCCCCCGTTACCCGCAGAGGGTCCACCGGAAGCACCTGCCGCGGAGGCTCCTCCAGTATTCGTGTTCGTTCCGGCGTTTCCACCGGACGATTCACTCGTGTTTTCATCATCTCCGCACGATAGGCAAAGCCCGGCGATGAGAGCCACCAAAGTGCCACGCATGATGATCCGTCCCATGATTGCTCCTTCGTCGCGTAATCCTGCCCCACGGGTGGATGATATGCCAACGATTCACTCTTGGGGAAGTTCGAACTGAGCGCTCTTCTCACGGCTGGCGTTCGTGATAGGGTCAGCGCGCTCAACTGCTGTCCAAGGAACAACGAGATGGCCGAAGTACAAGCCGATTTCAACACAACCAAGAAAATCCTCGATTCCGCCGGCATTCCCATTGTGGGTCTTGCCGCTTGCTCGCGCGAAGAAGCGCTCCGGGTGGCGGACGAGATCGGATATCCGGTGGTGATGAAGCTCATTTCTCCTGACATCATTCATAAAACGGATGTGGGAGTGGTTTTGCTCGACATCGCCGACCGGCAAGAGGCGGAGTGTGCCTACGATTGCATCATCGAGAACGCGACGCGGGCTGGTTCGAAACAAATCGATGGCGTGTTGGTGCAAAAGCAGGCCAAACGTGGATTTGAATTACTCGTAGGAGCCCGACAAGATGCCGTATTTGGTCCCGTGACCATGGTGGGCTACGGTGGTCGATTTGTAGAATTGTTCAGAGATGTGGCGCCGGGAGTTGGTGTTCTTACGCATTCGGATGTGGAGCGAATGCTCGAGCAAACGATGGCGGGCCGTGTGATCGAGGGATTTCGGGGACCGGCTCTCGACAAGCGCGCCATCATCGACCTTGCCATCAACGTATCCAAGTTGATGGCATCGCATCCGGAGATCCGCGAACTCGATCTCAATCCGGTGATTGTCTACCCCGAAGGGTTTTCGATTGTCGATGCGCGTATGATTTTGGGAGATCCCATCATTCATCCGCGTGCGGAGGACTTGTCGGAGGCTCGTCTTACCAGTCTCAAGTCCATCTTCGATGCCAAGTCCGTCGCTGTCGTTGGTGCCTCACGCCCTGGCACCATCGGCGGAATCATTCTCAAAAACTCGAGCCGACTCGATAAGCTATACCCCATCAACCCGAGGCGCGAAACGCTGATGGGATTGCCCTGTTACCCCAACATCAGCGCCATTCCCGAACCTGTCGACGTAGCCGTATTCGCGGTTCCTCCCCACGATACCATTCGAGGCTTTCAAGAGTTCTGTGAGCGCGGAGGCAAAGGCGCGGTCATTGTGAGCGATGGCTACGCCGAAATTGGTCGTCCGGATTTGGAAGAACAACTCAAGGCGATTTCGGAGAAACATGGGGTCGTATACATAGGTCCCAACGGACTTGGCCTATTCGATAGCTTTACGGGCTTCAACACGCTCTTTTTGCCCTTGGTTCGTTCCCAGCTTCCGTCGCGAAGCGGCCCGATCGGAATCATTTCGCAAAGCGGTGGCATTGGTTTGGAACTGCTCGAAATGGCGGCCGAGGACAATCTTCCGATCGGGACCTGGGTATCGGTAGGAAACGCCAGCGGTATTTCCATTCCCGAGCTTCTCGAGCACATGGGTCGTGATGATCGGATAAAAATCATCGCGGTCTATATGGAAGGCCTTCGAAATGGACTTCAGTTCATGGAGGTCGGGCGTCGTGTGGCTCAGAAAAAACCAGTCATTGTGATCAAGGGAGGAATGGCTGGCGGTGCGCAAGCCACCATGTCTCACACGGCATCTCTTGCGGGCAGCTTCGAGGCGTTCAAGGCAGCCTGTCGGCAAGCGGGATTCTTTTTGCTCGAAGAGCTTACGGAAGACCCCAAGATACTCATCAACATCCTATCGATTCTCACTACACAAAAGGCAGCGAAAAACAATCGTGTAGGGGTAGTGAGCGTGGGCGGTGGCGCCGCGATACTCCTTGCCGACCAGATCACGTCCCATGGCATGCGTCTTACGGAATTCGAGCAAGACACCAAGCGTCGCTTGTCCGAACTTTTGATAGGCAAGATTCATGTCGCCAACGAGGAAGAAAAAGAGCGAATTGCCGCGCGGGTAGCCGCGAATCCGCTCGATTTATTTGGTGACGCGAATGACGATCGCTTGCTCGAGGCCATTCGGATTTTGAATGACGATCCGAATACGGACGTCATCGTGGCCGGGCTATACCTGCAAGTTCCCTATCTTTCCGAGTATATCGGAGAGCGTTTGGCGGACCTGCAACGGGAGCTGAGCAAACCTTTGATCATCTCGCCCCGTGGCTTGTCCCCCTATGTGATGCGCATGCGATCGTATATGACGCAACATGACGTCCATACCTATACGGTACCTACGATCAAACCCCTGTCCATCGCGATCGATATTTGGCGTCGATACGGGACGGACTTTACGGTCTAACGCGGTTGGGTGGGGCGAGGGGCCACTCAGCCTGCTTCTAGCGAGAATTCCATGAGGTCGAACCAGAATCCGTTGCCTTGTACGGCATCGAGTTCTGCTTGCACGATGGCGACGTGACCTTCTTCGATCTCGAGAAAATCAGCGAAGAGCGATTGATCTTGTTCGGGGAGTTTGCCGATGAGGTCGCGGTAAAACGCGCTTGTGGTCATCTCGAGTTCGAGAGCCACCTTGAGAAGCTCGATTTCGTTTGCCGATGCCTCTCTCGTTTCGTGTTTTGTTTTCAACTCATCTTTGGCTTTTTCGATCCAGGCGAGCCCGGGCTGAACGACAGGCGTGAGGGACTCGGGATCGACGATGCCTTTTTCCGTCCACTGTTTCAGACAACGGGTGAGGTGGTCGACGTGCCCCTGCTCCTCACGAGCTAGTGTTTTGAAGACCTTTTTCCCTTGTGGGTCATCGATGGCCTTCATGCCGTTGACATAGTGGTCCCGAACCTTGCGCTCGTAATCGAGCGCGATATTCAACGCTTCTTGAAGATTCATTTTACCCTCTTGTGGGTTTTCGAACGTCGAGTCTCGATAAAACGCGAGCGTCTATCGTTGATACTCCGAACTGCTCGATCGAGTCGACCGGGAAATCGGGTTTTCGTAGGTTAATGGCTTGCGAGTTGGGATGGCGTTCGACCGATGAGCGGGTTACCCTTGGATTCATGGACCCAAGGCTTCGCGTCATGGTGGCGGAAGGAGCGCTAGAGCGGTCTTCCTACTATGATTTGCTGCGCGTCGCGCCAGGTGGGGACCCCAGCTCCTTGCAACGAGCCTTTCATGAGTTTGCGTTGGCGTTTCATCCGGACCGCCATGCCCATGAGGACACCACCATCCAGACGGCCGCAAAAAAAGTGTTCGAGCGAGGGGTGGAAGCCTATACCGTCTTGCGCAATCCAACCGCGGCGCAGCTCTATGACAAACGCTTGCAAGAGGGGATGCTGCGCCTGCCCATCGAAGATATGTCACGGATCCAACGGCCTGCCCCCGTCGAGCCACCGCCCCTTCGAAAACCCTCACACCCGCCTCCGACCATCGAAAACGCTTTCGTGAGCGCCATGACGACCCCCGATGGCAGGACCATTGCCAAACGGGTCGAAAAACTCATCCACGACCAGCGGTATCGCGAAGCGTACCTGCAACTGGGCTTGCTCGAAACTGTAGAGCCCAACAATCCCGCGGTTCGAAAACGCGCGGATCGCGTCGGCGCCTATCTCAAACGAATGAGTCGCCAATAAAAAACGCCAGCCGATGAGTTCGACTGGCGCCTGGTGCGAAGAGGGGGACTTGAACCCCCACGGGAGTAACCCCGCTAGCACCTCAAGCTAGTGCGTCTGCCAATTCCGCCACCTTCGCGTAGCAAGTAAAGAAAAAATGACTAAGCAAGCTGTCAACGGAGGGGCAAGTTAGGCGGATCGCATACGAAGTCAAGCGCGAACCGACCTGCGCTCCCATTTCTCCCATCGAACCCCAATCGCTATGGCGAAGACTCGAGCAAGGCCGCAACGATATCCCCGATTTCAAAGGGTTTTCTTACCCAGGCGGCCGCGTGATCCAGGATCGCCTGCTCCGGACGACAGGCCGAACCCGTGATCAGAATCAGCTTCGATGAATGACATCGTTCTTGGATTCGCCCCAAGGCCCGCGCAACGTCAGGCTCCAGCGGCGACAAGTCCACGAGCGCCGCGTCATACGTATTATCCGCCAACAATACCTGCATGCCTTCCTGATCATAGGCCGCATCCACGACCGCCCCCCTTGCTCCCAAAGCAGTTTCGAGCAGCATCGATACCGCTGTATCGTCCTCCAAAACCAGCACACGCATGCCCTCCAACCCCGCCACCGATGGGGTGCGACGACGCGGTTGCGCGGCGGCGGCACTGGGCCAGCATAACTCGAAAACCGCTCCAGGACCGGGATGCAACAAAGACAACCGCCCCCCGTTCTCACGGGAAAGCTGGTGCGCATGACGTAGCCCAATGCCCGTGCCCCCTTGTCTCGTCGAGACAAGACCATCAAAAACGCGGCCGGCTCGATCGGGCGGTATCCCCGGTCCTTCGTCGGTGACCACAAACCGCAGCGTATCGGTGTCCAAGCACGCTACCGTAAGGGAAACCCTTGCACCATCAGGAGAAAACGCGATGGCGTTCAATAGGAGATTCGTCAGCACCTGAAGCGCCGACGATGGCGCCGTAACGCCTAACAGTCGTGCCTCGCCATCGATATGGCTGAATAGCTCTATACCCTTGCGCTTGGCCTCGGGCTCCATGCCCACCACCGCATCGGCGACAATCGACTCACACACGGCTGGCTGCTCCGGAGCCTCCTTGCCGTAACCCATCGCCCGAAGGGCTATGGCACGCCCGTGGAGCCCCCGCTCTCGTGCCCAGTGTATCGCCCGCGAAACCGATGCGTCTTGCGTCGATGGTTGCTCCGCCGCCTCCAACCACCCCAGCACCACCGTCAAGGCATTGGCAACATCGTGCAAGGCTCCTTCAAGCTTTGCAATGCGCAGATGGGCGGATGTCTGCTCGTCCGTCGGTCGAGTCAATGCCAGTGGCTCCTTATCGTCCAAGAGATCAAATCCTATCCGAACATACTATTACACTCGTGCGACCCAATGAGGTACCGCGAACCGATCGTAACTGCAAGAACCGCTTGCCATCCCCGCCTGCGCCAAGGGGAGAAGACGACTGCCCCTCCTGCTCACCGGTTCGTGTCTTCGCCACTAGGTTCGAGCCGATCAGGAGAACACCGCCTGCCTTCGGGAATCACCACCGATTCCATGCCTTCCTCTTCACAGGTTCGTCTCCGGTTCACGAAGACCCCGCTACGTAGCGGCCATGGTCTAGGAACCGTCGGAGCATGGACGGGCTCCCCGTTCATTTATAACATATTGATATTGCTTATGTTTTATTATGCACCAGCACGCGTTCTTGCCACCGGAGCATTTCGATCCCACCGGGACCTCGATTGAAATCAATGTCGTGGGGACCCGCCACCAGATCGAATGCAAACCCTTGTGGGGCTGGTTGGAGCATCGAAGCGAGCTTTTCGAGGGTAGGTCGAAATGGGTCGTGGTCGCTCGTGAGTATCCGCAACGCCATCGGGTGAACGGGTTGTTGCCACGCCCATCGAATTCGTTGAACCAGCATCGGCAACTCCTGATCGCGAAAGGCGGCTTGCAATGTTCCCACGGCTCCAAATTGTTCCGGATACAGGGTCGCCACCAGCAATGCCATTCTTCCGCCTAAACTCACCCCATCGATTCCCGTAGCCTGACGCGAGTCGATCACCGGAAAGCGCTTTCGTACCTTTGGGATCAAGTATTGTTTCACGAACCGAGCCATGGGCACCGCGGCGTCCAGATCCGAATGACCCAAAATATCCGGCGTGTACGGGCAGGCCACCACCAGGCCCCGCCATGGATTCGTACGAAGGGAATCATTGAGACGATCGAGATGCGATGGTGTGATCAGCCCGAGGAAATCATCGCGGGTCAACGGCGGTTGACGAAGACGTGCGGCGCTGCGGTCGAGCCCGTAATCACGAACCCAAGCCCAGGCTCCCACATCGAGCCCTCGATTCGCTTCTCCTCGTCCGTGCAACGCAATGACAAGGGGTAGCTTATGATGCTCGTTGGCCCAGGTGGGCACCAAGACGACGACTCGTTGTGGGCCGCCTTCCTCAGGCCCGAACGATAGCTCGTGAAGGCGTATCTCGCTCGTATCGACGTCGGTTCGGTTCTGTCGGCAGCAGCCGGCAAGCAGCCCCAGGCATCCACCGAGCCAACTGCGACGACGCAACACGCTAGGGTATCCGCGAAGATGTGGCGCGACGAACGAGGTCGACGAGAGCAGGGTCTTGTTCGAGTTGCGTGCGCAAGGTGGAGCGAATAAACGCGAGGTTTTCGCTTGGGATGCGGTCTACCAGATGGGAAACGGCCTGATTGACCCGGATGTCGAGGTATTCTTCCACACTGATTTCACCCGATTTAAGTTGTTCTAGAGGCGAGGTTTTCAGCGTGGCTTCGGTGGATTCGACCTTCGATAACGAAAACTCTTCGGGTGAGTCGACGCTTTGCCCAGGGCTCGGAGCGTCCACTGCAGCCGTCGTGGGTGAGATGAACTCTCCGGGCCTGCCTGATTTTCCGATTGGATTGATTCCCATCTGATGCCTCGTCAGTATGCCACGAGTTTTTCTATCGAACGAGTCGAAGGCGGAGATTGAACGTCATCGCGGATCATCGGCCATTCATCGAATGTTGTTGATGGCGTTTTTCACGGTGTCGTGCTTGGCCTTCAGCACATTGGAGTAGGTGGTAAATGCGCGATTTTGAGCGGCTACCCGTTCTTGTAACTCGATCAAGTATAAGTTCATGTCCTGGCTTCTGGCGAGGGCTCCTTCGACGGCCTCATCGCTGACACCCGCCGCATCTTGGGCACCCGATATTGGTGCGGAGCCGGGGCCTGTCACGCCAAGACCTCCGACTCCCGCGGGCGAGATGCCTGGCCCAATCGACATACCAAGGGGCCCAGGTCGCACGGATGCGGCCACAACGGGGCCGGAAGGCAACACATGAATCGCCGCGGACGCTCCGCGAAGAAATTGCTGGGCACTCCCTCGCATGACCTCACCGAACGTGGGGCCATCGGGAGGCGTAACCCGATGAGCGGAAGGAGTCATCATGACTTCCGAAGGACTGGAAGCAGGTCGTACACCCATGGTCATAGACATATCTGTTCTCCTGAACGTCGACGCGAACCTGGTCGACCGAGGTTGATATCCACCCTTCGGACCGTCGCACCCACAAGTTGCGCACAATCTGTATTGGCGTGAAAACACTTCGTTTTCACGGGATTGACGACGAGCCCCGCGCGCGATGGGCTACAAGTCCGTCATCAAGCTCGTGATGATGTAGTTGGCGATCAGGATCGATACTGCGGACTGCACGACGGCGCGTGTGGTGGCCATTCCAACACCGCGTGCTCCTCCTGATGCGTAGAAGCCGTGTCGGCATGAGATCGCCGAGATGAGAAAACCAAAAACGACGGATTTGATGAGCCCCATGACGATGTCCGCGGGGACCGTAAACTGGCGGATTTTATCGACAAATATGCCTGGGTCCACGTTCAGCCACATCACGGCCACGACGTAAGCCCCTACCGTACCGATGATGGTGTACACCACATACAGAAGGGGCATCATCGTGATCGCTGCAAACATGCGTGGGGTCAGCAAGTACTGCACTGGGCTCACGCTCATTGTGGTGATGGCATCGATTTGTTCTGTGACACGCATATTTCCAAGCTCCGCCGCCATGGCGCTGCCCACACGAGCCGTCACCATCAATCCCGCGAACACCGGTGCCATCTCTCGCGTCAAGGCGACAACCACGATCCCTCCCACCATGGTTTCCGCTTGAAATATTCGTAAGGCATGGATCATTTGAAGCGCCAACACCATGCCGCTGAACGCCCCCGTCAACGATACGATGAACAAGGACTGCACCCCCACGAAGTCCATCATCGCCACCATTTGACCCACACGAAATGGCTTTCGCATAAGCCAATATAAGGTCTGCCCCGTCAACTGAACCGTCGTCCCCACCCCGTCGAGCACATCGATGACCGGAGCCAATAACTCCATCACGGCCCGAAGCGCCTGCTTTCCAAAACCTTGGGGTTTGCTGGACACGATGGCTCTTATTAATCCTGTTTGTCGTCCGCGCGAACCATAAGCTTGTTCGGAAGTGCGCGCGAAGACCATTGGCGGGCTCGTGGACCGGTGGCCACCAACGTGGCTGCACGGCTTGGCCCACTCATTTCAAGCTTCACCAATAGGGCATCCCCCCCCAATTCCCGAAGATACGGTTCTCCCCATTCGACGAACAATACCGCTCCATGGGCTCGCATCTCCCGCAATAGCAGTTGGTCCACTTCCGACCCATCCGATACGCGATACAAATCGGCATGCACGAGTCGAGGGACGGTTTCGTACTCATGCACCAGGGTGAATGTTGGGCTCGTCACCCGTATTTCTGGGCCGACTCCCATAGCTCGCGCGACCGATCTCGTCAAAAACGTTTTCCCGGCTCCCAGACCGCCCGTAAGCACCACCAGATCCCCGGCGATGACCCCTTGTGCCAGCCATCGACCGAGGCGGGTCGTGGCTCGACGGGTCGGCAGTTCCACCGTCGCAATCTCCTGCATGGGCAGCGTCCCGTGGCGTTCATCCATGGCTGATTTCTACCCGGTTTTTCGTCTTATGGGTCCGTATCGTCCCGTTCGGGTCCTGGTGGGACCCTTATCTTCCATCTAGCCTTCCAAGACAGCGTATGCGAAGGCATGGGGCGCTGCTAGAGTGCGCACGCCTCACCATTGACCAAACTGCACGCTGGAAGATCATGCAACCCACCGACGCCTCCGTCGTTCTCGCCCCTTATCTCGAGCCCGTCATTCGAGGCCGCCGCGTAGCGGTGCTCGGAGATGCCACCGATCCTTTGGGCTCTGCGCTCCTCGAGCGCGGTGCTCGATTGGTCCACGTGTATGACCCTGACGCATCGCGCGTGGCAGAGGTGCTTGCGCGACAAGGAGCTTCGCGCACCCTGATGACGGCACCGTTGCCGGACGGTGAATTGGCCGTGCGCGATGGGGCTTTTGACACTGTTGTCGTTCCCAATCTCGTCTTGTTCGACCCCGTGGATACGGTAGTGGCCCGGGCGAGAAAACTGGTGGCCGCTCACGGCTATGCCGTATTCGTATCCCCCAATCCGGACCGGACTGCCAGTTCGGTGGAGCGACAGCTATCGTATTACGAACTGTACGATCTCATCGCCTTGCAATTTCCTGAAGTGCGGATGCTCGGCCAAGCTCCTTTTTCAGGGTATCTCATCGCGGATTTCGCACCGGAGGGAGATCCCGATGTGGTGGTCGATACCTCATTGGTGGACCGAAAAGACCAGGAACCCAAGTGGTTCGTGGCGTTGGGCACACAACAGGCGCGTCGTCTCGATCCGTTTACGATCATTCAGGTGCCGGGGGACTTGGCACCTGTTGCCGGTGATGAAGCGGTAACGAATGCACTGCAGCAGGAGGTGCAATCGTTAAAAAAGGAACTCGAGCAGACGCGGAGCCAGGCCGCCTCGTTACCCATCGTTCCCCGTGTTCAACCCAGAAACGAACGCGTGGAAGCTCTGGAGGCAAGCCTTCGGGAAAAAGAAGAGGAATTGCGACGTGTGGAGCTTCGCGCGGGTGACAATCACGTTCGCGCGGGTCGACTCGAAAACAAAGTTCGTGACCTCGAGGAAGAGCTTCGTCACCAACGCGACCGCGCCTTTCGTTTGAGCAACGATCTCGAGGAAGAGAAAAAGTCGCATACCAAAGCCGAACTCGAACTACGCATGATTCGCAGTCGTGCTGACATGCCTCCGGTGCAGGAGGGAGCCTCCAAAGTTGAAATCGATCGGCTCCGTGCGGCTCTCGGACAAGCGGAAACGCAGGTCGCGACGCTCCAATCCGAAAACTCGACCTTGCGCGATCGGCTCACGGATGCAGAAAAACAAGGCCTGTTTTTGCGCGATTCGCTCGAGGACATCCGGACCGAAAAACTTCAGGTCGAAAAACACGTGGTCGATCTGCAACGAGCCTTGGCCGAGAAAGAGGCGCGAATCGATGAACTCGATGCTCTCGTTGTCGATTTGCAGGAGGCTTCCGGGGATCCTGAACTGGAACGGGAACTCGATAGAACGCGTCGAGAACTAGCCGATCTCCAAGCTTCTTTCGATGCCTCCTTGCAGAGCAAACTCAGCGAGGTCGCCAAGCTCGTTCGCGAGCGTGATGACGCGCGCGCGAGGGCCGAACAGGTGCGGCTCGACAAGGAACAACGCCTGGTTTCCGTGGCGCAGGAGCGCGATACGGCTCGTGCCTCCCTTCAAGCCTCTCTCGAAAAATCAGCGGATCTAGAAGCAGCTTTGCATACGTTGCGCGAACAACTCAGCGCGTTGCAGTCCGCTGCCTCGCAGCAGCATGATCAGACCCTCGTGGAAATGACGCAACGGCGCGATGAAGCGGTGGCGATGCTCGAGAGCCTTCGTCAGCAGCAAGAGCAAGAAGTGGAAGCTTTGGAACATACGTTGCGAGAGCGGGGCCAGGAGATTCAGCGTCTACAATCGGACGTGATGCATCATGAACTCTTGGTGCGAGAGCTTGTGCAGCGTTTGCCCGAGGTGTCGCAGGCCGAGGCGCAAGGCGTGACCGATGCGCGAAGGGACACGTGGCTGGAGGAATCGGCGCGGCGTGAGGGCGAGCTGCAGCAAGCGCGGTGGAAAGTAGCGGAGTTGGAGCAACGCTTGCGGGATCAAGAGGAGCGAACGGAAGTTTCGACGGAAGTGGCGGAACTGGAACGTGCCCTTTTCGCGGCGCAAAATGAGTTGGACGCCATGCGTCAGGCGCTGGCAACGCGGCCGGCCGTGCCTGCGGATATGGCAGGCAGCGGGCAGGTTCCCCAGGAGAAATAAGTCGGTTGACAGACGAGCAGGCGGACTTACTGTGCGCCTGAAGATCGCGTGAGATTCACGATACCGGCCGAGCGCCGGAAACGCCCCCATGACCCAGAAGCGAGATTATTACGAGGTGCTCGGCGTTGGCCGCGAGGCTGGGCCAGATGATATTCGCAAAGCCTACAAACAGGCCGCGCTGAAGTATCATCCGGATCGCAACCCCGGTGATAAAAGCGCCGAGGAGAAGTTCAAAGAAGCCACGGAGGCGTTTGGAGTCTTGTCCGACGCCGATAAGCGGCACCGCTACGACCAGTATGGCCATGCCGGACTCGAAGGAATGGGAGGCATGGACTTTTCTGGTGTGGATATCTTCTCTCACTTCCAAGACCTGTTTTCGGACTTTTTTGGGGGCTTCGGCGGTGGATTCCGGGGTCGTCGCAGCGGCCCATCACGAGGCGCCGACCTTCGCGTCGAACAACAGCTTTCCCTTCGAGAAGCCGTACTCGGATGCAAACGAGAGATCTCTGTTCGCGCCCCCGTGGCTTGCGAAGTCTGTGAGGGTTCGGGAGCACAACCAGGCTCTCGTCGCGAGACATGCTCCACATGCCGTGGAACGGGACAGGTGTCCAATGCGCGCGGGTTCGTGATGTTCACCACCACCTGCCCTACGTGCCATGGGCAAGGCTCCACCATCTCCAAACCCTGCGAAGCCTGTCATGGCGCCGGACAAGTGGAAAAAACGCGAAAGGTCTTGGTGACCTTTCCCGCTGGTATCGATTCAGGGCAACGATTGCGCGTTCCTCGCCAAGGAGCTGCTGGTCCACAAGGTGGGTCCCCCGGTGATTTGTATGTCGATGTGGATGTGCTGCCAGATGAGCGTTTCGAGCGCGATGGCGTCGATTTGCTGACGCGGGTGCGTGTGAGTTTCGCCGAGGCAGCTCTCGGAACCACCGTGAAGCTCGATCTTCTTGATGATACGGAGCTTACGATCGATGTGGCCGCCGGAACGCAGCCTGGTGATGTATTGACACGGCGAGGCAAAGGGGTACCGCGGCTCGATGGGGCGGGACGCGGTGCGCTGCATGTGCTCGTGCAAGTCGAAGTGCCCAAAAAAGTCAGTGCGAAGGCAAAATCTCTGTTGCGCGAACTCGAAAAGGAACTCGCTCAGTCTTCCACCGACAAACAGGCCATCGGCAGCTAATCACGAACTCCACCAGGCGAATAAAAAACCGTTGGCTTGTTCGTTCAGGCAATCCAACGGGTCAACACACACGTGATGTTGTCGGGACCACCGTTTTCATTGGCTCGATCGATGAGTTGACGAGTTGCCGTTTTCAAGTCCGGTGCTTGCGTCACGATCTGTTGCATCTCTTCGTCGCTCACAGGACCACTCAGACCATCGGAGCACAACAAGATGGTGTCATTGGCTCGTGGCATATGAAATTGCGTGTCCACCTTGACGGTTTCTTTCATGCCAAGGGCGCGGACAATGACGTTTTTATGCGGAAATTTGGCGATCTCCTCGGGCGTCAAGCGCTTCATTTTGATGTAGTCGTTGAGCAAGGAATGGTCCTCGGTCAACTGCTCCATCACGCCATCACGGATGAGATACACGCGACTGTCTCCGACATGGGCCACGTACAATCCGTCTTCGACCGTAAAAATGGCCACGATGGTGGTACCCATGCCTCGTTTGCGGACGTCGCGTTGGGCGGTTTCATAAATGCGAAGGTTGGCAAGCTTGATTCCTGTGATGAGCCGATTTTCTTCATACCCTTTGCTGCGGTCCATTTTGTAGGGCCACGTTCGCTCCGGGTCTTCCGCCGTGGCGGAGAAGAACTCACGCAGGGTATCGACAGCCATTCTGGACGCCACCTCCCCCGAGGCGTGCCCACCCATTCCGTCGGCAACGATATATAGGCCGTACTCACCAAGGATGGAGAACGCGTCCTCGTTATGCGTGCGTTTACGGCCGACATTGGTGTCGCCGGCGACTTCTACGCGGAGTACTTGACCCACAACCAACTTATACCTTGAACCGTAGGGCTCTTGCGAGTTTTAAGGAGCAAACAACGCTCGAAGCTTACCTTGACCGAACAACTATCCATCGAGATGGCGGTCGGCGTCAACTCTTTGCCAGGATGCGAATCAGAGAGCAAGGGGCACAAGAGGCTACCGCGCGGTTTTCGGGCCGGAAGACGTGGAAGGTGGGGCAGTTAGGGCGGTTCGAAGGACGTGAAAAATTCCTCCACGCAGCACGATGAGCTGGATTTCTGCGCCTACTGCCTTGGCGCGCACCTGTTCGGCCAGCATTTCCGCGGAATGCACGGGCACCCCATCCACGGCCACAATGATGTCATTTCCCTGGCCCGGCGGACCGGCTTGTAACTGCATGGCCGCGGCGGGACTGTCGGGATGGACATGGACGACGCGCACGCCGCCTATGGTGGTTGTAGCTCCCACACCTTGAATGCCAAGCCAAGGGCTCGGTGGCATCGCGTTCAAAGGGGCATTGCGCAAAAACTGCCTGAGCGCCCCTATCGGAACCCCATAAGCGGTCGGACGGCACGGAGCGGTTGATTGGCCTTCGGTGGGTTTGCAGGCACTGCTTACTACGCCGAGCACTTTTCCCTGTTCATCGACCAAGGGCGCTCCTTGGTCCGTGGCTGGTATCGGTGTGGCGATCTCGATCGCATCGCGCAATAGCTCACCATCGCCACCCAGCATTTCAGTGCGACCACGCAGCACCACGGAAGCAACCGATACGGTGCGTCCCCGTTTGGCAAAGGTCCGAACTCGCGTTCCTTCCGCAAAAGGATCGGCTGTCGATGCCGACAGCCCCGTTTCCCAACGGCCCACTTGAGGCACCAAGAGCGCCAGATTCCAGGCTCGATCCGTGTGTCCAATCTTGACGTCGACCACACTTCCATCCGCGTAGCGTGCATCGATCTGGTTGCCATCCCCCAACGTGGACAGTGTCGAGACGATTCTGCCATCGCCCGTAAGCACGAAACCCAGGCCAAGCAATCGTCCATGGCGTTCTAGCGCAACGACACCATCGGCGGCTGTTGCCAGGGGTGTCTTGGGTGAGTTCGACGCGGGTGTCGTTTTTTCCGAAACGGCAGGGCGAGATGGCGCTGGGGATTGACTCGATGCCGTCAGTGAAAACGAAAAAACGAGGAGTCCAGCACATAACCAGAGGTGGAAACGATGGCTCACGGTCGAAGTGTAGCGCCGCATCCACGCTTTGGCTCGATGGCTGAGGAAAGAATGCGTTTGTCGTTGATTCATGGTGGTATTGTCGAAGTTGGGTTGCTTTGGGAAATCCCATGCAAGGACGATTCCCACCGGTTGAGGTGTAGGGCTGATAGGGCGACGTGCGTTGTCGATTGGGCGACATGGGATTGCAAAAAAAATATTCGGCACATCGGTCACATTTCGAGGCGTGGCGGGCACATGGAACCAACACAGGACGAAAAAGCCATGGGAGCAAACATAGTGGCGAACCTCGAAGGGCAGGCGAGATCGACCCATGACGATGCGGCCATCCAAGAGGCCCTCGATGCCAGAGACTACCGAAGGGCCGTAGCGCATTGTGCTCGCATGCACGGCGCCGCCATCGGGCGCTTGTGTATGGCCCTTGTCGGCTCCCAGGCAGAAGCGCAAGAACTCGCGCAAGAAACGTTGGTCGCGGCCTATCAGGCCTTTCCTTCCTATCGTGCCGAAGGGACGGTTCGGGCGTTTTTGTTTGGCATTGCACGACGCTTATGTGCGCGTCATGTCGAAACACGCGCCCGGCGAGGTTCTATCCTCCGTCTCGTTCACGATGCCACATCGGTTCAAGGGGATGCCGCGGAATGGCTAACGATTCGTCAGCGCGCGGAACAGGTGCGTACTGCCTTGGAAGGGCTGCGTCCGACGGAGCGGGATGCGGTCGTTCTTCGATTTCAGGGTGGGCTGAGCTTTCGGGAAGTGGGCCAGTCCTGTGGTGTGGATGAAGCCACGGCGCGAAAGCGCGTGAGCCGTGCCATCGCGCGGTTGCGTGTGTCTTTGGGCGATTTTTGAAGGAGCAGTGGGCCATGTCGAAACAATCCCAAGACGATCTATGCCAGCGGGTGCAAGAGCAGATAGCCGATGTTTTGCTGGGAGACGTAGACCCCGAACTCCTTGAACACATCGCTGATTGTGATGCGTGTCGAGATCTGCGATTCGAGGCTCAGGCGGTCGTGGAAGCCTTGGAGCAAGCAGGGGCGGATTACGTTCATCCGCAAGACTTCGAAACGTCGCTTGCGGCGCGCCTGGATGCCATCCAGACCCCTGCCGATTCGTTCGTTTCCGCTTCCCAGCCCCCGCCAAGCCCGGTGGCATCTGTTTCCGATAAACCTTCCGAGCCTTCCCCATCGTCCGAAGAACCTTCTCCCGCCGAAAATCTCACCGACGCTCCTGTTGCGTCTTCCGCAGCCCAAGCTCCTGAGGCTCCGAAGGCACCAGCCCCGGAAACTGCGGTCGTTTCCATCGGCCAAGCACGGCGAAGCAGGGGGTTCAAGATGGCTGGTGTCGTGGTGGCGTCGGCACTGGCCGTGGCGGCAGGCTTTGTCCTCTGGTCATCTCCCGAGAAAAAAACCGACTCTCCCCTTGCCGAAAGCCGATGGTCGGCGACGGTCTCCTCGGTAAAAATTGCGGGAAAAAGCGCGGAAAATGGCTTGCAGCGATGTGCCGTCGATGGTTCGGCCTGTGAACCTCTCACCGATGGAGCTGTCGTCAATGCCGGCTCTTTGATTCGAACCGATGCAAGAACCCGCGTTCATCTCGAGATGTCCGATGGAACGCGAATTGCCATCGATCGTGCGACGGAATTGACGCTAGGCGAGCAAGCCGGTCGCAGGGCCTCTTTGCGTTCCGGCACGATCGTTGCCGATGTCATGCATCTCGACGATGCCCCCCATGCCGAGTTTTCACTACCTCATGGCAACGTGGAGGTGCTCGGCACCAAGTTCACGTTGACCGCGTCCGAAGACCGATCCGCCGTCGAAGTCGTGCGAGGTTCGGTTCGTCTTTCGAATTCGAAAGGCGATTCGGCCGTGGTGCAGGCCGGAGAAGAAGGCACGATCGGTAACGACTCGCGTCCCAAGGTTTTGCCGTCGGCCACGTTGGGAGAATCGCTGGCGTGGAGTGAACGAACGGACGTGGAGGATGGCCCCGAGCAGGCGTTGGTTCGAGGTCTTGGAGAGCTTCGAGCGCGCAAGCCGGGCTCCACGGGAGAGTTGGATCAAGCGGTGCGGTTGACCAAGCACGATGTGAAAGTTCGGATATCCGGTCAGGTCGCGCGTACCGAGATCGATGAAACGTTTACGAACGATACGGGCGATGTGCTGGAGGGAATCTATAGGTTTCCCATGCCTCCGGACGCGCAGATCGAGCGTCTCGCCCTCGAGGTCGACGGCCGTCTCGAAGAAGGGGCGTTCGTGGATAAAGACCGGGCCGCGGCCATTTGGCGAGGTGTGATTCAGGCCGCCGCTCCCAAATCTCCCAAACCGCGTGACGAAATCATTTGGGTGCCGGGCCCTTGGCGCGACCCCGCTTTGCTCGAATGGCAGCGGGGGGGACGATTCGAATTACGGATTTATCCCATCCCCGCGAAAGGTTCCCGTCGCGTCATTCTGGCCTATACCCAATCGGTCCCTCGTTCCCAGGGTGTGCGTAAGTATACGTATCCATTGAGTTATGATCCCAGTGGCTCGACCCGTATCGACCAATTCGACGTCGATGTGCAAGTGCGTGGTCACGACCCGGACTACGGTGTGCGCTCGCGAGGCTATGCCTTCGAAAGTGGGCGAGCCGACGACGCACGGCAGCTCTCGTTTCACGCCCGATCGTTCGTCCCCTCGGGAGACATGACGTTGGAGTATTCGATGGCGGAAGATCGGCGTGAGGTGACGGCTTGGACGTACCAACAAGAAAGCGATACCCCATCGTCCACGGCTGTCGCTGGTGCTGGTGATTCTGTTGTCCCCGAGAAAAATGGCGAAGGGTATGTGGCGATCGCGTTGCGTCCCACGCTTCCTCGATGGTCCGAGGGCACGTTCCGTGACCAGATCATCGTGGTCGATTCCAGTCGTTCGATGGTTGGGGAGCGTTTCAAACGAGCTGCGCGGCTTGCGGAAATCGTGGTGCGCGAAATGGACCGTCGTGATCGGTTCGTCGTTCTTGCGTGCGATACCCAATGTGTACCGATGCATTCTGCGATGCAGAGTCCCGGGGGGGCTGCGGCTCAGCAAGTGCGAGCGTTTTTGGATGGAATCGAGCCGGATGGCGGCAGTGATTTGGTGGCAATGACAAGCCAGGCGATCGCGTATGCGAAGGGAAGCGAAGGGCGAGAGGTTCGGGTGGTGTACTTGGGCGATGGAACGCCGAGCGTGGGGCCCGTGCGTCCTTCACACATCATGCAAGAGGTATCTCGCGTATTGGGGCCTGGTCGGGCAGCGATGACGGCGGTGGCGGTGGGCGCGGATGCGGATCAACATGCGTTGTCGGCGCTGGCTCGTGGGGGAGGGGGCGTGATGATTCCCTATGTTCCTGGCGAGAATGTGAATGTGGTGGCGATGCATGTCCTTGGGGCGAGCTATGGGATGGCGCTTCGAAATCCGGTTGTGCAACTTCCCGAAGGGCTCACCGCAGTGCATCCGAAAGTGTTGGACAACATCCCCGCGGGCACCGAGAGCATCGTGGTGGCACGAATGCAACACTCGAAAATAAAAGGAGAAATTAAGCTTCTGGGCAAGGTGGGGGGAGAGAAATTCGAGCAGACCTATCCGATCGAATTGGTGGCGACGACGAGCAAAGGCAACGCTTTTGTGCCTCGGCTCTATGCGGCGACGAAGATACAGGATTTGGAAGCGAATCAAGGGGATGGGGCCAAGACCGAACTTGTGGAGTTGTCCAAGAGATTCGCGGTGGCGAGCCGTTATTCGTCGCTTTTGGTTCTTGAAAGCGCGGCGATGTTCCAGGCGTTTGGCATCGAAAGGAATACGTCGACCATGCCGGTATGGACAGGTGATGAAGCGGGCGAGAGCAGTGGCTCCGATGGGGTGATGCGATATGACATGGACGAACCGGAGCAGGGGTTCGCGCTGGGGGGAGGCGCGGTCGCGGAATCGAAGAAGAGTTCGTATGCGGCCCCTCCGGCAGCCAGGCCAGCCGCCACGACAGGGGTCGTCCCCATGGACGAGGTGTTCGAGTCACCATGGCGAGATAGACCGTCGCGGCGGAATCGAGGCATGGTGCCCATGCGACGCGTTTGGGATCGAAAAGCTACCATTTCGATGGATACGTTTTCGAGCGTGGAACGGGCTTCGAATGAGATTGCGAAGATGCAGCAGGATGTATCGAGCCACCCGGACAGCCGCACCCGTTTGGAAAAGCTTCTCGGGTTATACGCGGTCACGGGACAAGTGGATCGAGTCTCGGACTTGGCCGAGCAATGGGCCAAGCGAGATGCTCTCGACCCGAGTGCCCTGATAGCGCGTGCGGAAGCCGCGGCTCGAAAAGGCCAACGAAAGCGGGCGATTCGTATTCTGGGGGGTCTTGCGGACGTGCGTCCTGGTGACCCGGATATGCAACGATGGCTGGCGTCGCTGCACGAAGCGGCGGGAGAAAAACCGCTCGCCTGTTCGCATCGCATTGCGTTGGCCAGCCTGAGGTCGAAAGACGCGGTGGCCATCGCGGATGCCATTCGTTGCGCGAATGAAACCCAGCGAGGCGCGCTTGCGTCGAGCCTTCAATCCGAAGCGGACGAGTCGATTCGCGCGGCGCTGGATCGCGAACTCGCGAAATCTCCACCAGATAATAAGCTGCGAGGCGATGTTCAGGTGGAGGCTCTGTGGGATGATGACGTGGACCTGGATGTGGCGTTGATTGGGCGTAATGGACAACGATACTCGTGGCTCGGCGATCCCAAGGCTCGGGTAACGTCGCAAGACGCTACATCCCATCGTCGCGAATCTCTCGCGGTGTTCAATGCCCCGAGAGGTGATTATGTGGTGGAAGTTACACGGGCAGATGCGGTTGATCGCGATGTTCCCGTGCGCGGTACGCTCAAGATTCGTGCGGTCGGAACGACACAAACCATTCCGTTCGTCCTGTCGGGAACGAGAACGGACGTGGCGAAAATCCGCATCTATTATTCCTCACGGCTCGTACCCGTGTCCGGGTGGTAAACCTTGCCGAGCCCTGTTCGAAGGACCCAGCATTTACACAGCAACCCAAGGCTTTCCCGTCGATGATGCCTCAACGCCGATGACGGGTCGTCGTAGGCAAAGCATCCAACCAATAGGAGCGTCGGAGTTGGTCGATGCCGAAGTGCATGGCCCATCCGGGGCCTTTCGTATCTTTCGGTGGTTCGAGTCGGATCGATTGACGAAAGGCGAGCCAGCGGATTGCTCTTTCTCTATCTCTAATAAATTCAAGGCATTGCGGCGATCCTGGCTGGAAATCCCGGCAGACGGCGGCGCGGTCTGGGTGGATGGAGCAATCGTTGGGGGCTCCCGGCACGCCGAGGTAAACACAGGCGCCGTTGGGGCCGATGGGGAAAGCCCATTGTCCAAAATGACCTTCGGTCAGCGATTCGATCAAGTGGTGCAGGCCCTTGCGCCGCCATTGGTCGATATCGTCTTGTGTGACCAGGATGGTTCCTGGGCGCTGATGGCAACAGGCGCCGCAACGAAGGCAGGGATGTTCTTGCAAACTCGCATCATGGCATAACCGGGTACGAAACGCAGGGGGGATTGCTCGATGGGAAGGGTGAATGGCGGTTGACGTCGGGCTGACGGTTGAGGCATCTGTGGGATGCGATGACAACGAGCGATGTTCACGATCAGGCTTCGGAGTCGGTGAAGGCTTTGCATGACGAAAGTCATCATGAACCAAGGCCGCTGGAAGAACCGGCCACTCCGCTGTGGGTTACGGCGCTGGGGGTGGGTTTGCTGGTTTTTGGGGGAATATTGGCTCTTGTGATGCATGAGCCGGCGAGCGAAACGCAGGAGCAAGCGACGCCCTCGGAGGAGGCGACCGAGTCGGAGGATTCGGAAAAAGCGGCGGAACCGCCTCGCGAGCGGGCGCCGATGCGTTTGATGGCTCCGGATTCCACGGGTGAGGCTCTCAAACGATTTCCCAATCTTCAATTGCTTCGTTCCAGGGGACAACAGCCGCCAGGGACTCCGTGAAGCACGAGACTCGATGCTGGACGGGCGCGGGTATTACTTGCTGACCCGGCGAACGGATACGACGTCTTTGTGTCGTTCGAGTTTGTCGAGCACGCGCAGGAGTTGATCGGAGCTGACGATATCGAGCGATAGGCGGATTCGGGCGGTATTTTTTTTGAGCCTGGTATCGGCACGAACGGAACGCACGTTGGCCCCCGTATGGGCGACCAGGTCGGAAAGGTCGCGTAGCAGGCCTTGCCGGTCATTCACGAGGATGTCGAGATCGACGGCATGACGTTCTTCCCCTTCGGGTCCCCAATCGATTTCGACCCATCTTTCTGGTTCGTGGGCGATGTTGATATTGGGGCAGTCTTTGCGATGAATGATGACGCCGCGTCCACGACTGATGAATCCAAGGACCGAATCTCCGGGCACGGGGCTACAACATCGCGCTCTTTTTCCGAGGATATCGTCGATTCCGGAAAGAGATACGCCCGTCGAGGAAGTGCGCCGAACGCTTTCCGGTTCGCTGATCGAAGGTAGTTCGGGAGCCGGGGCCTTGTCGCGTTCGACCTGCAGGGCAGCGGCGGCCACGGAATGAGGGGAGCGGATTCCGAAGCCGACGGCGGCATATAGGTCATCGAGTTTTTCGTATTCGAGTTTGGCGAGAACATCGGTGAGCGTGGTGTAGGCCAGGTCGAGCCGATGGAGTTCTCGTTCGACGATTTCGCGTCCCTGCTGAATGGCATCGTCGCGTCCTCCCGACTTCCGCAAGACTTACGGATTTCAAAATCCAGAAACACGCAAATTCGCATAGTTATGGATCGCCTCGGCATAAATCGGCGATGTAGTGCCTAGTGACCATATGTTATTTGTCTGGACTTCTCTCCCTCCCGGTGCTCAAAACCCAAAACCGTGTTCGTACGAGTCAAGGCAACCCCCAATTCCCCCCGACGCTCCGTGCAAATTTGCCAGTCGAAACGCGTCGGAAAAAAAGTAAGCCAAACCATCGTTCGCCACGTCGGCATCGCCATGGACGACAAAGAGCAAGAGCAACTCGTTCAGCTTGCCCATGTCATTCGAGCCAAACTCGAAGTCGAGCACAGCGAGGCGTTACCCCTATTTTCCCCAGAGCAAATCGCAGGACAACCCATGCGAAAAGGCCCCAAACCAGGCCACAAAGGAAAGCCCATCGACGAGGTCCTGCTACGCGATTGCGTCGAGCAAGCTCGCGTTGTCGAAGGGATTCACGACGTGTTCGGTGCGCTATTCGATGAACTGGGCTTCCACAAAATCGTTGAAGGTCAAAACGCCGACATCCTCAAAAGTGTCGTGTTGGCAAGGGTGGCAAACCCTCAAAGCAAACACCGTACAGCGGCTCTGCTCGAAGAAGACTTCGCCATCAAACTGCCTCTCGACCGCATCTATCGAATGATGGATGCGCTGTATGACAAGCGAGATGAGCTGCAGCCTATCGTTCATGCAGCCACCGCTTCGCTTTTCGATGAGAAACTTGATGTGTGTTTCTTTGATGTCACCACGCTGTATTTTGAAAGCATCCAAGAGGACGACTTGCGAGGCTTCGGCTACAGCAAAGACCAGAAGTTTCATCAAGGGCAGGTTGTGCTGGCCCTGGCTACCACCGAGCATGGGCTTCCCGTGGGATACCGGCTCTTTCATGGAGCCACGGCAGAGATAAGTACGCTGCTCGAATGCGTGCAATCATGGCGCAGTCGTTTTCGTCTTGGGCACGTGGTTTTCGTGGCTGATCGAGGAATGATGAGTCAAAAAAACCTTGCTGCTCTGGAAGCTGCCAAGTGCCAATACATTGTCGGTGCGAGTCTTCATAAGCTATCCGCAGCGTGGAAACGCAAGGTGCTTGACGCGCAAGGGTATCGTTTGGGCGCCGTAGAAAGCGATGCAGTTTGGGTCAAACAATTCGAGCTTCAGCCCGGTCAACGGCTCATCACAAGCTACAGTGCCAAACGAGCCCACAAGGATGCGAAAGATAGGGAAAGGCTATTGAAAGCGCTCGCTTCTCGTCTTGGCAAAGAGCGCAAATACACCACGCACGAGGGCAAGGCGGTAGCGAGCATCCACGATGACAAGGTGAAAAGCGATGCGCAGTGGGACGGGATGTACGGCATTCTCACCAACGCCGACAGCAGCCTGGAGCCGCTTGAGATTCTGGCTCGATATCGTCGTCTTTGGACTGTGGAAGAGGCGTTTCGCATCTCGAAACATGACCTGAAGATGCGGCCCATTTTCCACTTCAAAAAAGAACGAATCGAGGCGCACATTGCCATTTGCTTTTTGGCCTACGCGCTTTTACGTCATGCCCAGCATCGTGTGCGTTTGCGCAAGGTCCACATCAGCGTGGAGGTGTTACGAAACGAGCTATTGCGCGTGCAAGCCAGCGTGCTTCGAGACCAGCGATTCAAAGGGGTTTATCGAGTTCCTTCGAGCATGTCACAACTTGCTCGTGACATTTATGGGGCTTTCGATCTGAAACGTTCCCTGACTCCCACGGCTTTGACATGAACCCTGTCTGTGAGAGCGGCTGAGCTTATCGGAGGGATGAAATGTAGTGCCTTGACATTCTTGCAACTTATTGAATTTACTTGTTTTCAATAAGAAAAGTGCGGAAGTCGGGATTACACCGCGCGTCGCCGATCGCTGCCCGCGCATTCCCCTGGATTCCGGCGGATCGTGGCGATCGGAGACAAGGGGTCGCGACGGGCTGCGCTTCCTGCCCGCTAGGCAATTCGTAGGCCTTGATGAAAGGAAGATCGGCCTTCGTTCCCTTCGTCGCTGAACTTCAATTCGTTCTCGAACAGAGAACCCCGTCACCCATCGAGATGGACGACAGCAGTACTCCTCGAACCCACGCCACTTGGGGGGCGAGGAAACCCATTGGACACAGCGCTGACGTCGCCTACTTCGGGGGGCCAACGAGGTCCTCCGCACAGCCCCGCACTGCGTTCAGTTTCTCTCGACAAATGGGCGGAGTCGGATCGGTGCAGGAGTAAGCTGGCTGCTCCGCGAAGCAATCAACAGCTTCCTGCCAACCCGCACAGCTTCGCCAAGAGGCCATACAGTCCTCTGAGCAGGATGCTTGACTCGAGATGCAACCTCCGGCGAAGAGTGCATCGCAAACCGCTGAGCAGTCTTCAGTTGTTACTGGCGATGTGGCCGCGGCAGCCTCTTCCTCCGAACTCTTATCCCCGCAAGCAGTAGCGAGCAGTGCAGCTACGACTGCGGAAACCAAGCTGGCCGTAGTGTTCCTCATGGCAACCTCTCCAGATTCACTTCGATTTTCACTTCGATCGGGTGGTCGCACGAGTCCTTTTCGTAGGTCGTCGCGACGTTCAACGTTGTCGGCTTGTATCCCTCGTGGCTGACTCGAACCTCAGCGGAATCGCCTGGCGGGATCTCCATCACGTAGGTGCAGTCCGTAGTTGATCGCCTGGTGGCGTACTCATTGACGGACACATCGGCGTCGCAAATCGGAGTACGGGAACCGGCATCGAACACAGCAATCCGATACGATGGCGGTTCGTAGTAGTCGTCGCATTCCTGACACCCGCTATTCATAACCAGAATGAGAGTGGGCGTCCAGAGCGACGATGTCACGAGCATGGTAGGGTTGCGCAGACGCATCGCTACGGCCTCCACCCCGTACCATCCCACCAACGATGGCGCGCCGCAAGGTCATTTCGTGCCCGCATCACCACGTCCAATCGGCTGCTGCCGGAAGCTACCGCCGATACATCGATGGCATCTCCTCTGCGCTTGTCAAGCACCATCCGACCAACAATCTCCGGACGGCCGCAAGCGGCCTGACGGCGTAAGGGGTTTGACCATCGCCGTTGGTCAATCGTCGTACAGGTTTTCAGAGGTCCAGGAAGGGGCA
>Ga0209606_1001938_pt1 | contig 24221 bp, 13 predicted proteins | sample AD_UKC057_MetaG_FD_184412 | JGI IMG/M metagenome (GOLD analysis project Ga0209606, IMG submission 184412) | Active sludge microbial communities of municipal wastewater-treating anaerobic digesters from USA - AD_UKC057_MetaG (SPAdes) (version 2) | ecosystem: Engineered > Bioreactor > Anaerobic >...
CCCGCCTCCACCGTCGCCGTGATCAGCGGACTCAACAAGACCGGCGCCGGCACGATGGTCCTCAACGCCGCCAATACGTACACCGGGCCCACCAACATCTACGCGGGCACGCTGACGGTCAACGGCAGCATCACCAGCCCTGTGACCATCGACCCCGGCGCCACGCTGGGCGGCAACGGGACCACGGGCAACGTGACGGCGGCAGCCGACGCCCACGTCGCGCCGGGCGCCAGCGCCGGCACCCTCCACACGCTCGACCTGGCCCTCCAGCCGGATTCGTTCTTCGACGTCGAGATCAGCCCGTCCGCCTGGGACTCGCTCGACGTGGCCGGCGCTGTCAGCCTCGACGCCGCCGCGCTGAACCTGGCGGTGCTCGCCTCCTTCAGCCAATACGGCGGCAGCCAGTACGTGATCATCGAGAACGATTCAGACGATCCGGTCGTCGGGTTCTTCCAGGACCTGCCCCCGGGCGCCACGATCGAGGTCGCCGGTGCCCAGTTCGCCATCACGTACGAGGGCGGCACGGGCAACGACGTGGTGCTGACGGCTGTCCCCGAGCCGGCGAGCCTGGGCCTGCTGCTGGCCGGCGCCGCCGGACTGGGCGGCTACCTCCGCCGCAGACGCACGCGGTAACACGCCCGGATCATCAGGAAAACGAAATAGAGATCACAGGGTCTCATCCCTGTGGTCTCTATTTCTTTCTGTACGGACTTGGTGGTCTTTGTGACCTTGGTGATTCCCGCGCCCGCCGCCGGCCTCACTTCCGCTCGTCGTCCTTGAACCGGAACGGCGCGCCTCCCAGCACCTGGTCGCTGGTGACGGAAGGGCACCAATAGCGCTCGATGTGCTCGATGACCAGGTCCGTCCCGCGGAAGTGGCTCACGCGGGGGGGCATGCGCGAGTTGTACATCGTGTCGGTCATGTCGCGCACCAGGGCCACCTCCAGCCCCTGCGTCACAAGCTGCCGGATGCCGAAGGGCCGGCCCAGCACGCACATGTTCGTGTGCACGCCCATCACCAGCACGTGGCGGATTCCGCGCTGGCGCATCAGGTAGTACGCCTCGGCCGAGTCGGTGATGGCGTCGCCGTCGGCGATCTGGATGGTCGCGATCTGGCGCCGCCAGGGCGAGCCGCCCTTGCAGCGCGGCTGGCAGTCGCAGCCGCCGTCGCTGTCGTCGATGGGCAGCGGGCCCTCGCGCTTGGGGTCCAGACGCATCCAGCCCTGGAGGGGAATCTTCGCGGCCGCCTTGGGGGTCGCCTGGGCGAGCTTGCGACCCGGGTGGTCCTTGTAGAAGCCCAGCGTGCCGCTGGGGCAGTGGATGATCAGCACGCCGTGGCGGCGGAGTTCGCCGACCAGCTCGTTCATGCGGGGGGCCATCTCGGCCACCCGGGCGGTCGCGCCGGCGCACCAGTGCTTGTCCCACATGTCGCAGATGATGGCGGCCGTTTCCTTCGCCGCCCAGCGGACGGGCGTTTCGCTGACGGCGGGCTTCGCGCCTGCCGGCGCGGTCGGGGCGGCCTTGCGGCTGCGGAGCGTCAGCGACAGCTCGCCCGCGGGAGCCTGGGGCGGGGCGTCCTGGGAAAGGACCAGGCCGGCGGCGAGCCAGCCGGCCGACAGCACGAGGACCAGCGATCGAGCGGACATGGCGTGCTCCTCTTGAGGAAATCGCTGCCGACAACCTATCTCCGGCGCCGAGGGAAAGCAATGGACGCCTGACCGGGACTCATCCGCACTTTGGCGCCATCTTCTTGGATGCCGCCGCCCGGGCAGGCCGTTTCTGAGGGAGGCAGGTTCTACCTCTGGCAGCCTGCCTGCCGGTAGGCAAGGCAGGCCGTACCTCCGGCAGCCTGCCTGCCGGCAGGCAGGGCAGGGCCGAAGGCCCGTTGGAAGGTAGCCCAGGCCGAAGCGCAGCGAAGGCCTGGGTGCCAGGTCCGCGACCCGCGCAGCCCCAACGGGGCGGGGTAAGCCGTGGACCACCGACACGGCAACGATGATCACGCGCGATCCGTTACATCGCCCTTGCAGGGCTCGGACATCCCGCCACCGCCACCCTGGCCTGCGCTGCGCTTCGGCCTGCCTGCCGTAGGCAGGCCAGGGCTATCCTACGCCGGCCCGTTGGGCCTGTACGGCGGAGGGAGTGAAGATGTCGGTCACTGAGAGTCTACAGACCCACAGAACATGTCGGGCGGGACCGCCCTGCGCAGGTAGCGCCTCTTGAAAGTGGGGCGGGTCATACGCCTGACCGGGGAGGCGATGCGTTTGCATTACGCAGCCCACGCAGATAGACTGGTGCGGTTACACTTGGACGACCCGATCTCTTGTCCAGTGGCGGCAGGCAGCCGCCCGCTTAAGGATCGGTTCATCTGGATTGGATATACGTGAGAGAATGCGAATTGCCCTGATCAATCCGACCGCCCGCCGCACCCAGGGGTATCACAAGGTCGGCAGCTTCATCCCGCACCTGGGGCTCCAGGTGCTGGCCCGCGCCGCCGGCAGCGAGCACCAGGTCGACGTCATCGACGAGATCTTCGGCCAGGACCGCACCGAGTCGCTGCTGAGCGAGGGGCGATACGACCTGGTCGGCCTGACCGCGTACACCAGCGGGGCCACCCGGGCCTACGAGCTGGCGGGCTTCTGCCGCTCCCGCGGGCTGCCCGTCGTCATGGGCGGGGCGCACGCCTCCGCCGTGCCCGACGAGGTCGCCCGCTACGTCGATTCGGTCGCCGTCGGCGAGTGCGATAACCTGTGGACGGACATCCTCGCCGACGCCGCCGCGGGCCGGCTCCAGCCGCGATACGTCGGCGGGCAACCCGACCTGGCGGGCCTGGGACGGGCCCAGCAGTCGCTCCAGCCCGTCAACGGACGCTACGACGTCGCCTGCCTCCAGACCAGCCGCGGCTGCCCCGTCGGCTGCGACTTCTGCAGCGTGACCCGCCTGAGCGGGCCCCAGATCCGCCGGCGCCCCATCGACGAGATCATCGAGGAGTGGAACGAGACCCCGCGGAAGTTCATCTTCGTGGTGGACGACAACTTCTTCGGCGTCGGCCAGGCGCACGCCGAGTGGGCCAAGCAGCTCCTGACCGAGATCATCCGCCGCGGCAAGAAGCGCCTCTGGTTCAGCCAGACCTCCATCAACATGGGCGGCGACGAGGAGGGGCTCAAGCTCGCCTATCGCGCGGGCTGCCGCGGCATGCTCGTCGGGTTCGAGACGTTCAACGTCGACAGCCTCCGCGACTACCACAAGGGCCTGAACGTCAAGATGCTCGACCGCTACCAGGAGATGGTCGACGGCTTCCACCGCTGCGGCATCGCCGTCTTCGGCGGCTTCATCGTCGGCAGCGACCGCGACACCGAGGAGACGGTCGCCGACACCGCACTCCAGGCCGTGCGACTCGGCGTGGACATCGTCCAGATCACCAACCTCACCCCGCTGCCCGGCACGCGGATGTACGACCGCCTGATGGGCGAGGGACGCATCTTCGCCAGGAACTACCCCGAGGACTGGGAGCGATACACCTTCGTCGAGACGATCTACAACCCCAACAACGTCTCCGCCCGGCGCCTGGACGAGACGATCTTCGAGCTGCGCCAGGCCGCCGCCGAACCGGCCTGGGTGTGGAAGCGGACGCTCAAGACGTTCCTCCAGACCCGCTCGCTCACGACCGCGCTGTTCGTCCACGGCATGAACCGCGGCTGGGCCCGCATGGCCAAGCTCCAGGTCGCCGCCGACGCCGACCGCTTCCGCGACATTCCCCGCTGCCCCCAGCGCAGCGAGAAGATCCGGCGCTCGTTCGCCCTGCGCTCGTAGCGGGCTTCCCCGTCCGGGCGGCCTCTACTCCGGCAGGCGCCAGACCGTCACCGTGCCGTCTTCCGCGCCGGTTATCGCCCGGCGTCCGTCCGGAAAGACCGCCACGGCGGGGCTGCCCGACTTCCCGCTCATCGTCGCCACGGTTCTGAGGTCCGGTGAACTCAGGACGCGGAACCGGCCCAAGTGGGACCACAGGACCACCCGCTTTCCGTCGGGCAGGAACGTGGCGTAGGGCGTTTCCTCCAGGCCCGTCCGCAGAAACCGCAACTCCGTCCAGTACCTGGCGTCGTAGAAGATCAGTTTGCCCAGCCTGGGTCCCCCCGCGGAACTCTCGCTTGTGGCCGCGGCAAGATACCGGGAATCGGGAGAGAACTCCACGCGCATGACAAACCAGTTGGACGCGGGAAGCACCCGCGCCAGCTTCCTGCTGCTCATGTCGATTATCGCGCACCGCGCCCCGCCCCCGCCGGCCAGCCAACGCCCGTCCCGCGAGAAGTCCACCCACTGGATGTCCCCGCTCTGGGCGTCGATGACCTCCAGGGGCTTGTAGTCCGGCGCCCCCCACAGCCGGACCTTGCCGCCGTAGTCGCCCGAGGCCAGAAGCTTGCCGTCATGCGAGTACGCCACGCCGCTGCTGCGGGCCTGGAGCTGCGCCACGCGCTTGCCCGTGGCCGGGTCCCACACGATGACGTCCTCGTCGCGTCCGGCGGAGGCCAGGTGCCCGCCGTCGGGCGAAAAGGCCACCCCTTCTATTCCCTTCCGGTGGCCTTCGAGCATGTGCAGGCGTTTCCAACTGGCCGCGTCCCAGATCATCACGCGCCCATCCCCACCCCCCGTGGCCAGCAACCGGCCGTCCCGCGAAACCGCCACGGCCGAAACGCCGCCCGAGTGCCCGGTAGAACGCACAGAGCCCGTTACGGACCCGTCTGAGGCGTCCACCACGACGCGGAACCCTTCCTGGTAGCAGTTGTATCCGGGATTGGTCCGACGAACGGCCGACCGGCACATGCTTGGGCCGACCATGTGCCAACACCCGCTTCGTAAGACGCGTTTTGTGCCGGAAGTGGGGCCCGTGGGGTCGACAGTCTTCCCACCTGCCTCTCCGGCAGGCAGCTTTGCGTACGATTCCGCGTACCAGTCACTGCACCATTCCCATACATTCCCGTGCATATCGTATAACCCGAACGGATTGGGCTTGAAGGAACCCACCGGTGCGGTGCGGTCATGCCCATCGGAATGGGCCGCGTCCTTCTTGCCTCTCCATGGGAACGTGCAACTTCGATCGCAGTAATTGCCAAACTGGTGAAGGTCGGCACCGTCATCCCCGAACGAAAAACGCGTCGTTGTCCCCGCTCGGCAAGCATATTCCCATTCGGCCTCCGTGGGGAGGCGGACGGTCTTGCCTGTCTTGGCGGACATCTCCTTGCAGAACTTCACCGCGTCCTGCCACGAGAGGTTCTCCACTGGCCTGTCGCGGCCTTTGAATTCGCTGGGGTTCTTCCCCATCATTGCCTCATACTGCGCCTGCGTCACTTCGTATACGCCCATGTAGAACGGCTTGCTGATGGTCACTTCGTGCTGAGGCTTCTCGTCGTCGCAGGCGTCCTTGTCGCTGTCCGGGCTGCCCATCAGAAACTTGCCCGGCGGGATCAGGACGAGTTTCATCGTCACGTCCTTGCCCAGGTCGAGGGTCAGCGTGCGCTCGTCCGGGAGGGGCGCCACGATGCGGAAGCCATGATCGTTGACGGGAACATCGGGGGCGACCCTGTGGCGGCACGCCGATCTGCAACTCCTTTCGCCGTTGTAGAAGGACCCGCTGCGGAGGACGCGGGTCTCACCCGTCAAAGGCCCCGTGGGGTCCGTGACGTTTGCCCCCGTGGCATAGTACTTGGGGTCGTACCAGTCACCGCACCATTCCCACATGTTTCCGTGCATGTCGTACAGGCCCCAGGGGTTCGGGGCCTTGGTGGCTACCCGGTGCCCATACCTCTCGCCCACGTTCCTGGCGTTCCTGTCGTACCACGCGTAGGCTCCAACCTCTGAGTCATTGCCGAAGGAGTACCGAGTCGCTGTCCCCGCACGGCACGCATACTCCCATTCGGCCTCCGTGGGCAAGCGGAACACCCTGCCCGTTCTCCGAGACAACGCGGAACAGAACGCAATCGCGCCAGGGAACGTGATATAGCCCGCGGGATTCTCGTTGCCCTCTCTGGTGTATTCCCGGCCTTTCCACGGTTCTGTTTCCATCACGGCTTTCCACTGGGCCTGCGTGACCTCCGTCACGCCCATGTAGAAAGGGCTGCTGATCGTCACTTCGTGCTGCGGCGTTTCGCGGCCGTCCCCATCCTGGTCCTTGTCTTCCTTGGGCGATCCCATCAGGAACTTGCCCGCCGGGATCAGGACGAGCTTCATCGTCACGCCCTTGCCCAGGTCCAGCGTCAGCGTCTTGGACGAGTCGGGGACCGGCGAGGCCTGCGTGGGCGGCGGGCGGTAGTGCGACGACCAGCGCAGAGTCGGCGGACGCACGTAGCCTTTGCCCAGGGCTTTTTCCAGTTTCTCCACCGACAACTGCACCTTCAGGCCCTCGGCATCCTGGCGGCGATGCAGCGAGGCGTAGCGGCGGTAGCAGTCCAGGGCCCGGCTCAGTGCCGTTGCCTTGCCCTCTGTCGTCGCCGACTGGGCAAGCGACTCATACCACCCGCCCAACTCCAGGCACAGGTTCTCGGTGAACGTGGTCGGCGGCTGAACGGTCATGGGCAGGTACGTGCGAAAGGTCTCATCCAGATCCTTGGTCAAGAGCTTGTTGGCCTGGGCCGGGTCGTTCCGTTCGAGCAGGTGGTACAGGATCAGCCCCCGGCGGGCGGATTCATCGGCAGGGTCCTTCGCCAGACGCGTCTGGAGCATCTTGAATCGGGCCTCGCGGGCGAGCTGGGCCGAGCGGGCCTGCGCCAGGGCGCGGCGCCGATCAAGGATCTCCTTGACCTGGGTCGACCGCAGGGACGTCGCCACGGGCAGCGCGGTCGCCAGCAGTTCATCCGCACGCTCGGGCTTCTGACTGGCGTACGCCTGGGCCCAGTCCAATAAGGCCTGCACGTACCTTTCTCCGGCCTCGATCTTCTCCTTCCCGCTGCTGAGGCGGAACCGTGCCTCTTCCACCTTCAGGTCGCGGACGATCTTCTCGTCGCTGTCCACGCTTCTGTTGCGGCGGATCGCTCGTTCGGCCGTATCCAACCCCGCCAGATTGCGGATGCCGTACTGGAACGCCTTGTCCAGCACCAGGGCCTTCAACTCCGGCGAGTCGCTCAGTCGCTGGCTGGACTCGTACAACTTCTCCGCGAAGGCGGCATCGTCTTCCGTCTCGCGGGTCGCGTCCACTCGCCTGGCTTCGGGTCCGAAGATCGCCTCGTAGTCGGCCTTGGCATCCGCCTTGGCCCAGGAAGACATGAACAGAAAAGCCATGCCCCCCAGCAGGATGCCTGCCGCGACTCGTTGCATCTCCGAACTCCTTCTGAATTCCGTTCCGCAAAAAAGAGGTCTGCCGGATGAATCCGCCGTGGGAGCGCTTCGGTTGCGGGACACTTGTCTACTTGTCCTCTTCCCGCGGAATGTTCCGTATTCGTATGTCTGAGAATACCGTCCCATTCTCATTTGCACTTACGCTTATGGCTCCCTTCACTCGGCACGCATGGTCTTGTTCCTCCGAGAGTGCCGTTGCGAGCCCTTCCCATTTGGTGCACAATCGGCCATCGACATACACGGCAATACTGGCTTTCTCTCCTTGCGTCAGTACGGTAACCCGCACCTCATACTGGCGGTTGTTGACGAATGAACCCGGGAATGCAGTTCCAGTCTTCTCGGCCCCTTTACCATCAATGCAATCGATTCCGCTGTATCTCCCCCAGGCCGTGCTGAGGAGCACGGCAACACGATTGCTCCCGACGGGAATAGAGATTCCAACTGTATCATTGCCTGCGGTGCGTACGAACCTGTACGAAATCTCATAACTGGCATGTTCGCCTATTCGCAAAGGCAGGAGAAATCGAGTACGCCCCTTGGTTATGATTGAATCTCCCTTGACTTCGATCCCTCCCCTGTAAGCCGCTTTTGCACCTATTGAAGAGGCTGGAATACTCACCCACTTGTCTTTCGGGAACGCGGGGTTCAACATCTCGGATTCTTCAACCGGGATTACCACCCGAAAGCCGTCATTGTTGCTCCGGCGGGCGTGAGCGACCTTGTGGCGCACGGCCGAGCGGCAGAGGGTGGACTCGATGAACCAACTCCCGCCGCGCACCAGGCCCTCGGCGCCGGAGTTGGGGCCGCGGGGGTCTTCGGCGCCGGCGGGCGTGTAGCCGGAGTACCAGTCCAGGCACCATTCCCACACGTTCCCGTGCATGTCGTACAAGCCCCAGGCATTGGGCTTGTAGGAGCCGACCGGGGCTGTTCGATCCTGCCCGTCGGAATGGGCCATGTCCCTCTTGCCGTCCCACGGGCTTGTGCAGCTTCGGTCGGCGTAATTGCCGTACTGGTGCAAATCGGCGTCGTTATCCCCGAATGAAAAGCGAGTTTCGGTTCCAGCCCGACAGGCATATTCCCATTCGGCCTCCGTGGGCAGGCGAACGGTCTTGCCTGTCTTCTGGGACAGTCTCTTGCAGAACTCTGCCGCATCGTTCCATGAGACCATCTCGACGGGCCTTTGGGCATCCTTGAACTCGCTGCGGTTGGTTCCCATGACCGCTTCATACTGCGCCTGCGTCACTTCATAGATGCCCATGTAGAAAGGCTTGGTGATCCTGACCTTGTGCCGAGGCCCTTCAGGCTGGAAACGCCTCCCCGGTTCGTCGTCCGGGCTGCCCATCAGGAACGTCCCCGGCGGGATCAGGGCGAGCTTCATCGTCACGTCCTTGCCCAGGTCCAGCGTCAGCGTCTGGCGTTCCTCGATCGAAACCACAACCCGGAACCCATAGAAGCTGCATCGGTAGGGTGGATCGCTGCTACGGCGGTTCGCCGAACGGCAGGCCTGCGGATTGCTGTCCCAACTGCCGCCGCGCAAGACACGATCCTTCCCGGTGGCGGGGCCTGGGGGGTCAACATTCGGGGCCTTGGCGTAGTAGCCTGCATCGTACCTGTCCTCGCACCATTCCCACACGTTTCCATGCATGTCGTACAGACCAAGGGGATTGGCCTTGAGAGTCCCCACGGGTCTTGTTGCCCTGGCGCTGGCCCAAACGCCGTCGTAGCTGCACCACCCGACCTGCTTAAGCGCCTCCAGACCGTCACCGCTGCAGTACTGCGTGGCCGTTCCACCCCGACAGGCGTATTCCCATTCCGCCTCTGTGGGCAGACGGACCGTCTTGCCTGTCAATAGGGACAACTTCCTGCAAAACTCCGTAACGTCCGGCCAGGAAACCTTCTCAACCGGCCTGTTCGCAGCCTTGAAGTCGCTTGGATTGCTGCCCATGACCGTCTCGTACTGCTCCTGCGTCACCTCGTACACGCCCATGTAAAACGGTCTGCTGATCGTCACTTCCCGCTGGGGACCCTCACCACCGCGACGATCCTTTTCGTTATCCGGACTGCCCATCAGGAACTTGCCCGCCGGGATCAGGGCGAGCTTCATCGTCACGCCCTTGCCCAGGTCGAGCGTCATTGTCTTGTGTTCATCAAGCGACAGTACAATGCGGAAGCCGTAATCAGCGTATCGCCCATCGTCGCTGCGGCTGCCGCGGCTTGCCGATCGGCAGCAGCCGCCGTATGAGGTGAAGAAGGACCCGCCCCTCAAGACCCGCGCCGTCCCGGATGACGGGCCTGCAGGGTCTGTTGTGTCCTTGCCGTTCGAGTAGTACTTCCCATCGTGGCGGTCCGAGCACCACTCCCACAAATTGCCGTGCATGTCATACAGGCCCCAGGCGTTGGGCTTCTTTCCGGCTACGGGACGGGCGTACTTCTCGCCGGCAGGCATGGCGTTCCCGTGGTGCCAGGCGTAGTCGCCCAGACTTGACTCGTCGTCGCCGAAGCAGAACCGCGTGGTCGTGCCGGCGCGGCAGGCATATTCCCACTCGGCTTCGGTCGGCAGGCGAAACCGTCTGCCCGTGGATCGAGACAACTTCTCGCAGAACGCCGTCGCGTCATCCCAGTTCAGGTGGTTGGCGGCGTGGTCATCGCCTTCCTTCACGCAGGGTCGGCCCTTCCACGGCTCGGTGCCCATGACAGCCTTCCACTGGCCCTGAGTGACCTCCGTGGCGCCCAGGTATAACGGCTTGCTGATCGTCACTTCGTGCTGGGGCTTCTCATCGTCACGGGCATCCTTGTCGCTGTCCGGGCTGCCCATCAGGAACTTGCCCGCCGGGACCAGGACGAGTTTCATTGTCACGCCCTTGCTGAACTGCAACAGTAGTGCCTTGGGGGGACCGCCTTGCGTCGGACTGGCGGAGCCCGCGGGGGTCGCAGAAGACGTGCTCGGCAGGGTTGGCGGGGAGACGTATCCCTTGCCCAGCGCCTTCTCGATGTTCGCCAGCGACAGGCGCACCTTCAAAGCCGGCGCATCTTGGCGGCTGTGGAGTCTGAGATACTGGCGAAAGCAGTCGATGGCCCGACTGAAGGCGGTGCGCCTGCCGTCGGCCGTCGCGGTCTTGGCGAGTTCCTCGTACCACCCGCCCAACTCCAGGCATACGCCCTCCGACAGCGAGCCAAGGGGCTTGAGCGTCAGGGGCACGTACGTGCGGAGCGATTCGTCCAAGTCGGCGGCCACCAACTTGGCCGCCTCGTCGGGCAGGTTGCGGTCGAGCAAATAGTGCAGGAGGAGATTCCGGCGGGCGGAGGCGCTCTTTGGGTTTTCCTTGAAGCGTGCCTGCAACTCCGCCAGGCGGGCCTCGCGCGTCCGCGCGGCCTCCATCTGTTCCGCCATGCGGCGGCGAGTCGCGATGATCTCGGTTGCCCGGGGCGAGCGTACGTACTGGGCCACCGGCAAGGCGGTCAGGTACAGCTTGTCCGCCTCGGCGGCGTTGCCCCGCGCCGCCTCGGCGTCGGCACGGCCCACCAACAGTTCCACGTAGGCCGTCCCGGCCTCGATCTTCGCCCGTCCGCTGCTGAGACGAAACCGCGATTCATACAGCTCCACTCGAAGGGCGGCCAGTTCTTCGGTACTCTTCCTGTTCGCGCGGTAACGGCCCATCTCGTGCAGCGCCGCTTCGGCCGTCTCCAGGCCCCCGGGCCCCACGACCCCGTACCGAAACGCCTTCTCCAGGACCAGGTTCCGCAGGTCAGGCGAATCGTCCAGCCGCCGGGCCGACGACAGCAGCTTGGCGGCGAACGCCGCATCGTCCTCCGCGCCGCGAGTGGCCTCGACCCGTTTGGCCTCTTCGCCGAAGATCGCCTCGTAGTCGGCCTTCGCGTCGGCCTTGGCTGGTGCGGAGAAGATCAAGACGACAAATCCCACCGCCAACCACCTGTCGCGCAGTCCGGTCATCGCCACGCCCTTTCCTCTGCCTGAACCTGATGAGACCCCGGGCAGGCCCGCAATATACCCCACCGCCAAGGCCGATGAAACCTCTGTTCCCGCCGCCTTGGAGCCGCGATGCACGCGTTCGAAAGGACTGACGCCTTGGCAATCCTCCTTCTGCCGGCGTTGTGACCTCTACTTCTTCTTTGTGATCTTCGTGGCCTTCTGCCGGCCGGCAGGTCTCTGCAGCGTCAGTCCAGCTTCACCGGCTTGATCGTGATGTTGCGGTACGCCACCGGGCCGTGGTCGCCCTGGATCTGGAGCGGGCCGGCGGGCTTTTCGTCGTTGAACTTCGCCGACCGCGTCGGCCCGGTCGCCTCGACGTTCTCGTGCAGGACCTTGTCGTTCAGCGCGACCTTGATGAACTTCGCGTTGGCCGTCTTCTTGCCGTCGGCGTCGAAGCGGGGGGCGCGGAAGATCACGTCGAAGCTCTGCCACTGCCCCGGCTCGCGGGTGGCGTTGATGGTCGGCACGTGCCCGTCGAAGCCCTCCTTGCCCTTGCCCCGCTTGGGGTCCCACCGCTGGTAGATCGAACCGCAGTCCGCACAGGAGAACGTCTTGGGGTCCTTGCCGAAGCTGTCGAACACCTGCACCTCGTAACGCCCCATGAAGTACACGCCGCTGTTGGAGCCCTTGGGCACCATGAACTCCACGTGCACCTCCACGTCGCCGAACTCGCCCGCCGTCAGCAGGTCGCACGTCCGCCCCTTCTCGCCGTTGATCATCACGCCCGTGCCCGCAGTCGAGACCAGGCGCTTGGGGTCGTCGCTGGACATGGCCGCCGAGCCGGCCATCTTCCACTGGCCCGTCGGCTGGCGCCAGGCGTCGAAGCTTTCGCCCTGGACGGGCTGAAGCGGTGCGACAGGCGTCTCGCCTGTCGCTGCGACGGATTGCACCGCCACGGCGCCGCCGGGCGCCTTGGCGCAGCCGGCGCATCCGCCGGGGGCGGCGTCGCAGCCCATCGGCTCTGGCGCGGGCGTGGCCGCCGGCGCCGCCTGGCCCAACTCCAGCAACTCCTGCGAGACGGGAATGGTCACCTTGCCGGTGGCCGCCCATTCCGTGCCGCGAAGGATAAACGCCGCGCAGCCGGGATGGGCGGTCTGCTTGCCGGCGTGGCCCAGCAGGTTCACGAACACCCGCCCCTTGCCGTAGCTCACCGTGAAGACCATGCACTCGTGCAAGCCGGTGCCTTTCTTGGCCTTGTCGCTGTAGGCCGTCAGCAGCACGTGCATGTTCTGGCCCGGGCCTCGCTGTCCGTGGTAAAGCTCGTCGGCGGCGTGGATCCACGTCGCGGGCATGCCCTTGGTCACCGGGTGCTCCGCGTCGCGGATGCGGACAGGATACGCCCACTGCGGCCCGTGCCCGGCCCCGGGGCCCTCGCCCTTGGGGGTGCGGACCATCTTGCCCTCGTCGTCCAGCGCCACGTGGTCGCCGAACTTGTTGTTCCGCCACCCCAGGGCGATCATCTTGTTCCAGTTCTCCCAGCCGGGGAAGGCGTTGTTGGCGGCGTGGAAGATGTACAACCCGCCCCCGTTTTCCATGAACTTCTCCAGGCCCTTGTTGAACGCCTCCGGCCAGTTGTCGCCGTTGTAGTTGCTGAAGACCACCTGGTACTTGGAGAAGTCCGCCTGGAACTTGTCCCAGGCCGACTTGTCCTTGGCGCCCTTGGGCGGGCTGGTCAACACGTCCACGTTGAACCGCCCGGACTTGTTCAGCAGGTCCAGGATGACCGGGCTGGTCTCCTTCCAGTTGTGGTTGTTCTGGCCGTCGATCAGCAGGACGTTGATCTTGTCGGCCGCCGGGGCGGGCTGGGCCCAGAGGGCGGTCAGCACGGTCAGAACTGTGAGCAGGACGAGTGAGTTCTTCATGTACGGTTCCTTTCGGTTATGTATCACAATGCGTATAACGTAGGCAGAGAAGGCTTGTTTCGCCGCGCGACCGAACTGTCGGAGCCATGGGCGGTGCAGCAGCTATAGGAACTCCGTTCCCGATGACTCCTATCCGTTTCCTGCTTGCCTCCTCCCCCTCTTCCCGTCCCCACTGCCTGTTCCCAGTCCCTGTTTCCCATTCCCTGTTCCCTCGTCCCTGTTTCCCATTCCCTGTTCCCTAATCCCTAATCTCTAGTCCCTAATCCCTGTTCCCTTCTTGGTAATCTCGCACACCACCGTGAAATCATTGTGCAGGTAGTGGTCCACGATGCGGACGCGGCAGGGCCAGTCTTTCAGCAGGGCGGCTACCTGCTGGGGGTCGTAGTACACGCAGTGGGCGTAGCGGGTGGGCGTTCGGTGGTGCAGCAGGTTGAAGACCACGTGCGTGCGGGCCAGCTCGAACAGCCGCCCCAGCGCCTGGCCCAGGAAGCCTTCGTTGTTGCCCAGGTTCAGGTTGAACACGCCCGAGCAGAAGACCACGTCGAACCGCTCACCGGCCAGCGGGTTCAGGTGGCTGAGGTCGGCCTCGGCGATCCAGCCCCGACCGTCGAGCACGGCGGGCGCGTCGGAGAACACGTCGCCCCAGACGAAGCGGGCGTTCGGCCTTCGCCGGCGCGCCTCGGCCACCATCGCCTCCACGATGTCCACGCCGGTGTAGTCCACGCGAACGCTGCGCCCGGCGAGATAGTCGTACAGGTCGCCCAGCCCGCAGCCGACGTCCAGCAGCGAGCGCCCGTCCAACTCGACGCACTGGGCCAGCACCTCGAACCGCGCGACCTGGCTGGCCCGGTCGGACCAGTCCAGGATGTCGTAGCTCTCCCGGTCCGCCTGGATGCGGGGCTCGTAATGGGCACGGATCTCCTTGCGATGGCTCATCGGCAGAACAGCTTACCACAGTTCAATTGTCCATTGGCAATTGTCAATTGACAATTGAATCCCACTCCTCGTTGATCTCCGCCTGGTCCAGCACGTGCTTGACGAACGGTTCGCCGCCGGCGGCGTGGGCCCAGGGGAGGATGGCGCCGCGGCTGTCCCAGTAGTCGAGCTGGCAGACCTGCCAGTCCCGGACCACCTGGCGGAAGGTCCGGTCGAGGAGTTGGCCCTGGAGGGTGCGGCTGCGATGGGACAGCTCGCGGACCTCGTTCGACTTGGGGTCCACTCGGGCCAGGTCGCGCCGTCGGGCGTCGAGGCGGTCGATCTGGTCCAGCAGATCGCGGCAGGCCTGGCGCTGCCAGACCTGTCGCCCGGCTGGGTCGCGGAACATTTCCAGCCGGCCGGCGGCCTGGATGGTCCAGTCGCGCCACGAGCGGGCGAGCTCGCGACTGGAGACTTCATCCCGGTTCGTCGCCTCGCTCAGGTAGTCCGGCAGGCGGATGGGCGTGTCGAGTTCGCCCAGGCGGTCGAGCAGGCGGAGGCGGACGCGGAGGATGGGGCAGCTCGGCGGGTCGAGCAGGCGGGCGGCGGCGAGCTTGCGCGTCAGGGCGTGGGCGGCGGGGACATAGACCGAGCCGTGAAGAGGCAGAGCGAGCGGGCAGCCGCCCGGGCCCAGTCGGACCTGGATGACCAGCAGGACGGCCTTGCCCAGGACGCACCGCACGCCGCCCTCGCGCAGGGCGTCCAGCGGCAGGCCGCGATCGCCCGGCAGCGGAAACTCCCGCTCGCCGACGCGCAGGCGCCCGCCGTCCAGGGACATGCCCGCCCGGCGGGGCCGTCCGTCGCGCTCGACGATGGCGAACATCGGCAGCTCGCCCTCGTCGATTCGCAACGGGCGGAGGTAGTCGGCCGCCTCGGCGATCGACTCGTTGTAGAGGGCGGCGGCCCGGTCGTAGTCGCGGAGGAACAGTTCGAGCAGTTCCGCGCCGGCGGGCGGGGCGGAGGTGTCGCCCAGGCTGGAGGCCAGGGCGACCTCGGCTTCGGCGCAGCAGCGGGTCATCCAGTCGCGGTAGAGGTCCACGAGCGTGCCGCCCTCGTGTGCCGCCAGCAACTCCTCCAGCATCGCCTGCTGGCGGTCGAACCAGTCGGCTGTGCGCTCCTGCGCGTCGCGGGCGCAGAAGCGCTCCAGCGTGTCGCGCCGGGCCAACGAGAGGATCTCGCGCAGGAACGGTGCGGTCTCGCCCACGCCCAGATCGCCGATGACGCGGTGGTAGCGGGCGTCGCCGGCGTAGCTGGGGCCCACGAGCTGCCAGTTGTCGCCCGGGCTGAACTGCTCGTAGAGCGACTCGACGGACGAGCCGGCCTGCCGTGCCAGGGCCGACAGCTTCATGCCCAGGTACGGTTCGAGCGAGCGGACGTTGAGCGGCTGGCGGCCGAGGAAGAGGCTGTAGAAGAGGGCGGCTCCCCAGTCCGCGCCGCCGCTGTGGTGGTAGGTCTCGCGTCGCAGGCCCAGCGGGTCGCCGGCCTGCCCGCCCACGCGGGTGAAGGCGGTGTCGACGTCCTCGACCAGATGGCGGACCTCGCGGCCGGCCCGCACCAGGGCCTGGACCTTGGCGGCGGCATCCCACAACGGGTGCGAGTTCTGGTCGATGCTGAGGATCATGTCTCGTTCGGCGTGGCCCGTTCCGCGGGCGCGGGCGCCTGGCCCAGGGCCTTGGCGGCCAGGTCCGGGTGGACCGTGCCGCGAAACAGCACCCGCACGATAGTGTCCAGGCACAACTCGCTGACGCGCCCGTCGTCCTCGATGGTGGCCCAGACCCGCAGGACGTCGCCGCTGCGGGCCCGAACCAGCGTGGGCTGCTGCCCGCGGAGGAGGGCCCGGTCCCAGCCGAACCGCAGGCCCGCGCAGATGGCGGCGGTGGCGGAGCCCGTCCCGCACGAGAGCGTCTCGCCCTCCACGCCGAACTCGAACGTCCGCAGGGCGATCTCGCCCGGGCGAATGACCTGGACGAAGTTCACGTTCGCCCCGCGCGGCTGGAAGTGCTCGTGCCAGCGCAGCACCCGCCCCAGGCGCTCGACGTCGACGCGGGCCACGTCGTCCACGTAGACCACCAGGTGGGGCACGCCGGTCACCGCGAAGTCGCAGTCGAAGAGCTGGTCGTCGGCCATCACCTCCAACCCGCGCCGCAGCGACTCGGGCAGGGGGATGCAGACGCGGACGTACACGTCGTCGATCCGCTTGCCGATCACCGTGCCGGCGGAGGTCAGCGAGCGGACCTGGGCGCCGGCGACCATGCCCTGCTCGATCGCCCAGTGGGTGAAGCAGGCGGTGCCGTTGCCGCACAGCTCGGCCTGGCTGCCGTCGGGTTCGTAGAAGCGGACCGACAGGTCCGCCAGGTCGCCCACCTCGCTGGGCAGGGCGAAGATGAGCCCGTCGGCCCCCACGCCGACGTGGCGCCGACACAGCACGCGGGCGAAGGTCGAGGCCCGCGCGGCGTCGCCCAGCAGATCGTCGTAGGTCCCGTCGCGGGCGTCGACGCAGATGAAGTCGTTGCCGCTGCCCGACAGCTTGGTGAAGGTTATGTCGCGCATATGCTCCATAATAGCCGGGTGACCGCCTTGGGGGCTATGGAAGAAGCATCGCCGAGACCACAAAGACCACCAAGACCGACAAGAGTCAAAAAGACAGAGACCACGAAGAAGAAGGCTTTGCGATCTCTGTCCTTCTTCTTTGTGGCCTCCGTGGTTTTCGTGACGGCTCCCGCCGCCGTCAGATCTTCTTGTAGCACTCCTCCAGGTACGCCTTGGACTTCTTGAGGGCCTCGACCATCTCGTCCGACGGGGGCTCGTGGTGCATGAACGGGTTGACGTAGTGGGCGTAGCCGATCTTCGCCAGCTCCGCCAGCCAGGGCGTGACGTCCGTCGGTCCCAGCCCCGGAAGCTGCTGGACGCCGGGCGCGTTCTGCCACGCGTAGAAGAACAGCAACTGCTTGCCGCAGGTCGCGATCGCCTGCTCGACGGACTGGCGGGCGGCCTGCACGTGGTAGGGGGCCAGCGCGATGCCGACCCGCTTGTAGGGGTTATGGTCGACGAAGGCCTTGAAGCTGTCCAGCGTGCACAGCAGCGACCCGCCGTGGTTCTCGACGGCGATGTAGCTGTCGTGTTTCTCCGCCAGCTCGGCCTCGCCCTTGAGGTTCTCGAAGAACTTCTTCATGGCCGGCACGAGGTCCTTCGGGTCCTTCACGCGCCCCGCGCTGCCGTGGATGGCGATGCCGCCGCCCATCTGGCCCAGCAGGTCGGCGTACTTGGCATAGCCGCCCGCGTACACGCTGAAGGCGTAGAGCTTGATCTTGTTCTTGTCCAGGAGCTGCTTGAGCCCGTCGGCCTTCAGGCGGTTCTGCACGTCGTCCAGGTGCGGGCACTTGGCGTGGGGCGACCAGATGTCCACCGCCTCGAAGCCCAGGCCCGCGATCCGCTCGATGGCCTGCTCGACCGGAAGGCGGGTGAACTGGATGGTCGAGGTGGAGAGTTTCATCTTCCACTTGCCGGCCGGGGCCTGCTCGGCGGCCAGGACCCGGGGCGCGGCCGCGGCCAGCGCGGCGCAGGCCGTTTGGGCCAAGAGGGTGCGGCGGCGGATGCGATGTGTCGTCATGATTTGTCTCCTGAGGCGGGCTGAGAGGCGGGCTGGGTCGAAGGCAGCACCTTGCGCGTGACCTTGTCCCAGCGCACGTTTCGTTTTTCCAGGCGGTGGCCCTTGCCGTGGCAGTCGGTGCAGACGTTCTTCTTGCCTTCGTAGTCGGCCTCCACCTCTTCCTCGCGGTGCTCCTTCTTGACCTTGTCGATGTCATGGCAGCCCAGGCAGGCGGAGGGGACCCGCTCGCGGGCGTACATGATGTCGGGCGGGGTCAGGTGTTCCTCGTCCTCGCAGTGGGCGTCGCTGGATCCGTGGCAGCGCTCGCACCCGATGCCCTTCTTGGCGTGCTTGAGCGCGAACTTGTCCTTCTTGTAGTTGCCGTGGCAGACGAAGCAGCGGCTGTTGTCGGCGGGCTCGGTCTTCTTCTTGTCCTCGTCCTTGTCCGCCAGCAGGAGGGTCGTCCCAGCCAGGGCCAGCAACGCGGCGAAACCAACAAACGTTCTCATGCGATCCCTTCTCATTGGATATTGACCATCGACCATCAAAAAAGGGGCGCCGCCGTTCTTCAATGGCCAATGGTCAATGGGCAATGGTCAATCGTCGGTGGTCAGACATACCGCCAGTCGTGGAGCCACTGGTAGCCCTCGGGCAGGCTGGCCCAGGAGCGGTCCATGGCCTCTCGAAGCTCGCGGGCTTCGGCCAGGTCCATCATGCCCTTCTCGCGGCGTTCGATGACGGCCTGGGCGAGGTTGTCCACCTGGGCGGCGGTGAGCAGGCCCGGGATGGGCGCGGTGACCGCCGGGTTGCACAGGATGTACCGGATGGCCAGGCGGGCGAGCTTGTTGTCGGCCTCCTTGTGCGGGCTGTCGGGCGTGCCGTCGCCCTTGAAGATCGAATGGCTGGAGAACGGCTTGATGCCCAGGAAGCCCACGTCGCATTTCTTCAGCACGTCGAAGAGGCTGTCGGTGGGCAGGGCCTTGGTGTCGGCCGTGTAGGGCATGACGACGACCTGGACGATGTCGGGGTACTTCTCGATCATCTTGGCCACGTGCGGGCGGTCGTGGCTGGACAGCCCGGTGAAGCGGCACTTGCCCTGCTTGCGGGCCGTCTCCAGGGCCTTCATCATCTCCTCGACTTCCTTCTCGGTGTGGCTGCTGGACCGCTCGTGCATCACGATCCGCCACAGGTCCACCACCTCCAGGTTCGCCGCCTTCATGCCCTTTTCCAGGGTCTCCAGCAGCTTGGCGCAGGTGCGGAACTTCGGGTTGCGCATCTCCTCCTGGTACCAGGAGAAGCCGAAGATCATCTTGTCGCGCCGCTGCGGGCCGATCGCGTCGGAGTAGGCGACGACCTCCTCGCGGGTGCAGGCGTCGACGTAGTTGATGCCCACCTCCATGCAGCGGTCGATGACCGCCTTGCGGTTGGCCATGAACTGCTCGTTCTTGACGTCCACCGCCAGCCAGCTCTTGCTCTTCATGGCCTTGGGGGCGAACTTGTCGATCTGCTTCCAGTGCCCGCCCAGGCACACCGCCGAGACCCACAGGTTGGTCTTGCCCAGCCGGCGGTACTCCATCTTCTCGTTGAAGCTGGGCACCTTCGACTTGTCCATCGCGGGCGCGTCGGCCGCCATTGCCGGCAGGGCCGAGCCCACGCCCGCTGCCGCCGCAGCAGCCGCCGTGGTCTGAAGAAAGTCACGTCGTGAGAGGTCCTGATTTGCCATGTCGGTTCTCCTTGACCCTGCCAGCCGGCAGGCGCACCGTGATTGTACCCGTCCACACCCCGCTAAACTACCCCCACCCGCCGACTATTGCCCTTTCCGTTCCGCTCGATGTCCCCTCGCGGGCAGTTCCCCTTCGGGAGGACCGTCACGTTCGAACCGACGCGGCCCGGGTCTTGCCACGGGCGCGCGGCTGGGCGCGATCATGGGCGGGATCGGCCGCTGGCTCTGATCGGCCGTTGACTCGTTGCCCGCGGGGCGTACAATCAGTCTCACCGGCGGCCGGTGCGGCCGCCCTGCATGTCGCCCCAACCGCAGGAGACCGCCATGGTCGCGACGAAAGACCGTCAGGTGATCCGGTCGCTGGCGTCCAAGTGGATGGAACTCGCCCACCAGCCCGTGATGGCCCAGCGCAAGCGCCTGTGGAAGGCGGTGCACGACCTGAAGATGATCCGCCCGGTCATCCTGGTCGAGACGTGCATGATGATCGACGAGTTCGTCCCGCCCGCCGAGCTTCAATGCGAGGACCCCTTTCTCCGCAACGTCGAGAGGACCATGCGCATCGAGACCCGCCACGCCGAGGAGATCGGCGACGACGTCGTCCTCGAGCCCTGCTTCCGCCTGCCCTGGGAGGTCAGCGTCTCCAACTACGGAGTCTCCTGGGACGAGTTCCACTGCACCGACGCGGCCGGGCGGAACACCGCCTACTCGTTCAGCTTCCCCATCCGCGCGCCGGAGGACTTCTCCAAGCTCCGCATCCGCAGCAAGAGCGTCGATCGCAAGAAGACCCTCGCCCTCAAGGCCGTCCTGGAGGACGTGATGGGCGACATCCTGCCGGTCCGCGTGGGCAACAACGACCAGTTCGTGCCCGACTCGGGCTACCGCCCCTGGTGCGGCATGGAGTTCATCGGGCTGACCATGGACCTCTTCAAGCTGTGCGGAAACGAGCGCCTGCTCTACTGGGTCTACGACGAGCCGGACATGATCCACCGCATGATGGCGTTCCTCCGCGACGACCGCCTGGCCTATTTCCGCTGGCTCGAGCAGGAGGGCCTGCTGGACCTCAACACGGACAACCAGATGGCCGGCCCGTGCATGTACGGCTACGTCAGCGACCTGCCGGCGGTCAGCGACCCGCCCGCCGGGCCGGTCCGCCTGAACCAGCTCTGGGGCTGGGCGGAGTCGCAGGAGACCACCTCCGTCTCGCCCTCCATGTTCGCCGAGTTCTTCCTGCCCTACATCGCGCAGGTGGCCGAGGTGTTCGGCCTGACCTACTGGGGCTGCTGCGAGCGGATCGACGACCGCTTCGAGCCCATCCGCAAGGCGATCCCCACGCTGCGGAGCGTCTCGGTCAGCGGATGGAACGACTTCGACAAGGCCGCCGAGCTGCTCGGCAGGGACTTCGTCTACTCCCGCAAGCCCGTGCCCGCTCATCTCAGCGGCGACTATCCGGACTGGGACATGGCCCGCCAGGACCTGGTCAAGACCCACCAGGCCGTCACGCGCAACGGCTGCAACACCGAGATCCTCTTCCGCGACGTGTACACCATCAGCTTCGACCGCCCGCGGCTGCGACGCTGGGTGGACATGTGCAAGAGCGTCTTCCAGATGTAGCCGCGGCCTGGCCCGGCTTGCCCCTTAACCGTCCGGTCTTCGCGGCGCCCGGCCCCTCGACGCGAATCCCCAGCGGCGCCAGCGTCGCGCCGTCGCCCAGGCGGGCGGGGGCGTCGCCGAAGTTCACCGTCACGGCCGTCCCGTCGGCGAAGCGGGTCTGCTGCACCGCGTGGTCTTCGCTGAGCCAGCGGTGGTCCAGCATCTCGCTGTAGCCGGTCGCTCGGGTCACGCCCGCCGACGCGCGGTAGCTGCGAACGAACCGCTCGCGGTTGCGATCCCACAGGGCGGTGTTGAACATGAACATCGGCGGCGTGCCGTACAGGGCGTTGAACAGGTCGCGCCGGTCCCACACCGCGGGGATCTTGTTGTTGTAGTCGCCCCAGTACCACTGGGCGACCACGCAGTCGTGGTAGACCAGCTCCCACAGGGGCAGGCGGTAGGCGTGCCCGGTCTGGAAGGTGGCCACCTGGGGCGGAACCTCGTCGAGGATCTGCTGCATCCGCCTGCCCGAGTCGCGGCAGCGGTAGGGGCCCAGGCTCATCATGCCCTCGAAGTAGTGCACGAACGGCACGGCTGCGTCGTGCCCCGTCTCGCTGCCGGCGACGAGATGGTGGCCCTCGCTGACCAGGCGGAGCAGCTCCATCTTCCAGTGGCGGCTCTCCGAGCGGGTGACCGGGTGGTCCGGGTGGTAGCACTCGCGCCAGGGCGAGGCGGTGGTGGTGTCGATGAAGCGGCAGCGGTACGGGGCCGTCTTCAGCTCCTCGCCGATCCGCGCCTTGGCGTACGCCACTGCCTGGCGGTCGCACGTCACGCCGCAGGGGATCATCTCCCCGTCCCTGGCCTCGACGCGCCAGCCACGGATCCACTGCCCCCGCGAGTCGATCATCAAGTCCTTGGGCCAAGCCTCGCTGGGCCAGTCGCCGTGCCTGTACCGCAGCCTGGGGAACATGGCCGGGTCCATCACGTCCTGGTAGATGTCGTAGCGGCTGGTCAGCACGCCCATCCGGTTCAGCGTCGCGAGCTGGTCCGGGCTGGCGCGGTTGGACCACAGGATGCGGTCGATGCCGGCCTGCTGGAGCCGGCCCACGATGCCCACCGGATCCTTGTCCCAGCACCAGACATTGACCGCGCCGACCAGCAGGTCGACGTTGGGGTTCTCCTTTCGCTTCTGGGCGAGCGTCTTGAGCAAGCCCGTCTGCTGCGCGTGGCGGCGGTAGCGCTTGGCCATCGCGACGTAGCCGCCGTCGTCCAGCAGGACGTAGCGGACGCGCCGCGTCGGGCCGAAGCGGCCCTTCTGCGGGTCCCACTGCGGGGCCAGGCAGAGCAGGCCGTCGCGCCGCTCCATCCGCACGGAGGCGTCGTCCGGCGTCTCGACCAGGGCCATGATCCCGCGCCGCCCGTCCGTCGCGCCGTACCACGACATGCACAGCCCGTGCCCGCCGTAGAGGATGTACCGCGAGGAACGAATGGACGCGTCGTCCACCGGGTAGCTGATCCCCTCGTTGACGGGCATGACCAGGAACGTGCCCTTCGGCGTCGCGAACGGGTGCGGGTAGAGCACCGGCTGCGACAGCTCCCCCTGCGACGACAGCTCGACCAGCAGCTCCGGCTTCTCGCCGTCCATGCGGAAGACCGCGCGGACCTCGCGGGCCGTCTGCGGGTCCACCAGCAGGGCCTCGATCCTGCCCGGCCCAGCCGAGGCCTTCAGCACCATCGGCGCGGGGCCCAGCGGCTTCTGCACGTACGTCTGATTCGTGCGGCGATCGGTCAGCGCGAGCGTGGCGTCGCGCGTCTCCAGGCGGACGTGCAGCGCGTCGCTCTGCGCGGTCAGCGCGGCTGGAACGTCCGTCTTCGCCTGCCCCGGCAGGCGCGTCAGGACCATGTCGTCCACGTGGACCACGGCCGGACCCACGCCGACCACGCGCGGACTCATCCTGGCCGCCCCGGCCGGGACGTAGAACCGCGACACAAGGTGCACGAACTCCGCGGATGGCTTTGCGGGGGCTTTTGTCGGGGCGCCTGCGCCCGAAATGCCGCGGGCCGCGTACTGCCACGCCGTCGCCTTGCCGGCGGGGTCGTACAGGATGACGGAGATCTCGCCCCGGCCCTCGCCCTGGACCCTCATCCACGCGGAGAACTCGTACAGCTCGCCCGGGCGGACGGTCAGGGAGCGGCTTTGCTGAAGCGACCAGTCCTCTTTGCCCGTGTGCTCGATCCGCACGCCGCCGCGCCCGCCGTGGGCGGCCCCGGCGTCCGCCTCCGCCCGCCCAGCCGACTTCTGGCGAGACCAGAACGGATGCCAGCCCTCCAGGCCCTTCTCGAAGTCGCCGTTGACCAGGAGATTCTCGCCGCCCGGGCGGGATGCCGGCGCATCCGCCAGGCCCGCCCCCGCTGCCGCAGCGCCCGCGACCATCGCAATCACCGCCGCCGCACGAATCGCGCTCGATACGCTCATCATTGTCACCTCCCACGCCAAACGCTCGGGCCCGCCCCGCAAATGCAGCCGCCCTTGACTTTCTCCCCGCGGGCGGCTTATCTGGCGTCCTGGCTGCCGGAATCGAGGACAAACATGAAACACGCCATCGTTTGCGGACTGTTGCTGTCTCTGCTCTCCGTCGCTCTGGCCGAGGAGGCCAAGCCCCCCAGGCTCCTGCTGTGGCCCGACGGCGCGCCGACGGGCGACGGCAAGACGGAAAAGGTCGACGTGCCCATCACCGTGCACCTGCCCCCGGCCGACAAGGCCACCGGGGCCGCCGTCGTGATCTGCCCGGGCGGCGGGTACGGCGGGCTGGTGACCGGAGCGGAAGGGCACGGGATCGCGGCCTGGCTCAACGGGCACGGCGTCGCGGGAATCGTGCTGGAGTACCGCATGCCCCGCGGGCGGTGCGAAGTGCCCCTGCTGGACGCCCAGCGGGCCATCCGCACCGTGCGGGCCAACGCCGCCGCGTGGAAGATCGACCCCGCCCGCGTCGGCATCATCGGCTTCTCGGCCGGCGGGCATCTCGCCTCCACCGCGGGCACCCACTTCGACGCGGGCGACGCGTCGGCCGACGACCCGGTCAGCCGCCGGAGCTGCCGCCCGGACTTCGTCGTGCTGGTCTACCCCGTGGTGTCGATGACCGCCATCGGCCACGGGGGCAGCCGC
>Ga0209606_1001939_pt1 | contig 24217 bp, 14 predicted proteins | sample AD_UKC057_MetaG_FD_184412 | JGI IMG/M metagenome (GOLD analysis project Ga0209606, IMG submission 184412) | Active sludge microbial communities of municipal wastewater-treating anaerobic digesters from USA - AD_UKC057_MetaG (SPAdes) (version 2) | ecosystem: Engineered > Bioreactor > Anaerobic >...
CCCGGCCGGGTTTTACCCACAGGGCCGATCCAGGCGTCAATACGCCCGCTTGGACTGCCCGCTCAGCTGCGCTGCCGACCCGGCCACAATCCAAATCCGCCCAAATCACTTTCTCGAATCCGGCGTGAGGGGCGACGGGAGCGGAACGATTGACTTCTCAGTAGCCCATGAGAAGATTGCACCATGAACGAGATTCTGTTCACGGTTGAAAGCTGTCACCAAACCGGGGGGTTCGTCGCCCGATGGGATGATCCTCAAGGCGGCGGGATCACGACGCAGGGTGACAGCTTGACCGAGTTGTACTCCATGATTGCCGATGCGGTGGCCGGTTACTTCGAGGCGACAGCCCAACCGCAGCGGGTCCGGCTTCACTTCACCCAGGACCCCGTCCTGGCTCTGGCGTGAAGTTGCCCCGGGACATTTCGGGATTTGAAGCCGCCAAGGCGCTGAGGCGGCTCGGTTTTGTTGAAATCCGCCAGACCGGTTCACATTGCATTCTACGGAGACAGAACCGCACGGTAGTGGTTCCTCAGCACAAACCACTTAAACCCGGCACCCTCAAGGGCATCATCGAGCAGGCCGCCCTTACTCTGGAGCAGTTTGTCAAAGCTCTCTGAAGGTCGGACCCGTACTCGCTTGTCCGAAACATCCCCGACGAAGAATACTTCGAAGATGTCCTGGATTGGCAAGTATGAACCCCGGCCCGGCCGGCATTATTTCCGATTCATCGCGGAATTCCGAGATACGCCAACGGCGTTACGTCCTTCAGCCCAGGGTTGCGCGTCGCGCGCTACCCTGAGTGATCGCCCATAATGATGTCCTCTAACTCTGAAAGAGTTCAATCGCGCTGGATTCGACCAGCGGTGTCTTTGGCAGGGATGCAACTCCTTCAGAGTTGGGGCGGTGTGGGGTTTATTCGCCAGGGTAGCGCCGGCTGCGCGACCCTGGGCTCGTGGCTTAGCACGCCATCGGCGTTCCTCGGAGACCTGTGATGAACTCAATGAGCTTTGGTCAACCTTGGCAAATGTTCAGTAACGTTTTGGCGCTGATTTTCGCAAAACGGTAAACTCTGGTAAACTTCTGGTAAGGTTTTCTGCCATCCGTGGAGGGCCACGCCGCCGGCTTCTCGTTCAGCCTGCGGCCCGCCCCGCCTGTCGCGCCGCCGGCCGCTCGGCTCTGCGCTCCTGTCTCCGGCGTGCCACTCGCCGCGCAACCCGTCACGTCTTGAAGGACCAGGGCCCCACCCTCCGCGATGTCTGCGCCGCGATCGAGGCCTACCTTCGTCTGTCAAAGGCGTACGACAAAAGGTGGCATCCTCCATCGCGCTTCAAAACCCTTTGCTCTGCGGAAGAACTCGAACGCCGGACGCGCGAGGACCTCGGACGCGCTTATGGAGACAACTCCCCGTTCGTCCGGGCGCAGGCCATCCGTGCGGCCGCTCCGTCTGCCTCCAGCCCGGTCTCGGAGCCGCCAAGCCCAGCCGCAACTGCCCCTGGCGGTCCCCCGCTCGCGGCGCCGGCGCCCCAGCCTGGGCCTAAATGCGACGTGATGTCCGTTCCGATTGTTCGCCTGCCCAACGGCCTCTTGAGTTGTGACTGGACCCAGGCTCGCCCCGCTTGATTGATGCATCTGAGATTACTACTGCAAGTGGCGCAAGTTCGATCCTCGTCCATGCGGGCTGCAAGCCTGCCTCAGCGCCCGCTACACTCAGCCCCTGACATCGCTTCCAAGCTCATCGGCGCGAACACTTGCCCGATCGAGCGCAATCGCCCCAGAATCTCGTAGAAAAGCCCTTGAAACAGGCATCAGGTGACCGTTAGTGTGGTCTTCCAGAGAACAAGATGATCCGATTATTCCTTCAGGCACTAGGGCGGCAAGCCTCCAGCCTGCCGACGTTGCGGCATGAGCGCCGCTTTCGATTCCGGAGTCTGGCCGCTGTCCTGAGCGCCATGGCAGTGCTCACTCTTAGCCGCGCCCAAGAGACTAACAGTCCCCCACTCCAATACTTGAATACGCCAGTTCTCTCTCAGGCGCTTGAGACCAATCTGCCCGCGCTTCCGCCACCGGTTTATATGCGCGAAGCCGCGCCGGCCCCTCCGCTGGCCGGCACAAGGCAGGTGTACACTCCTTCCGCTGTGCCGCTGCCTGCGGTTCCCCCGTTGTTCCGCTGGGGGCCGCTAGCGTTCCAATCCCATTTGAGTTATAATTTTTCCTACGGCGACGGCCTCACTGCCACGCCCGGGCAGCAAACCAAGACTGCCATTAATGAACTGTGCCCCGGAATGATTCTGCAATGGGGCCGCCATTGGACTCTCGACTACACCCCCATCCTCCGGTTCTATTCCAGCAGCGCCTTCCGGGACACCCTTGATCATTCCGTTAACCTGAACGGCGGAACCACCTATGAAGAATGGACTTTCGGCTTTTCCCAGTCCTACGTCTCCTCGTCCGAACCGCTAATCGAGACAGGCAGCCAAACTGATCAGCAAACCCTGGCTACGCGCTTGAGCGCAGACTACCAGATGAGTTCGCAAACCTCCCTTGAATTGGGGCTTAGTCAGAATCTCCGCCTGCTTGACCGATCCTCCGGGGGCGAACAACTCAATAACCAGAACAGTTGGTCCACCATGAACTGGCTGAATCATCAGGTTTGGCCCGATTTCGGCGCCGCCGTTGGCGCCGGTTTCGGCTATGATGACAATTCGTCCAGTTCCGACATCCTCTCGGAGCAAGTCCAGGGGCGGATTACCTGGCAGGTCGTCGAGAAACTCAGCCTCATGGTGAGTGGCGGCGCTAATTGCATGCAGTTCCTCGGTTCGGGTGCGTCCGACCTGCTCAGCCCGGTCTTCTCCCTCTCTGTCCAGTACTCGCCGTCCGAAGCCACCACTCTGTCCGTCAGCGCTTACAACGCGGTGAGCCCCTCCTACTTTCAGGACCAGGTGACCGAGAGCACCTCCATCAGCGCCGGCCTGCACCAGCGGCTTCTGGGCAAACTTCATCTCAATTTGAGCGGTGGCTACGGTAACAGCACCTACCACGCCTCCAGCACCGCTCCAGCCTCCTCTCGCAGCGACTACGAAACCACATCTTTCAGCGCCAGTCTCAGCACCTCGTTCTTGAAGCGTGGTTCCGCATCCGTTTCGTACTCGGTAAACTACAATTCCTCCGGTGCCGCCAGTTATGACTACACCACTTCCGTGGTCGGCTTTCAACTGAGCTATCGCTACTAGTAGTTGAGCACTACGGATTAAAGGTTGAAACCCGTTTAGGCAATTGAAGGATGGGCCTGACGACACGCTCCCTCACTTCCGCACTTTTCTCCTCGTTATCCCGGCAACCCGTTTCTCCAGCCCTTGAAACCCCATCGCAACGCTACGAATCCGCCGGCCGCAGCTAAGATCGCGCCGCTCTCCCCCGTGTTCCGGCGCCAACTTCTCCTCCTGGCCGCCTGCACGGTCGTCCTGGCGGGCTGCTTCGCCATACCCCTGACCGGGCTCGTTCGCTTTACCCTCAAGAGCGAACTGTACTCCCACATCCTCTTGATTCCTTTGGTCAGTCTCTACCTGGCATGGATCAACAGGAACAAGCTGCCTCCCGACTCCGAGCCGGATCGCCGACTGGCCTGCCTCCCGCTCGCCGCAGGTCTGCTGCTTCTGGTGGGCTATTATCTCGCCCGTCACTGGGGCCATAGCCTTCCTACGGTCGATTCCCTTGCGTGGACGACTCTGTCTTTTGTCTTTCTATTCCTGGCAGCCTGTTTCTTCTGCGTCGGAAAATCCACCCTTCGCTCGCTTGCCTTTCCGCTCGCATTTCTCATCTTCTGCGTGCCCTTTCCGGTGTTTGTCAGAGACGCCATTGAAGCCTTCCTGCAACATCGCTCCGCCGATGCCGCGCAGTTGCTCTTTGGCCTGACGGGGACGCCCCTGCTGAGAAACGGCGTTGAATTCCAACTCCCGGGGTTTCGAATGCAGGTGGCTCCGGAGTGCAGCGGAATTCGTTCCACCCTCGTGCTGTTCATCAGCAGCCTGGTTGCCGGCTACCTCTTCCTGCGGACCCCCTGGAAGCGTGCCCTCTTCGCCCTCGCTGTGATCCCGTTGGGCATTTTCCGCAACGCCCTGCGCATTGTTACCATCGGCGAACTATGCGTTCGTGTGGATCCCGGCTTTATTGACTCGGCCATCCACCGCCGCGGGGGCCCGGTCTTCTTTGTTATTTCACTGGCTCCATTCCTGTTGTTACTCTACTGGCTGCGCAGAACAGATGTCCGCAAACCGCGATCATAAGATGTTCAAGAACTATACCAGAATGTCGTTGTTCTCCTCGTTCAGCTTCGGAGGGAAAAACAGAGGAAGCGGGAAGCTGTGCGCTACTGCGCCTCGCCCTCCTGCCCCACCTTTTGTGTCATTTGGCATGCTTCGCCGTTTTGCCGCCGCCGGCCCCGGGATTTCTGCCATCTGTCTCCTGTTCCTGGCCCTTCTGTCTGCAGGGTGCACCAAGGAAGCGAGAAAACACCGCTATCTCGCCCGGGCGAACGCCGACTTTGCTGCCGGCCGCTACGAGCAGGCCGAAATCGAGTACCGCAAAGTCCTCCAGATTGCCACGGGAGGTCCGGCCACTCTCGGCCCTTTGGGCATCATCTATCATGAACAGGGCCGGTTCCCGCAGGCTTTTGCCTTCTTGAGCAAAGCCGCCGAAATGGCTCCCGACAATTCCGATTACCAACTAAAACTGTGCCTGACCAAACTATCGTTGGGGGCTTTCAAAGAGGCCCGTCAGGACGCGGAGCGCATTCTGCAAAAGCAACCCGGGCAGGAGGACGCCCTCCTGGTTTTGGCCGAGACCACTTCGAGCCAGAAGGACTTGCAGGAAACTGTCCGGCGCATCAAAGCAATGCGCCAGCAGGACAAAGACCGGCCCGGCTACCACCTCGCTCTCGCTATCCTTTACCTGCGCCAGGGGCAAGTCGCTGAGGTCGCGCCGGAGTTGAACCAGGCACTGGCGCTCAATCCCAAATTCCCCGCCGCGCACACGGCCCTGGGGAACTTGCATTGGATGAACAATGAGCTGGAGCGCGCCGACGCCGCTCTTAAGGCCGGGGCCGAACTGTCTCCGCTCCGCTCCCCCCGACGCCTGAAATACGCTGATTTCAAACTCAAGACCGGCTCAACCAACGAGGCTGTGAAAATTCTTGAGGAGCTAACGCGCAAGGTGCCGGATTACTTGCCGCCCTACATCTACCTCGCCCAGCTCGCCTTCGCTCAGGATCGGCTTGACGATTGTTCCGCCCTCCTGGAGAAAGTCCTAATCAAGGACCCCATTAACATCCAGGCCGTGCTGCTGAGCGCGGATGTCAAACTTAAGAAGCGCCAGATCCCCCAGGCTACCGAGGAACTCCTGCGTCTCTCCAAGACCTACCCCCGCTCGCCTGGAATCCAACAACTGCTCGCCCAATGCTACCTGCTCAATGGCGAAGAGGCCAAAGCCGAGGCCTCCCTCAAGGATGCGCTTGCGGTTGACCCGACTTTTCCCGAGGCCATTCTTGCGCTCGCCGAGCTGTCTATGAAGAAGGGCGAGTTCGCCGCAGCCGCCGTGTCGTTGGAACAGTTGCTGAAACGGCGCCCGGAGCTTCCCCAGGCCTACTTGTTGCTCGCTGCCGCCTACACGTCCCAAAAGAAATTCGATCAGGCGCTCGCGGTTTATCGCCAGATGCAGCCCCGCTTCCCCAGGAACCCCCAAGTGCCCTTTCTGATGGCAGAAATCCTGGCGCGTCAGAACCAGTGGGCCGAAGCCCGGAAAAGTTGCATTCAATCGCTTGAACTTGGGCCGGACTCTCTGCCGCCGCTTGAGTTGCTCGTAGATCTCGATCTGGCTGACAAACAGCCTCAGGCCGCCCTCAAACGCGTCAAGGAGCAGATCGAGCGCCGCCCGGGCGTTCCTGAATTGCAGCTCCTGTTGGCCAAGATCTACGTCAGCCAGGAGGATTACGCGCAGGCCGAGGCTGCACTGCTGAAGAGCATCGCGATTGCCCCCGACCTCCGTACCTCTTACGTGCTGCTCGCCCGTATCTACCTCTCATCCGGCAAGACCCAGCAGGCCTTGGAAAAGCTCAATAGTTTTGTCGCCAGGACGAATGATGCACCGGCGCTCCTGCAGATCGGTATCATTCAGGACAGCCTCACCAACTATCCCGCTGCTCGCGATGCGTACGAGAAAGCCCTGGCAGTCAACCCCGACTTTGGCGCCGCCCTTAACAACCTCGCCTATCTTTACTGCGAGAACTTTGGCCAAATTGACAAGGCCCTGGAGCTTGCCGAACGGGCGCGGCGGCTCTACCCGGCTGCCCCTGCAATGGCGGATACCCTCGGCTGGATTCTCTACCGCAAGGGCGAATACCCCAAGGCGCTGGCTTTGCTTGCGGAGGCGGCCACTGCCGCGCCGAATGAGCCCGAGATTCAGTGTCACCTCGGCATGGTTCGCTATGCGCTTGGGCAAGAGGGGCCCGCGCGCAGTGCTCTGGAAAACGCTGTCAAAAGCGACAAGGACTTTCCCGGGAAGGAAAAGGCGCGGCAATGCCTCGCTATCCTGGCTATTGATCCGAAATCCTCCGATCCAGCAGCACAGTCTCAGCTTGAGAAACGTCTTGCCGAAGAACCCAATGATTCAATCGCCCTTGTTCGGCTCGCGGGTATCCATAATCGAAACGGTGCACCGGAGAAGGCGATCAAGGCATACGAGCAAGCGCTTGCTCGAAACCCCAGGAATGCCGTCATTCTCGCCAGTCTCGCGCGGCTCCACGCGGCTCCCGGCAGCTTGAACAGCCCGAAAAAGGCCCTGGAATATGCCAAAGACGCTCATGCGGCAGCCCCTGGCGATGCCTCCATTTCGCAATTGCTCGGCCATCTCGCATACGAGTCTGGCGACTACAAATGGGCCGCCAGCCTGCTAAGGGATGCCGCCCTGAAACTCCCCGACCAACCTGCAGTCTTCTACGATCTTGCTCTCTCCTGCTACGGCCTGGGGCAACTGCCTGCCGCCGAGGCAGCCATGCAGAATGTCCTGAAAGGAGCCTCCGCATTTGACCAGGCCGACGAAGCCAAACGCTTCCTGTCACTGCTCCTGGCCTATCGCGACCCCGCTCAGCGGGCAGCCGTCGTCTCTCAACTCCCGGATGTCCTCAAGGCAGATCCTAATTACATTCCTGCCCTAATGGTCAATCAGTTGCTCCAGCAGGAAAAAGGAGACTTTCAGACTGCCAGGAAAACCCTCGACCACGTCCTTACCATAAACCCTCTTTTCGTCCCAGCCATGCGGGATCTCGCCATCCTCTGCTTCGACCGCTTCCCCGGCGAATCCAAGACGTCCGAGCTCGCCATCAAAGCTCGCGAGTCTTTTCCTGACGACCCGAATCTCGCCCGCGTGCTGGGCATCCTCGCCTATCGCCGTGAAGACTATTCAAATGCAGCCCGCTTTCTAAAACAGAGTCTTCAGGCCCGCAGTAATGACGCTGAACTCCTCTATTATCTCGGCATGACCCAATACCGCCTGAAATCCCCCGCCGAAAGCAAACAATCCCTCAAACGGGCACTCGACCTGAATCTCGCTCCCCAACTGGCTGCCGACGCCAAGCGCATCCTGGCGGAACTGAAGTAATTCTCTCCGTGCTCCAACAGCCCGAAGGATGAACGCCGAGGGCGTGATACCATCATAAGCAACGGATTTAAGCACGCTTACACTATGTCGGAATCCTTTACACAGGCCGTTTTTGGTGGCGGAAACAGCCCAAACACTTGTTTTACAGTGTCTTACACGCGCATTGCTGCCGAAGCACCCGGCTTGCTCCCGGAAATCGTCGGAAAGCTTTACGACTCCTGTGAGTATTATCGGATGTCTTGCCATCGGAGTGTATTTCTTTTATTGTCGTAACATGCTGCTAATGAGTATTTTGGAACTATTGATAACATCTTAGTTAATGGTTGGCCCGCCAGTTGCTAATTGCTTAGCCTTGTAGAGCAGAATAAACAACAACAATAGAAAGCACAAAGAAAATGAAGAGTAACATTACGAAATACCTTGCAGTGGCGGCGGCTGTATTTGGCTTGGCGATAAGCGCGCACGCGGTCAAGATCACTGGTGAGATCAACATGGCTGGCTCAGCTACCTTGGACAGTACGTGGCTGGGGTCGGCTACTGGCGTCACTGGATTTGGGCCTGTGGTGGTTGGTGTGGGACCGACTGGTGATTTTGTCGGAACCACCGGCGCCAGTGTGAGTTGGTCCGCGTTCTCATGGACTCCTCCGAGCACGCCGGTCATCCCGCTCTGGACGTTTACCTCCGGGCCCCTGACATACAGTTTTGACCTGCTCAGCCTCAGCATTCAACAGCAGAACAACTCGTTTCTTAACCTGGTAGGCACAGGGACGCTGAAGCTAACCGGTTTCGAAGACACGACGGGGAACTGGTCCTTCACGATCCCGAACGCAGGTGGCGCGCAGCACGCAAACTTCGAGTTTACGTTTGCGAACTCCCAGAATGCGGTAGTGCCGGACGGCGGGATGACAGCCATGCTTCTGGGCGCGGCTCTCTCGGGTCTCGCACTGCTCCGCAGGAAGCTCGCGTAAGCGGGCAGCCTTGTTGAAGGGTCTTCTGTTCTATGCAGGCAGGAACGTGAGTTCCTGCCTGTTTTTTGTTTCTATCAGGCCTCGTCCTTGCCATCCTCGACGCCAATGACTGCCGCTGCCGCCCTGAACTTTGCCAGCGCGCTCTTCGCCGGCCTGCTGGCGCTGACTCTCTTCTCGCGACAGTTCCGTTCTCTCCCCCGTTGGGCCTTTTCGGCCGGCATGCTTGCCCTGGCGGCCGAGAGCCTGTTCTCAGGCCTCGCGGCCAGGTCCGTCCTGCTCGAGGCTGTGGCACACTGGCAGGGCTTAGCCTTCGTGGCGATGGCGTTCCTGCCTGGTCTTTGGCTCCTCTTCAGCCTCACCTACGCTCGCGGCAACTCGGGTGAGTTCCTTTCGCGCTGGTCAATTGTGGTCGTGTGCGCGTTCGTCGCCCCTCTGGCCCTGGTGTTGCTCTGCCCCGACGAAATCGTCAGCGCCATTGGCCAGGCTCCCCCTCGCAGCCAACTGATGCTCCGCCTTGGCTTCGCCGGGACGGCGCTCAATATATTGTTCCTGCTCAGCACGGTTCTGGTGCTGATGAACCTCGAACGCACCTTTCGCGCCTCCGTTGGCACCATGCGTTGGCGCATCAAATTCATCGTGCTGGGCCTGGGAGTGCTCTTCACCGTCCGCGCCTATACCAGCAGCCAGGCGCTCTTGTACCACGGCGGCGACCTCTCCCTGCCAGTCGTCAATGCCGGGGCGCTTCTGATCGCCTGTCTCCTGATACTGCGCGGGCTTCTCCGTGCCGGCCACTTCGACGTGAGTATTTATCCATCGCACTCGTTGTTACACCGTTCCCTCACGGTTCTGCTTGCCGGCGTTTACCTGCTGGTCGTCGGCCTGTTCGCCAAGATTGTCACCCACCTCGGCGGTGATGCGGCCTTCCCGATCAAGGCCTTCCTGGTCCTGCTGTTTCTGGTGCTCCTTGCCGTCCTGCTCCTCTCTGACCGGGTGCGGCTGTTTACCCGCCGGCTGGTCAGCCGCCATTTCCTGAGACCGGTCTATGATTATCGCAGCGTTTGGCGGACCTTTACCGAAGGCACCGCCCGGCGGGTGGAGCAGAACGAATTGTGCGGCTCCATCGTCAAGCTCGTCTCCGATATCTTCCAGGCACTCTCCGTCACCATCTGGCTGGTGGACGACCGCAAGAATAGACTGTGTTTTGCCGCTTCGACTTCCATTTCAGAGCAACAGGCCGGACAACTGGAGTTGGAATCCGCCGATGCGGCAGAAGTCATCTCGGCTTTGAGTGCTCACCCCGACCCGCTCGATCTGGATTCGTCGAAGGAGATCTGGGCCTCCGCGCTGCGACGTGCTCACCCGGACGAGTTCCGCAAAGGGGGCAGCCGCGTCTGTGTCCCGATGATCGCCGGCGGTGAAATGCTCGGGATCCTGGTCCTCGGCGACCGCGTCAGCGCGGTGCCGTTCTCCGTTCAGGATTTCGACCTCCTCAAATCCATTAGCGAGCAAAGCGCGGCTAGCCTCCTCAACATCCAATTGTCCCAGCGGCTTTCACAGGCCAAGCAGTTGGAGGCTTTTCAAGCGATGTCCGCCTTCTTCATACACGACCTGAAAAACACCGCCTCCACCCTGTCGCTGATGCTGCAAAACCTCCCGGTGCATTACCAGGATCCCCAGTTCCGGGAGGATGCCCTGCGGGGAATCTCCAAGACCGTCGCGCATATCAATGAAACCATCAGCCGGCTAAACGAGCTGCGCCACGAACTGGTACTCCAGCCCGTCGAATGCGATCTGAACGAGTTGGTCACGGAGATGCTTAAGGGCCAGGAACAGGCTGCCGGCATAACCCTGCTCAGAGAGCTCACGCCGCTCCCCAAAGTCCGGCTCGATCCCGCGCAAATACAGAAGGTGGTCACCAACCTGGTGCTCAATGCCCGCGATGCGGTTTCCCGCGGTGGCCAAATCCGCGTGGAAACCAGCCAGGAGAACGGCTGGGTTATTCTGGCCGTGGCGGACAATGGTTGCGGCATGACTCCAGAATTCATTCAACGTTCCCTCTTCCGCCCGTTTCAAACCACCAAACAGAAAGGAATCGGCATTGGAATGTTCCACTGCAAAATGATTGTCGAAGCCCACTGCGGCCGCATCGAAGTCCAGAGCGAACCGGGCAAAGGAACAACCTTTCGCGTGCTGTTGCCGGTCTGAAGAAGCGGAGTAATGGAGAGCATGGGGCAATGGAGTATTGGAGTGGTGGAGTGTTAGAGTGATGGAGCAGCGCGTAGAAATGTCTTATCGGAACAAGAATCGCGGGTACCAGCAGTTGCGGGTCTGGCACGATGCGATCAACCTTTACGTCATGACTTGCCGTGTTTTCAAGACGTTCCAATTCGAGCTCAGGCGCGTGGGTTCGCAGGCGATTGGCTCGACCGATTCAGTGGATCGCAACATTGCGGAGGGTTATTGTCGCCGCTCGCTGCGGGAGTACCTGCAGTTTCTCAACATCAGCTTGGGCTCTTTGGGTGAGTCGGTTTCCGGCCTGCACGCCTATCGCAAAGCCCTGCAGATAACTGAAACTGACTTCAAAGCTCTCACCGACCTCGCCTTCAAGCTCGGGAATAGCCTGCTCAGACTGGTTGAAAGTCTCGAGCGCAAACAGGAGGCCGGCGATTGGATCGACAGCCTTATCATAAAGGAAAGCAATCTTGCCTACGGATGATTTCCACCATTTCACCATCCCATTACTCCACCACCCCAATACTCCAAGACTCCACTACTCCATTTCCGCCATGCTGCCCCGACTGTTAATTGTGGACGACGACGACGAGATTCGCACCCAGATGAAATGGGCGCTCAACAAGGAATACCAGATCTTCCTGGCGCAAGACCGCGTCCGGGCCATTGACGCGTTTACGGAACATCGTCCCCAGGTAGTGCTGCTGGATCTTGGGCTTCCTCCCCACCCCGGCACGCCGGAAGAGGGCCTGGCGGTGCTCTCAGAACTGGTCGCTCGCGACCGCTTCGCCAAGATCATCATCGTCTCCGGCCAGGCCGAAAAGACCAACGCGCTGCAGGCGATTGGCGCCGGCGCCTACGATTTCCTTACCAAGCCCGTGGATCTCGAAGAGCTCAAGATAATCCTCCGCCGGACCTTCCAAGTCGCCGGACTAGAGCGCGACTATCGCAAGCTGCAAGCGCAACTCCAGACTGAGACCTTCGAGGGGTTGCTCGGCGCCAGTCACCAAATCCAACGTGTATTTGCCTCTGTGCGCAAGGTCGCGACCACCAACGCCCCGGTCCTTGTCCTGGGCGAAAGCGGCACCGGCAAGGAGATGCTGGCGCAGGCCATCCACCGGCGCAGTTCGAGAAAGGATGGGCCATTTGTCGCCATCAACTGCAGCGCTATTCCCGAGACCTTGTTGGAGAGCGAACTGTTTGGCCACGAAAAGGGCTCGTTCACAGGCGCGCATATCCAGCGCAACGGTCGCATCGAGGCGGCGAGCGGCGGCACCCTTTTCCTGGACGAAATTGGCGAAATCCCCCAGCAGATCCAGGTCAAGCTCCTCCGTTTCCTCCAGGAGCAGCGCATCGAACGGGTCGGCGGCAGGCAGGAAATCCAGGTTGACACGCGCGTGATCGCCGCCACCAACGCGGACCTGAAGAAGGCGATAGGCACAGAGCGATTTCGCGAAGATTTGTATTACCGCCTGGCGGTGGTCGTTATCCACCTGCCGCCGTTGCGGGATCGTGAGGGAGATGTCCGTTTGTTGGCGCACGAATTCCTGCGTCGCAGCGCCGTCGCCAACGAGAAGGAAGGAATCAGCTTCAGCCAGGATGCCCTTCGAGCGATCCAGGCCCACTCCTGGCCGGGCAACGTGCGTGAACTCGAAAACCGCATCAAACGCGCGGTGATTATGGCCGAAGGCAAACGGGTATCCGCCGCCGACCTCGAACTGGAGAGTCCATCGCGCACCGTTAACCTAAACCTCAAGGAGGCGCGGGAAGCCGTCGAGCGTGAAGTGGTTCAGCGGGCGCTGCGGAAACACGGCGGCAAAATCGCTCCCGCCGCCGCAGAAATGGGAATCAGCCGGCCCACCCTCTACGAGCTAATGGAGAAGCTGGGAATCGAGAAATCCGAGCGCGAGGAGGACAAGGAAACTGCCTAGGCTCGTTCGGTCGCCCGGCCTGCGCCGGCATAGCCACGCACCGTTCGCGTCATGGCTGGCACGCGTTGATGACCGTCCGGAACCCAAAGGTATTGAACGTGCTGGACGGGTCGAAGCCGTAACGCTGCGCGCACCGGTTATCCCGGGCGTCGCTCTGCCAACTGCCGCCGCGAAACGCGCGGCTCGAGCCTGAAGCGGGGCCCCGCGGGTCGGACTGGGAAGCCGAGCCGTAACTTGCATACCAATCCCAACACCATTCCCACACGTTCCCCGCCATGTCATACAAGCCATACCCGTTTGGCGCAAAGCAGCCGACTGGACTGGTGTAAGGGGAAACCCCATCGTTGAAACTGGGCGAGCCGCCTTTTGTTGCGTTCACGTCGTAAACGTACCCCCCCACCGACAAGGGAAACGCGTAGTAGTTCGCCTGAGCCCACGAAATGGTATTGCCCCACAGGAACCGCTGTCCGGTCGCTCCCCCCCGTGCCGCTTTCTCCCACTCGGCCTCCGTCGGCAGCCGATACCCGTTCGCATTCCACTTCACGTAGGGGACATTTGTCCCGGTCTTATACACGCTCGTCAACCCGGCGTCATTGTAGTAGCAGGGCGTCCGCCCCTCCCTCTGGCTCCGCGCATTGCACCACTTCACGCAATCCCGCCAGTTGACCGAATGCACCGGATGCGTGGCCGCTTTCCCTGAGCCGGCGTTTTCATAGTTGTAGCCATTGCCCCCATTGTATGCCTTCACTGTGTCCCACAGCGCCTTGGTCACTTCATTTCGGTCCATGAAAAACTCACTTACGTGCACTGTGTGGACAGGCAGAGACGCCGCATTTCCATCCGAGCCATCCCCCATGGAAAAACTGCCGGCGGGAATGAGCACCATCCCGTCGGGCGAGAGCTTCACCACCCGGTAAAACCTTCTAGGTCCATTCGCCGCGCTCAGATCCACGAACCGACAGGGATTTTGGGCCACCAGCAGATTTGTCAACACAACCCAACTGGGCTGGCTCATGTCGGTACAGTATTGGATCTGATGGGTAGCACCAACACTGCCCACAATCGTCAACTGTGGCACCATTGTAATGTCCGTAATCCCCTCTACCGCCCATCCAGTCCCAACGCCGGCCCCAAGCCCAACACACAAAGCGAAAAACAACCGAAGGGAGTGCGAAAATCTCATCATCATTATAGCCTTATTCTTCGTAACGGTTTAAGTAATCGTACGGACAGCACAGACTATGCCAAGATACAGGCAACCGCTGATTCTAGGATCCAGGATAACCGACATCGCGCACCCGTCGGCATGGTCCAAACGCTGACTGCCGCTGTCCGAGCAGTTTCCGGACGGCAGTGGCCAGCCAAGGGAAGGTGCTGAGGTTACTGTACTAACCTTCCCCCGCCATTTTGCGACGCGAGGGCTTTTCCGACGTGTCAGTCTTCTTCCAGCGTGGCATGACGTCGAAATGAGTTTGCCCGCCGGGCTGGTGAGGTTAGAGCTAATTTGCCGGGCAAACGGAGCAAGGACCAACTTGGGCGCTGCGTGAGGTTCACGCACGCCGCGTGGCAACCACTCTCGGGGCGGGTGCCGCTTAAAAGTCGGTGCCTGGAGTGGCAAACCGGCGCAGGTAATCGGGCATGGAATCCGTGGAAAGCATGGCAGAGCAACTTCCTACACCCGCTTGGGCGGATCTGTAACACGGACGGAACCCTCATGGTGCGTGATTAGGCCGTCAGGGTCCTCTTCAGCCCCGGGGATTCTCCGGGGTTGGTTTCCCCGCCTTCACCGGGAACATCTTCGGGAATTACTCCAGTTGCAGGAAACCTAGTGTGAACTAGAATGGCTGTAATATCACGATTAAACAAATGTCGCTTATGACAAAGAGTTCAGCTCAAAGAGCATTCCATATTTGCCAATGTCCCCCTCGCGGCAGTGCTCTGTGGGCCCTGCCAAGTCGGCTTCTTATCTCGGTCTCCAAATCGCTTGAATGGAGAACGAGGTTCCGCCCGGTGTTGCGCGTGGTTTCGGGCGCAGCTTTTTGCGCGTTGCTGACCACCAGCCAGGCGCAGACCAATTACCAGCAGCTTCTGTCGTTCGGTCCCTCGTCCCTATCGGGCAGTCAGCCGCGCGGGCAACTCCTGGAGGCGAGCGACGGGTGGCTCTATGGCACAACCTATGCCGGAGGAGCCAGTAATTCGGGCACCATCTTTAGAATTGGCAAGGACGGATCCGGCTTCTCGCAGGTTTATGCGTTCACGGAGAATGACCGCCCACAGGGGGGCTTGGTGGAGGTGGATGACGGCGCGTTGTGCGGCACGACTTCGTCCGGCGGCACCAATCATTCAGGGACTGTGTACAGGTGCAATAAAGATGGCAGCGAATATGTGCTCTTGCACGTCTTTCCCGCCAGCGCCGGAGATGGGAAGATGCCCATCTGCACCCTGACCAAAGGGCTCGACGGAATCCTCTACGGAACGACCTATTCCGGGGGCGTCTCTAACCTGGGAACCGTTTTTGCCCTGGGCACCAATGGGAGTGGGTACACAGTTCTCCATGACTTCACTGGTACTGCCGGAGGTGCTGATGGCAGCTCGCCTTTTGCTGGGGTGTGCCAGGGCCTGGATGGCGCGCTGTATGGAACGACCCTCCTGGGGGGCAGCAACAACCTCGGGACCGCCTTCAAGATAGGGACGAACGGCGCCAACTACGTCATCCTGCACCATTTCAAGGGCGGGACCACAGACGGGCGCTGGCTTTACGGCGGCTTGGTGCAAGCCAGCAATGGCCGGCTGTACGGCACGACCTACTATGGCGGCACGACCGACGTCGGCACGATCTTTGGTGTTGATCCCGATGGGGGCAATTATGCCGTGCTGAGGAGTTTCAGTTCGGATAGCCAGGGACTTCAGCCGTTTACAGGTTTGGTCGCGGGAAACAACAATGTCTTATACGGCACGACGCGCTATGGCGGCGCCTCCGATGGGGGGACGGTGTTCAGCGTTAATCATGACGGGACCGGTTTTGCTGTATTGCACCGGTTCACCGTTGTGGCGGTTGAAGGAAGCCAGCCGCTGGCGCCGCTCGTGATGGGAAGTGACGGCGCGGTTTACGGCACCACCTACTGGGGAGGGGTGTATGTAACGAACAACGTCTATGGCACTTTGTTCAGGTTGTGCTCCCCACCCGTCATCACTGCACAGCCGCTGGACCAGAGCGTTACGGCGGGCCAGGACGCAAATTTCTCAGTGACCGCGACCGGCACATTGCCCCTTAGCTACCAGTGGTTGTTTAATGGCGCAGACATCCCTGGCGCAACGACCAGCAGCTACACCCGCAACAACGCGCAGCCGACCGATGAGGGCAGCTATTCCGTGGTGATCACCAATATGGCGGGCAGTGTCACCAGCTCGAATGCGATCCTCACCCTCAACGTTCCGCCCGTCATCACGACCCAGCCCCAGGATCAGAACGTCAACCAGGGCAGCAACGCCGTTTTCAGTGTGGCGGCCACAGGCACGCCAACCTTAGCCTATCAATGGCGTTTTGACGGCACGAACATCGCTGGCGCGACGGATAGCAGCTACGAGCTGGCCAACGCACAACCGGCGGACGCGGGCAGCTATTCCGTGGTCGTCACCAACATGGCGGGCAGTGTGACCAGCTCGAATGCCATCCTCACCGTCAATGTGCCGCCGGCCATTACCACTCAACCTCAGGGCCAGATAGTCATTGCCGGGCAGAGCGCGATATTCACCGTGTCAGCCAGCGGCACTGCGCCGCTCAGCTACCAATGGTGCTTCAACACGATTCCCATCGAGGGCGCAACCGAGAGCGCCTATACCCGCGTCAACGTTCAGAATGCCGACGCCGGCTCCTACTCGGTGATCATCACCAATGTGGCCGGCTCCGTCACCAGCGCCGACGCGGTGCTCACGATCAACGTGTTGCTCACCACCACCGCCAGCGGCGCGGGCACAGTGCACAAGTACCCGGACCAGGCTGCCTACCCGCTTGACTCAGCGGTCACACTGGTCGCCGCGCCGGTCTCGGGGTGGAGCTTCATCGGATGGTCGGGGGGTGCCAGCGGCACGGCTAATCCCCTTGTCGTCACGCTCACCAGCAACCTGGCGATCACGGCGAACTTCACTTCTGCTGTGCCCGATCTCATCGTGGACAACACCAATGCCACGTTCACGGGGTCATGGACAACCGATACGGCCAGCGACAATTTCGAAGTGAACTACCAGTATGCCGAGACCGTGGACGGCAGCGCCACCGCCACGGCGACCTTCACTCCAACTATCACCACTGTAGGAAACTACGATGTCTATGTTTGGTATCCGACGGTTGACCCGTCCTATAGTTCCGCCGCCGTGCCACATCTGGTGTCCTATGATGGCGGATCCACCAACGTCATTGTCAGCCAGCAAAGCGGCGCCGGATCATGGCAACTGATTGCTTCCGGTGAACCTTTTGCGGCGGGCACGAGCGGTTCGGTCTGGGTGTCCAACAATACCGGTCAAGCCTCGATGAGAGTCGCCGCTGACGCCGTGAAATGGGTCTATTCGTCCGACCAGTATTCGCCGCCGGTCATCATTGCCCAGCCCCAGGGCCAGACAGGCGAGTTGGGTGGCAACGCCACCTTCACGGTGGTAGCCGCCGGCACTCCAGCGCTTGCCTACCAGTGGCTCCTGAACGGCGGGGATATTAGCGGCGCGACGGACAGCAGTTACACCCTGAGCAACCTGCAACCGGCCAACGCGGGCAGCTACTCGGTCGTCATTACCAACGTGGCGGGCAGTGTCACCAGCTCGAATGCGATCCTCACCCTCAACGCGCTCCTGACGATTACCGATCAACCGACCAACCTGACTGTCTGCGCCGGGGCCCCGGCGGTCTTTTCCGTGGGAGCTATCGGCCTGGACTTGACCTATCAATGGCAGGGAAGCGGCGATGGCGGTCTCACCTTCACGAATATCAGCAGCGCTGCAACCAACGCCAGCTATACAAACCCGATTACTGCGGTGGCCGACGATGGCTACCAGTACCAGGTTATTGTTGTCAGCGGGGCATCGAGTCTGTCGGTAACCTCTGCACCTCCAGCTGTGCTGACTGTTAATGCGCCGGCAGTTGCCGACGCCGGTTTGGATCAAACGGTGTGCGCCGACAGCCCGGCCACGGTGCTGGCTGGCGCATTCAGCGGGACGGCAACCACTGCGACGTGGAGCGGGGATGGCACATTTGCGCCAAACGCCGAGACCCTGAACGCGGTTTACACGCCTACTCCAGCGGAGATTGCAGCGGGCACCGCCACGGTGACCCTGACGACCGACGACCCGGCCGGGCCTTGCGGCGCGGCTATTGACACAATGTTGATCACGATCGAGCCGGCCGCCACGGTGGATGCGGGGCCGGACCAGATCGTCTCTGCGAGCAGCCCGGACACGACGCTGACCGGTGCATTCGGCGGCGCTGCGACCAGTGCAACGTGGAGTGGGGCCGGCACCTTTACACCGAATGCCGCGACTCTGAACGCCGTTTACACACCTACCACGGCGGAGATTGCGGCGGGCACCGCCACGGTGACCCTGACGACCGACGACCCGTCGGGGCTTTGCGGGGCGGTGAACGATTCGATGACAATCACGATCAATTCCGTGTCGCAAACCTCGGCGACCATTACCAGCATCAGCGGCACTACCCTTGAGTACACTGGCGGTTCCGGGGCGCAATTCGTCCTCCTGAAGTCCGCGGACGCGACCGCTCCTCTTGGGAGTTGGTCGCGGGAGGCGACTAACACCGTCACGCCGGGCACCTTCACTATCCCGGCGGTCGGCACGGACACTTCCGCGTTCTACAGCATCAAGAGCGAATAACCTGCTGCCTCCCGAGCGGAGCATCTCTCATCGGGCCGGGTCAACAGACCCGGCCCTTTCTCTTTCTCGCGCTAAACCGATCGAGATCGCCCGGCTGGGCTGGCGAACGATGACGCCACCCAAGTGCCGTTGGCCCTGACGATCAGCGCCAGAACCGCGCCGAACAGGAGCATGACGGCCGAGATGACGTAGGCGTAGTGGTAGTTGCCGCACGCGTCGCGGATCCTGCCGGCGAGCATCGGGCCTATTACCCCCGCCACCCCAAACGCAGTGAAGACCAGCCCATAGTTCACGCCCAGGTTTTCCACGCCGTAGAAATCAGCCGTTGCCGCGGGGAACAGGGTGAAGATGGTGCCGTAGCACAAGCCCGTGAACGCCGAGCCGAAGATCAGCAGGCCTGGGGTGGTGTAGTAGCTAAAGGCAAACAGGTTCGCCGCCTGGAGCACGAAGGCCAGGATCATCGCGTTGGTCCGGCCAATCCGGTCGGAGAGGAATCCGCTGACCACCCGTCCGAGCGTGTTGAAGATCGCCAGCGTCGCCACGGGCGCGAAGCCCCATTTGTCAATGTGGGCCTGGTCTTTGGCGATCAGGGCAACCTGCGAGATGATCATCAGGCCCGCCGAAGCCGCCATGACGAACATCAGCCAGAGCAGATAGAACTTCCTGGTCCGCAGCATTTCGTGCCAATCAAGGCTGGGCCGCGCGGCTGGGGCTCCGGCCACCGCCGTTTCCGCTGCGCCGATGGGCGCCGTCGAACAGCCGGCGGGCGGGTTGGCGAGCGCCTGGGACAGGAGCGACACCAGCACAGTCGTTCCCAGGCCGAGGATTAGAAACGTGTTCGGTATCGTGGTGACGTTCAGCAAGTACTGCGTCAGGGGCGCGATATAGACCGCCGCCATCCCCACTCCACTTACGACGATGCCGGTGATCAGCCCCTTCCGGGCCGGGGGAAACCACTTAATCGAGGGGGGAGTCGTCGCTGAGTAGCCCAACCCGATGCCAATGCCGCCGATCAGGCCAAAAGTGATGAGCATCTGCCCGGGGGTTGTGGCGAAGCGCGAGGTAAGCAGCCCCAACCCGAGCATGATGCCGCCGAGCATCGCCACGTAGCGTGGGCCGATCTTGTCTTGCCAGCGGCCCGCAAAGACCATCATCAGCGAAAAGCAGGCCGCGGACACGGTGAATGGCAGCGAGGCTTGGGCGACGGTCCAATGCCATTGCAGGACCAGCGCCTTGCCCATCACGCTCCAGGCGTACAGGACGCCCAGGATCAAGTTGATGCCAAGCGCCGCGAGGACCACCGTCCAACCACGCAGTGGTGATGGTTGTTCGGTCATGTAAGCAGCCGAGCCTGGCTGGCGTGCGCGATCACGGGTGGTTCACCACCAGGCGCAAGTAGCGGCTCGGCATCCCATTGATTGGCTGTATATCCGTCACGGTCACGCGCACACGCCCCGGCTCCACGCCCGCCTCGGAAACCAGAGCCGGGCCGACCCAGCCCGCGGCGTTGGTCCAGCTAACGAGATTGGACCAGGACGAGGCGGGCAATGCTTCGGCGGCCTGCAAGGAGAAGGTCAGGTCAGCAGCGTTGGTGTTGCGGAAGAAGGAACAGGTCAGCCAGTCGGCACTGTTGGTGTGGATCAGGAACGGCGACAGTCGCCAGCCCACGTCGAGAGTGGTCGGGTTCAGACCGGAGGCATATTCCAGGAAGTTGGGCAGGCCGTCACTGTCGGGGTCGGCAGCGTCGGCGGCCATGCCGGAGTTGTTGGTGGCGCCAAACCAAAGCGCGCGCCACTGTTCGAGGGTTGCGGGTTCAAGGGCGGTTACTTCCACAAAGGCGAGGCGATTGCTGACGGCGCCGGAGCCGTTGCTCAGGGTCAGCCGTCCATCCGTCACGATGACGGTGCCTTGTGCCTCGACCCACCGGTCGGCAGCGGAGGGCGCGCCGCTGAGCACCAGGAGGTTCTCCGCCTGGATAAGATAAGTGCCGGTCGAGTAGGCGGGATCGCCGGCGGCGACGAGGACGGCATAGGGGCCATGGGGCACTGCGATCTCCCACGTGTGGCTCCCGCCGGCCTGCATCTGGCAATGGCTGTCATAACGCAGGTCCTGGGAACGGCCCGCCTTACGCTCGATCAGGTTTCCGCTGGCCAGCGCAGTTTCCCAGCCATAGCTGTATCCGCCCGGTCGCGGGCCGAACGCGGCCCCGGTGTCGGCGCTGTGGCCGGCCGGCACGGCAGCGGTCGAGGGTTGGAAGTTGATCTTCGCGGCGAATCGGCTGCTGACCGGCTGCAATGCGACGTCGAGCCGGGTGGCTGCGCCGGTGCCGACGATGACGCTCGTCACCCGTTGCGGCGCATATCCCGGCGCGTAGAACCAAAGCGTATAGGTGCCCGGCAGGAGGATACGGTGGTAGTCGCCCACTGCCGCATCGGAGAACACGAGGTGATGGAACCCTTCCGTGCGCACCGCGCCACGGATGGGCTGGCCGGTCTGCGCATCGCGAATGACGCCCCGCACGCCGCGTAGCACCCACTCCATGTAGGCCAGCATGGATTCCCGGTTCTGTGACCAGTAGGTCGGCAGCTCGCTGGCGGGCGGGTCCGGCCATTGGTAGTCAGAGAGCTCGATGGTCACCTCGAGCGAGGAGGCGTAGCGGTAGCTCCAGTCCTGCAGGCCGCCGTCAATGGCATACCAGTCTGCGCCGTTGACGATGCCGTTGGTGAAAGGTGAGACGTTATTGGCCCACATCGGCGGGTTGTTGGACGAATAGCTGCGCGACATTGCCTGGAACAGTGCCTCATCCGGCGACGGGCTGAATACGCTGCCCAGGTTGTCGTTGTCGTAAGGGTAATTCACCACCACTGTGCCGGTGTGGAAGTTGGCGCCGAGCGAGAAACTGTGGTTGGTGGTCCAGGTCATGAGGGCGCGCACCTCCGGCTGGAGACCGTTGGTGTTCATGGGCGGGCCGTAAAGCCCGTTGCCGAAGTTGGTGGCTGCCCCCTCCGGAAACGAACGGTTCAAGTCGTAGCCATTCGCATTATATCGCTGCGGCTTTTTGCTCTCCCGGCCATCCGGATTGACCAGCGGCACGATCCAGATTTCGACGTTGCTGACGAGGTTGACGATGCGCGTGTCATTGCTGCCGTAGCCTTTGAGAAGCAGGTCTATGAGGTAAAGGCACATTTCGGTGCCGACCGCTTCGTTGCCGTGCATGGCGGCGAGGTATCTGAACTTGGGCTTGTCCCCGGGCAGGTCTGGATCGGTGGTGATCTTCAGGGCCCAAAGGTCGCGGTCCTGCACCGACTTGCCCAGGCTCAGTTTGCGGCAGAGCGCGGGGTAAGTCGCCGCGTAACCGTCCAGCATGGCAGTCATGTTCGTGTAGCCGTTGTAATCTCCGAGCGCCTTTGGCGCCGGACCCGTTGGGGTGGTGAGGACCTTCAACTCCCAACCCGCGGCACGCAGGTTCGCCAACTCCTCGTCGTCCGCATACACGATGGCACGGCTGGGCCGGACGCTGGCCACGTCGTAGCCCGCCCGCACCAGTTGGTCCAAGGCGGCACGGCTGGGGAGGGCCACCTCCACCGTGGTAATCGGTTCCCGGCGCGGGCCGGCCCCCTTGCCGCCCGAGTCCGGCGTCTGTGCCGGCAGGCCGCTCGCCAGCGCCAGCCAAAGGACCAGGGTAGCGGCGAAAGCGGACGAGATACTCGCCGCAGGTCGGCTGGGAACCGAGCGCCCAATCAATCGGCGGTGGTTTCGAGCCAATCGGGGTTCTGCTCCGCGTGCTGGGCAATTTCGGTCCAAATGGCCTCCAGGGAGGTTTGCGGGTTCCAGTTCCAGGTCTGGGCAGCCCGGCTGGAATCCAGGACCAGCCAGGGAACATCAAACGGGCGGTTCTTTGGTTCGGCAGCGATCGGATGAGGTCCAAACCGCTGCGCGCACCACGCGCTCAATTGCCGCAGCGAAGCGCTCTGTCCCGGGCCACCGCTCACGTTGAGTACGCGCCGCCCTGCGGCGCGCGGGTTTGCGATCTGCTGCGTTATCAGCGGGAGGAGGTCGCGCGCGTGCAGGCAATCGCGCACCTGGCGGCCCATGCCGTCAAACCCTATATACTTCAGCGGCCGCTTCCGACAATAGCAGTGAATCCAATAGGAAAAGATGCCCTGGTCAATCTTGCCGAACTGGCCTGCCCCGGCCAGCACACCGCAGCGGAGGACGAACACCGGCAGGTCGAAGCTCTCGGCATACTCGCAGGCCAGAAGTTCAGAAGCGCGCTTGGAACTGCCGTAGAGCGACAGCGGCGGCTCGGTTGAGAACTCCTCGGCAATCCCCTGGGGGCTGAAGCCCGTAATGGGCGGGCCGGCGCGCGGAACAAACTGGTCTCCCTGCGCCTCCACCGGAATGGCAGCGAGCGCTCGAATCGAATAGACCCGGCTGGTGCTGAGAATGGTAAACCCGCAGCGCCAGTTCTTCTGCAACTCCAGCATGTTGATCGTGCCCACGAGATTGTGCTCGATCAACTGGCGGCTGCTGGTCTTCCCGTCCACGCCGGCCAACACGCTCGGGTTGGCGGCGGCCTCGATGATCCAGTCGCATCGCGGCAGCGCATCGAGGTCGCTGGGGCTGCGGACGTCGCCGTGAAAGAGCATGACGCCGAGTCCGCGCAAGGTTCGGCGATTGGTTTCGCTGCCGGCGCGCACGAGGTTGTCCAGGCCGACGATCTCCCAGTCCGGCCACCCCTCCCGCAAGCCGCGGGCGAGCGTGCTGCCCACGAAACCGCAAATACCTGTGATGAGAACGCGCATCCCTATTTGGCTGCCATGCGCTGCTGCCAGGCAGCAATGATCTCCTCGAAGATCTGAGGCAAGCGGCGGGTGAGTTGCCAGCGGGGGTAATGCGACTTCATCTTGCGCAGGTCGCTGTAGTAGCAGATATGGTCGCCGCTGCGGGCCTGGTCCACGTAGGTATGGACCTGCTGCTTGCCGGTGCAGGCTTGGGCCATCTCGAAGGCTTCCAGGATCGAGCAGGAGTTGTCCTTGCCGCCGCCGAGGTTATAGACCTCGCCCCGCCGGGGGGCCTGGTAGAATTCGTACATGAACCCCGCCACGTCCACCGAGTGGATATTATCGCGGACCTGCTTGCCCTTGTAGCCGTAAATCTTGTATTCGCGGCCTTCAAGGTTGCACTTCACGAGGTAGCTGAGGAAGCCGTGCAGTTCCACGCCGGAATGATTCGGACCGGTCAGGCACCCGCCGCGCAGGCAACAGGTGGGCAGGCCGAAGTAGCGTCCATATTCCTGCACCATCACATCAGCCGCGACCTTTGACGCGCCGAACAGCGAATGCTTGGACTGGTCAATGGAGAAGCTCTCGGGAATCCCCTGCGCAAACTGCAGGTCGGCGTAGTCCCAGCGCCGTTCCAGTTCCTTGAGAGGAATTGTGTTGGGCCGGTCGCCATACACCTTGTTGGTGGACATGTGAATGAAGGGCGACTCCGGGCAGTGTCGCCGCGCCGCCTCCAGCAGGTTCAGCGTGCCCACGGCGTTGACATCAAAGTCGT